>Ga0115572_10004225_pt1 | contig 11230 bp, 3 predicted proteins | sample COGITO_mtgs_1206_FD_88681 | JGI IMG/M metagenome (GOLD analysis project Ga0115572, IMG submission 88681) | Pelagic marine microbial communities from North Sea - COGITO_mtgs_120607 | ecosystem: Environmental > Aquatic > Marine > Epipelagic | place: Germany:Helgoland, sampling site Kabeltonne... | reverse complement strand
TAGTGGCCGTGCATTTTGATTAGATATTTTAATGCTTCGAACTCTTGTTTTGTATGTTTCATGCTAGTAGTATTTAGATTCACTTATATTATCGAGTATACCTCGTGTTTGTTTTGAATATAATTAATCAATACATTGATCAATTATAGATTGCATAGTTTTTATAACTTCTGGGTGTCTTGGATTATTTTGTAAGTAGTTGTAGAATACATTTTCAATGTTGAAATAATCTTGTGAAGTGATTGTAATTGTTTTGTTGATTTTGATGTTTCTTGTGTTAGACATAAGTAAGAATTTAAAGTTAAAATGTTAAAGTGTTAAAGTGATATAGTTAATTTCTTTATTCACTTATATTATCGAATATACATCGTACTCGTCTTGGGAGAAATGCTATACGCCGATGGCGTTGCCACGCCGAGCCGTGATCGTAGCCGTGAGCCGGTCGTAGTAATACCCCGATAGTACCTCAACATATCCTGGGAATATCCCGAAAGGTCGAAGCGTATGCCCGAAACCTCAGAAAAACCGGGGACTGGGTGGAAACAAAATCGTTTTCTATATCGATGGTGTAGCCAGAAATTAGTATATAACACCCTAGTTCTATATATCTAACAAAAAAATTTTTTTTACTAAAAAAATATATGGTCCGTAATGCGACATTAGCCTGTTATATATAATAGTAGGGGGCTATCGTCGCACTTTTATGCAATGTAAATAATTGAACACGCGCGTAAGTATATATAGTATGGGAAAACAAAAACTATCACCTGCCGCTAAAAAAAAGAAGGCGGCTAGAGATCTAGCTTACGCTAAAGGGATAGCGTGGCAAGGTAAAAGCACAGCTAAGTTTAAGCGCAAGGAAAAGAAAGCAGAAAACCAACGCATCGGGCAAAACAGTACTTCAGATATCCATCATGTTAATGGTAAGGTAGGAAATACGAAAAGAGTTTCCGTCGCTAGCAATAGAGACACATGGAAAAACGGTGACCGCAAAAAGAAAAAGAAGTAATACAAAAATACATACATGGCATTAATATATAGTTACCCTTCACTAACACCTTTATCAGGTCTAGATACGTTATTAGTATCAGACGCAACAGACGACAATAGAACCACGAACGTTTCTATAGCAGAGCTATCCGAGTATATAGCCACGTATACCCTATTAGAGGGTAATTCAGATGCGGCTGATTTTGTGAATGAGTTGAAGGATTTAATAGTTATAGACGGTGGCAATGTATTAATACAAGGTCTAGCTTCTTTTTCCTCGGTTGAAGCTTTGTCCTCGAGCAGAGCAGCTTTTGAAACCAAAGTATCAGCAGACCAAGAATCAGCGTTTGCATCTCTTAAGTTAGAAGTAGATTCAGAGTTTAAATCATATGTTAATGGTAAACTATCAACATACGCTTCTTCTGATGCCGTTACCGAGCTAATAAGCGAGACTACTGCAGACTATGCAATAGCTTCAGATGTAACAAAGCTTAACGCTCAGTTTGAATTTGACGCAGGCGGTAACATAACCGGTACGTCAGGGGCTTTGGTCACGGCTATAAACGCTGCATCCGCAGACTCTGACCAAGCTTTCGCTACTCAGGTTAACAAACTTAATGCACAGTTTGATATAGACGGTGATGGTAACATAACCGGTCTTAGTTCAGCGAATATAGACTCAGTTAAAAGTGTAGTGGCAAGCGAGGGTTATGCTTCTGCTACTTCGCAAGCAGAAATTCGAGTAGACGTAGATGACGCTTCGGCAACCGCTAGCGACAATGTTACTGCTATTGCAACAGAAACCTTGGCTAGGGTAACTAAAGACGAAGAGCTGGTTGCTAGTATAGGTAACGAAGAAGATGGCACCGGTGTATATGCAGCAGTAAGAACAGTTGCAGAAGCCGTAGTTACTGAGAGTGAAGCTAGGGCTCAAGAAAAAACAACACTTGAAGCAGCAATAGGGAGCAATACATCCGCGTTCGAGGATTATGTTATTGTTAAAGCTACTGAAGATGCGGCGCAGGCAATTAGGGAAGAGGACATGAAAACTGAGTTTAGAGGCAATAACACTGCTTTCCAAAACTTTAAAAATATTACGTACGCGGACGCAGAACAAGCTAGGTCAGAAGAAATTAATACTATTAGAGCTTCAGCTTCAGGGGCTGGCGCTTTAGCAGGTACAAACGCTGGAGAGATAACTGAAACCAAAAGAGTAGTAGCGGACATAGAAGGAAATATAGAGGCTACTTGGAAATTAGATGTTACTGCAGGAAACAGGATAGCCGGTATGAAGCTGCAAGCAGATGACGTGTCTTCTTCTGTCACATTCAACGCAGATGCCTTTAAGGTTTACAATACATCGAAAGGAATTGCTGAAGCTCCTTTTAGAATAGAAGATGGAGAAGTTGTAATACAATCGGCTAGCATAAAAAACGTTGATTTTGGAGCAATCGACAACGTTCCTGACGCTATGCACGCTACAATGATTTTTGCAGATGATGCGGACGGAACAAACCCATCCACAACACAAGGATCTAAAAACTTTGTACTACATTACAATTCTAAATGGATAAACGGAGACCCTATCCCTTACACTCCGTTTAATATGATAGAAGGCCCTAGAGGGGAAACAGGAACTACAGGTACCAGTTTTAGACTTAGAGGATCAGTAACAAGTCACGACGATTTACCTTCTGATACAGCGTCAGTTGGAGACGGGTATATACTTGGAGAGGACTTATTTGTTTATCAAGGTGGAGTCGTTTGGAGCAATGTAGGCGTTATTCGAGGACCAGTAGGATTAACAGGTGAACCTGGAGAAGACGGAGTTGGGATTGACGGTCTAGATGGGGTAGATGGAGACTATGTATCATATATATACATTGTAGACAACGGGGATACGCCTCCTTCTGCACCCGTATATACAGAAGGTAGCTTTAACGGAACTCAAGAAGTAGTACCAACTGGTTGGTCAGATAACCCCTCTGCAGATTTGGACGACGTAGAATGGATGTCTACAAGAAGATATAAGAACAGTAAAACAGTAAATAATAACGGAGATACAGTTAGTTCGTGGGAACCATTACAATGGAGTACTCCTACAAGAATATATCAAAGAGGTGAAACCGGTAACACACCTAGAAAGAATTTTGATTATTTCGACGGGGTAGATGGAACTTATACTAGTTTTGTATTTAGGACCACGACAGAAGATACTGCTCCCGGTAAGCCCACCGGGGGAAGCTATAGTAGTACCACAGGGGAAACGTTTCCTCTGTACTGGTACGACAATCCTACAGCTACAGCAGAAGACATAGAGTGGGTTTCAAAAGCGGTTTACCAAAACATAAAAACATACGACGCTGCTGGTAATGAAACTAGCACATGGATACGAGCCGGTGGCGGTTGGTCTGAACCTTCTAAAATATTTCAAAAAGGAGATAGGGGAGATACGGGTCCTCGTGGTCCTATAGGTAGAAGAGGACCTGATGGGACTAGTGTAACCATAAAAGGCGCAGTAGAAAGCATTGATGATCTACCTCAAGGAGACAACTCTTCCGGTGACGGATATTTAATCGGCGGAATATTGTGGGTTTGGAGCGAAGAGCAAGATCAATTTCTGGAAACAGGTAATATACAAGGTCCTGGAGGAGAGACTGGTGCTCCTGGTGAGGATGGAGATCCAGGAGAAGATGGTTTTGACGGTAACGATGGGATATATACTAGTTTCGTATACAGAGTGAGTGATACTTTACCGAGCGCTCCGCAATATGGCTCTTTTAATGGAGCAGTTGAAGTCTACCCTACATCTGACGGCGCAACCTGGACAGATAATCCCAGTGTAGATGACGAAGACACAGAATGGAGATCAAGCATAAAGTACAAAAACACTAAAACGTTTGATGATAGCAGCGGCACCAGAGTAGAGACCAATACATGGACTCAGATAGGTAGCTGGTCGACACCTGTTAAAATATATCAGAAAGGATTACCTGGTAATACCGGGCAAGCTGGTAACAGTGTAAACATAAAAGGATCAGTAGATTCTACAAGTGATCTACCTAATAGCGGCAACCAGCTAGGTGATTGTTATTTAATAAACGGCGTTTTATTTGTCTACGATGGAAATCCAGACTTTATAGAAGCTGGAAGTATTAAAGGAGACAAAGGAGACAACGGCGATACTCCACAGAAATTTAGAGACTACTACGATGGTAACGATGGAGCTTTTACAAGCTTTATATTTAGAGTAACAAGTGACAACAATGCTCCTACCGCTCCTACTGACGGATCATATAACGGAAGTAGTGAAGTTATACCTAGTAACTGGAGTGATGAGCCATTAACTGGAGATCACGATGTTCAATGGACGTCTACTAGAAAGTATAGTCACAATGCTCAAACAGGAGTTTGGTCAAGCTCTAGCTGGTCTACCCCTGCTAAATACATTCAAAAAGGTGACAGAGGCCCTATTGGTCCTAGAGGTGTTGATGGTACTAGTGTGACTATTCTAGAAGAGTTAGACTCTATCAGTGACCTTCCAGCTTCTTCCACTAACCCAACAAATGGCGATGGTTATTTAATAGCTGGTAATTTATGGGTATGGAATACTGTTCAGGGTCAATTTTTAGATGTAGGTAGTATTCAAGGTCCAGCAGGTGCTCCAGGTGCTAGTATAACAGGGGAACCAGGTGATACAGGTGAGGATGGGCTTGATGGCGATGATGGTATATACACTAGCTTTGTTTACAAGGTACAAGATACAAAACCAAACCGACCAACGTCTAGCACTGGTTCTTTCGACGGGACGACAGAAGTTATGCCGGATAGTGACACAAGTACTCCTTGGACTGATAACCCTTCGGTTTCTACTCAAGACGTAGAGTGGAGATCTTCTATGAAGTATAAAAACACTAAATCTGTTAACGCGCAAGGTGATAAGCTAAGTGTTTGGACTAAAGTTACTGAACACTGGTCTGAACCTGCTAAAATATACCAAAAAGGTTTAGTAGGTGATACAGGTACTAGTATAACTATGAAAGGAAGCGTAGGCTCTGTTGCTTTGCTACCTTCAAACACTACTTATCACATAAATGCAAAGGGAGACTCATACATGGTAGGTTCAGTTATGTATACGTGGACTGGAACTCTATGGGACGACGTGGGAGATTTTGAAGGACCTCCAGGTATAAACGGCACAACTCCTTTGAAAGGTAGAGATTACTATGATGGTAACAAGGGTCAATTAACTAGTCTTATATTTAGAGTATCTGAGAATACACCTAGCGCTCCCTCTGGTGGTTCTTATAACGGGGTTGTTGAAACTTTTCCTCAGTATTGGACTGATGACCCTAGTGCGGATGAAGACGAGAAAGAGTGGGTGTCTGTGGGTAAGTATAACCACGATGCTGTTTTAGACACATGGTCGTTTGGGGGTTGGTCAACACCTAAAGTGTGGTACAAACAAGGAGCTAAAGGAGATACAGGTCCTCGCGGACACGTAGGGCCTGACGGTAAAAGTGTTACCATTAAAGGCACGCTTGAAAATGAGGAAGACTTAAACAACCTTAACACAAGCGAACATGAGGCAGGTGATGGCTACTTGATAGATGGCGATTTATGGGTGTTTGATGGAACAGACTGGCAAGATGTAGGTAATATACAGGGACCAACAGGCCCTATTGGAGCAATAGGACCGGACGGTAATCCAGGTATTGACGGAATCAACGGTAATGATGGAATCTATACTAGTTTTGTATACTTAGCGCAAGACGAACTGCCTGGAGTACCCGTAGGAGGATCCTTTAACGGAAGCGTTGAAGTTTACCCTACTTCAAATGATGGGCAGTGGTCAGATAACCCGACGGTATCAACACAAGATACGGAGTGGAGATCTATGATTAAGTACCAAAACACCAAAACAGTTGACGACAGCGGTGAGACAAGAGTGTACCAAAGTGCGTGGACTCAAATAGGTTCTTGGTCACAACCGGTTAAATCTTATCAAAAAGGAGCTACCGGAGGAGTAGGCTTAACAGGTCCTAGCGGAGCCAGTGTAGTCATGCGGGGTAAGAAAGATAATCAGAATGAACTACCAGTCAATACTGAAACTCACACGAATCAAATAGGAGATACTTATTTAATAGCATCAGAGATGCACACGTGGGATGGAGGAGAATGGAAAAATCTAGGTAGTCTTAAAGGAGACACAGGAGACAGAGGACCAAGAGGAGCAAGTGTTACCGGTGAAAAAGGAGACACTGGTTTAGACGGTTACAACGGTAAGGACGGTGTATACACTAGCTTTGTGTATATGGTATCTGATGATCAACCCGGTATCCCTACCGGTGGAACATGGAACGGAGCTTCGGAAACTTATCCTTCTTCAACTGAAGGATACTGGACAGATAATCCTACCGTGGATGATGAAGACACAGAGTGGAGATCAAGTATTAAGTATCTTAACCAAAAAACTTTTGAAGAAGTAGACGGAGTTAGGACTCAAACTAGTGATACGTGGAGTCAACTAGGAGGTTGGTCAACACCTAGAAAAATATTTCAAAAAGGAGACAAAGGAGATACTGGATCCAGCGTTCGGCTAGAATTTTCCGCTGACGGCACGACCGGATGGTCTACGCAACCTAGCGCTGATACTAAGTGGCAAAGAGCATCAACCTCAGCTCCTAATTCTAATTACTGGGTAGCAGGAACTGCTATTAAATTTGTACCTACCGCAGGTGTAGAGTATTCAGAGCCTTCTAATGGAGCATCTGTTTATCTTCACATAAAGTATTCTGACGACGGAGTGCAATTTACTAGAAACTCCGCAGGGGTTCGAGACGGAGAAACTCCCGGAGCTTGGACAGGGGTATATAGAACATACTCTACCGACGCGCCTTCAAGCACGCCTCCTGAGGACCCTCTTACTTTTAGCTTATACACATGGAACAAAGTACAGGGAGACACACCTCCTCCGACACCTCCTTTGTATCAATGGGTTAGGTATGCGGATAATATACACGGTACTTCAAACTTTAGTTCTACAATTGGCACTAGGAAGTTTAAGGGTGTAGCTATTAATAAAGAAAGTCAAACAGCTAGCAATTCAGCGGCGGATTACACTTGGTCAAAATTTGTACCAGACGAGCCTACAGTTAAGTACATGTGGGTAAGGTACTCTGACTCCGCAACGGGTTCTAATTACGTAAGTAATTCAGCGGGTAAAGACTACGTGGGGTTTGCATATAATAAAAGCACAGTAAACCCGCCAAATGGTACTCCTGCTTCTGATTTTGATTGGTCTAAAGTAGGCGGCACAACAGGGGAAACGGGTAGAAAAGTAGTTACGGGTACATTGTTTTTCCAAGCTAAAAGCAAAAACGTTCCGTCTTTAGATGGAGCAATTGGAAAAAGCTACTTCTTTAATTCAAACTCAGTAGCAAATGAAGTAAAAAACGCAGGCTGGGATGTTAAAACCCCTGAAATGACAGCAGGGACCGCAAGTAATAATTACTGGAGTGTACCTTTTACAGCTGTTCAAAACGAAAACTCAAATAAAGGAACTTTGGCTTTTGGAACTGTTACTCGAGCTTTTGCGTTTAATCAAGTAGTGACATTTGATTCTTTAGAGTCTGATGGAACTACTGAAATAAACGGAGCTAATATCAAAACAGGGGCTATACAAAGTCAAAACTACAGCAATAGCAGCGGGGATGATCACTCGACCAACGGGATGAAAATAGACTTAACCGGTAACGGGTCTATTCATGCTAAAGAATTTTATATCAATGCAGACGGAACTTCTAGTTTTACCGGTAAGCATACAGCTGGAGAGCTGGGTAACTGGCAGGTAGAAAATGGATCGCTCAAAGACAGTGATAACAGAATAGAATTAAATCCTTCTTCTAAGTCTATTCAATTAAAAAATCAAAGCGGCGAAGTTAAGACTAAAATAAGAGCTAGCACTTCTCTTACAGAGCTAGGGGAAAACGCTAAAACTTTTTCCTTCACCGGAAGTACACCAACCCAAGCGATGAGAATTCAAAATGAAGGAACTATAACTTCCAATTCCTCTAATACCAGCTCTCGTGACTACACTCGACACAGCATCACAAGAACTAACTCCAATACGCTAGAGGCAGGGGATGAGCTTGAAATTAAAGTTTCAGACTTAAGTACGTATGTAGATTGGGAAGGCATTTATATGGACGAAACCCATACGGATCAAATTCCTGCAATCGTGAACTCCACTACCGCTCCTTATGGTTCAATAAGAAATGCTGCTACTACTTCAGGATACCACGTTCATGGAGCTTTAGAAGCAGGGACTAAAGCTAAGCTTAAAAGAACTTTAAAGTTGGAATTGTGGAAAGAAGCTGAGTCGTATCCGTCCTTGGTGAAATCTTATGATATATCCAGCGCTACAGCTATAGGGGGTAGAACCTCGGTTATTTACGAAAAACAAGCAGGGCAAAACAAGTATGATGCTAATAACTGGATTCGCTGGGAGAGTACTTCTGCTCCAAGTTTCTCTACTGAAAGCTTAAAGACAAGCGACGACCTTTCATTTGAAATAAATCAAAGGGGAGATTATTATTTTTCATTTAGGTTAGTAACGAGCGTTTTTTCAGGTAATGAAGTGAACGTTGCCGGTAGTGGCTCCATTAGTAACAATATTAAACAATGGACTTGGTCTTTAGCATCACAGCAAGGCAGTGCGCGACAATACATGTTTTCTTCCCGCACGCAAGCGGAAAGGAGTTTTACAGCATATGAAACGCAGAACTTTGCAGAACTATGCTCAGGAGGCTTACAGGTTGTTACAAATTTTGCAAAGTATATTAAGATACCTATTAGTGACGCAGGCGAAAGCGAAGAAACCAATGTTCTTTTAGAAGCTAGAGGCGGAAGAGTAGATATACAAAATGATTCAGGAGTAGAGGCTTTAAGAGTCAGCGGGGATGTTACTGTTAACGGCAGTATAAAAGTAAATGGAGGGTGGGACACACCTAATAATAAATGGGACGGAGCCGATCTGGGTTCTTTAGCGTTGTCTACTAATTTCTCGCAAGGGGTACCTCTTGGAGGGTCATCTAACGATAATTATGGATCTAGTAACGACGGAAACATTAAAAACCTAATAAGAGAAGGAAAATCATCAATTTTTATAAGCCCAGACTCCGATACTCAAGTTAAATACGAGTTGCCATATGACATATATTGGCCAGCGGGACATCCCACTTATAGCGACGACAGAGACACTTCTGACCCTTACCCTGGATCTGTGAACGGTCAAATAATAACGATAATAAACATTCACCCTACCCGCATCGCTAAAATAAAAGGAATTTTACGCACAGAAGGGGTTGATTCTTTTTCGTCACTTGCTCCGGGAGGCAGTTTAACATTACAGCACTATAAATATGTATCAGGCTTTACTCTTGGCGGCTGGAGTGCCGCTAATGGCCTCGGCATAACTATTTATAGCTGCTGGTTTGTAATAGGAAGCAATGGTTACTCTTAAAAATAATAATTAATAAAAACAACTAATAACAAACAACAACAAAAGTTATGGCAATTATTTACAATTACCCAACAGAATCACCAAATGGCGCAGACAAAGTTCTAGGTATAGACACTAGTGATGCAAGAAAAACAGTAGTGTTTACTATTGACAGTATCGTAGGAGCTAATAGCCCGGGAGTCTTCAGTACCGTTACAACAGCAGGAGCATTATCCGCTAAAACAGGTACATCACACCTAAAGTCAATTGAAGTAGACAACTTAGCTACTCCTCCAGCCACACCTGACTATACTGATTATAACCCCTCAACGTATATTACATACCCAGCGGTTACTCACGCTGTTAGGTCTTCTGTAGGTATCGGGTCGTATGCTTTACAAAGCGAAACAACGTCCTCTGATTGGTGGACCACTGGTAAAAACGTAGCTATTGGAGCAGGTGCTGGTAGATACAATACAACCGGACTTGGAGGCGTGTTTTTAGGTTACGAAGCAGGCTACAACTCAACAACAGCGTTAGGAAATGTTTATGTAGGTTTTCAAGCTGGTAAAGCAGGCACCTCTGGACAAAGCAACGTAGCTATTGGTAATAGTGCAGCTGTAAGCAACGTCACTGGGCTGGGTAATGTTTCTATAGGCTATACCGCTGGTCTTAACTCAACAGACTCTGATTACACTGTTAACTTAGGAGCCAACGCGGGAAATTTAAACGCTGACGGATCTAATAGAATAGCCGGTAACTATAATACTTACGTAGGAACTAACACTAGAGGCTCTATAAACAACACCACAAACGAAAACGTATTTGGAAATGGTGCAGTAGGAGAAGGAACTAATACAGTACGATTAGGTAATACAGCTATTACGGAAGTAGTTACAAGCGGGGACGTAGAAACCGATACAATAGGTAAAGGTTTTATTTTAAAATCCCCAGATGGAACTAGATATAGAATAACCGTGTCAAACGGAGGAGCTTTAAGCGCGGCTACCGCGTAACTATACCGTAAAGAATCTAGTTACCATGTAATGATACTAGTATCGAATCTAATTAAATTAAATATAATAAATGAGTAACGCAATTGTAAAAAACCTCAGCTTCGGCGAAGAGGCTAAAGATAATGTGTTTAAAGGCATTGAGAAACTCGCAAATGCCGTTAGTTCTACCTTAGGAGCTAGCGGTAAATGCGTAATGCTTGAAGACGAAACAGGTAGACCTATTATCACTAAAGATGGTGTAACGGTCGCAAATTCAATAGTATTAAGGGATCCTATTCAGAATATGGGTGCTACGCTTCTAAAAGAAGCTGCTAGACAAACCGTTAAAGAAGCTGGCGATGGAACAACAACGGCTACGGTACTAGCACACTCAATTCTTTCTAAGGCTTACGAGTCTAAAAAAAGTGGGTCTAGAGAAATGAAAAAAGGTATTGAAGACGCTACTAAAAAAGTAGTAGATTATCTCGAGAAGATATCTGTACCGGTAGAAGGGGACATGATTAACAATGTTGCTACTATTTCTGCTAACAATGATAAAGACCTTGGGAATATTATTGCTAGTGCTTTTAAAGAAGTAGGCCAAAGCGGTGTAGTTACAATTGAAATGTCTAATGATAGTTCAACTAGTTACGAAGTAATTAACGGAGCTTCAATAGATAAGCCTTTAAAGAATTTTCATTTTGTAACAGACGAATCTAAGAAAGAGGCTGTGCTTGAAAAC
>Ga0115572_10004224_pt1 | contig 11232 bp, 6 predicted proteins | sample COGITO_mtgs_1206_FD_88681 | JGI IMG/M metagenome (GOLD analysis project Ga0115572, IMG submission 88681) | Pelagic marine microbial communities from North Sea - COGITO_mtgs_120607 | ecosystem: Environmental > Aquatic > Marine > Epipelagic | place: Germany:Helgoland, sampling site Kabeltonne... | reverse complement strand
GGGGCTACAATCAGTAACGGGCATTAAGAAAACAGGAGTCCTCCCCCGTTCCAAGGAGGGGACTGCCGCGTGGGACGCTCTGATGGCGGAACCGATTTACAAGCGCGTGTGACATTAGTAGGCTGTATGTGGGTGTTAGTAAAGGAGTCAACATGATTGCTTTAGTGATTCTTTACTCCGCGCACGTCCCGTCGTACCCCCCGTACACCGACAATTGCGCTGGGGTGCACAAAAGCGGACCGGAGCTAAGCCAAGTCGCGTACCTGCGCGGCAGCGGTGGCATTGAGTTCCACGTCGAGACCGCCACGGACCCCGTAGACACTGTCAGTGGACAAGAGATAGACTTCGATGTCATCCTCCGCGACAAGGTTGACCTCACGTCGTTTGCTGTTTACGTCGGGTGTGGCGGGTGCATGATGGAAGACGCACTTGCTCCGCGCGTCTTCGACCTGGAGTACCAAGAGGCAGATCTGGAACCTTTTACCCAGACCAGGATCAGGTCTCTGTTCCCCAAGGAGAAGAGGAAGTTCGACTCCTCGCTGTTGCACCCGGACGTCTGCAACGCTTCCCATTTCACGGTGAGGATCAAGGACTTCCAGAATCGCACAAACGGGGAGCCGTTGGTCTGGAGCGCAGTTTTGGGACTGAGAGAGTTTTTTGAGCTAGACGAACTGGCGTCGTTCCCAGTCTACGTACTCCTTAATCATGGCATGGCTTGGTCGGACATCGGTTGGACGTATCCAGTGTGCCTCTTCTTCCTCTCGCCGCTCTTCCTGGTGCTGTGGCGGTCAATGGGCTCAAGCAACCAGCCGCCCCTAAACAGTAACCCCATGAGAATCGTGCTCAATCCCTACGGTTACCCAACGATCCAGCTTCGGTTCGTTGATCCTCGCGAGTCGCTCTACGACCTCGCCATACACGCGTTCGTAGCCGCCGCACTCGAGGAGTTCATCCACCTCGTGATCGCGCAGTACGGCATCGCGATCGGATATCAACTTTTCTTAGGCCTGGCAGTCATCGCGGCGTCGCAGGGCATTCCGATACTCTTTGTGACGTTCACATGGAACACCTTGCTCTACTCCCGCAACCTCGAACGCCAGAAGTTCATCAAGGCGCGGCAGCCCAGGTGGCACGACTGCTACAGCTGCTCCGGCAACTCCTGGTGGGGGATAGGCGAGATCATGATGTCCGTGGTGTTCGGTGTGTTCCTGTTCGGAGCCGGCTTCTACGTTGGTCCAGCTTGCCTGTTCGTCACTGGAATCCTGCGTCTCAGCGAGGTTAATAGCCGTGTCATAGACACGAGTCTGCGCATGAAGTACGAGCTCGTCGACCCCGCGGCGGTCCCGAGCGGGCTTCCCGTCGCGCCGTTGGTCGTTCAAGGCGAGCCACTGTCGGCGCCGCAGCCAGCCCTCCCGCCCCTGTCGGAACTTAAAAGGTAGATCGGCGCCGGACTATGTGTGGCCATGAGCCTGGGGGTCATACAGTACTTTTGATCTTGAATTCTAAACTAACAATGGAAGGGATCGTGAAAGCGTTCTTAGACCAAGGACCGCCATGGGTCGGAGATTCCGCCTTTGGGGACAAGGCCGATGTGAAAAAGGCTGGAGGGAGGTGGGACGGAGCGTCCAAGAAGTGGAAGGCCATCGACGAGCCCTCTCTAATCGCTCTCATCAGCGACGGCAAGTGGCGACCGGTCGGACACGATTCCACATTCGCCGGAGAGGTTGTCCGATACATCCGCCGCCGCGACCAAGCGGCGGAACTCGCGGAACAGAAGAAGCGCGAGGCTGCTGCCCGGAAAAGCAAAGAGCCTACGCAAGTGCAAAAGAACTGCACGGCAAGAAACGATTTCATGATCCCTCCTGACGAGCCACACCTCCTGGCCGAGGCGCTGGCACATGGGGTGGACAAAGAGCTTGTTACCTCAACCGGCGCGTTCGGACATCTTGGTCCGCGCAGCGGAATTTCTAACGCAAGTCGCCTCTTCAGGGGGATACGCTTCGGTATCGTGACATGGGAGACGTTGAAGAACGGCGAGGCGGCGCGCGCCGGCCAGGATAAGGCCACCAAGAAGAGCTCAGCGACCGGCGAGGGGAACAAGGGGGGCAGGGGCGTCAAGCGAGGCGCGGGCAGCATGGGTGGCACCAGTGGGGCTTTCGTGCAGATCATGTCAAATAGCGTCCCCGAGACCAAGAACCTCCCCAACCCGGTGAAGCAAAGGAAAAGGGTAAAGGACGTCGTAACGTACAGGTACAAGGTGACGTGCGACAATTGCAACACTACGTTAGATTCGCGTGAGCAATTTGGGCTTGAATGCACGTGCGTTGATGGTTCATCCTACTGGTACGCATGCAGCCGGTGCTTCATGCCAAAGCGCGAGGCAGGGCATTGTGGGCCGTGTGTAGAGCGCTTAGAGCAAATCAAGAAGGAAGAGGACATACTGAACAGTAACCCTTAATGCTACCATACTGCAGCGTTAACCATTGGCCCGGGGCGTCGCGAGTCACAGACGGCGCAAAGAACCTGGCGTGCGTGGGGCGGGCACAGGTTGGTAGGTTGCACACTCGCCTGCTGTCACTTTTCGCTCTCGTGGTCGGTTAACTCTAGTAGACAAAGGGGGGTTTATAAAGAATAGCGAGCGAAAGTCCTACATCTTAGCTTTTCCACCCTTTGCGGGGAACTGGGCCATCCACCCCTTTACGCCACCATACTCTCGCATCAGCCCTGCGTGCCGCCACGGGTCTTCCCCAACCGGGTCTGCAGACGAGGAGGAGGATGAGGACCCCCCTCCGTTGCCTAGTACGAATGTGTTCGAGAGCGGGGGAGGCAGGGCAAACTGGGGCGGCAGGTCACACGGCTGCACGACGGTGCCAACCGTGCCTGATCCTTCGAAAGCGCCGTCGATGATGCATCGCATGCGCTTGGCCTCCTCGGGAGTTCCAAGAGGGTCCGCGGGGCGCTTGTGCATCTCGTCGTCTGAGTTGTCATCATCCTCGACAAGAGGACGCTTCGACCCCGATGCTGCTGCCTCCGGTCTCTGGGTGTCGTCGCACTGGAAGAGGCTGGTCATCAGCACATCTTCCTCGGTGACGGTCGTCGTCAGACCCGACGCCATTTCATCCATGCTTTCCAACACCGTCCCTCTGCCCTCCTCATCCTCCATGGCAACCTTGCTGTCGGTGGAGGCAGCGGCGGTACTGGATATCTCCATCGTGGACGGTGTCGACTGAACCCTGAGACTAAGATCAAGTTCAAACATGTCCACACGGACGACTACTTAGACTTATCATACAGGAGTACCGACCCTCCATTCGCATTTAGCGCGTGAGAGCAGATCTGTGCGATTGCAGACTCTACTACAGAGGATGACGCAACGGCCCTTTCGTAGGTGCTGCCGGTTGAGCCGGAGCGGTCCTGCAAAACCCGGAACCGCTCGGCCGTGCGCGCAACGTTGGCCTCGCGATCTACGAGCTCGCTGCGCATCTCTTCCGCGATGACGCCCATCTCTACCTTGTGCCTCTCTTCGGAAGCGGCCATCTGCTTGGACATGCGCAGGATCTCGGCGTTGGCCATGCGCACAACCGCCCGCCAGTCGGCGATCGTATCGGAGGACGGCGTAGACTCTTTCTGTTCGCAGAGCTTCATCTCTTGAAACACGCGCTTTGTGCCGGCCATTGCCTGTTTGTGCGACATTCTGCTCTACGCAGGTCTGTTCTGTGCAGTAGTACCGAGTTGTGTTGAACGACTAAACGCTAGCGAGTAAAGCATATTGTATGCGCATCTGACTAGTGGTGCAAGTGGAGGGCAGGGGTAAGGCGCTGCTCCCTCTCCCATGCTTTCCAACCCTAGGTGGTATGGCCCATTGCTGGGCCGGGACGACCTGATGAAGCTTGGACAGCCCCCTTTGCTGCGGCAACTCGAGGGCGCGACGCAGGACACCGGCACACTGGCCAGGCACGACGAGGGACCCGACCTTGTGCAAGAGGAGCTCGATCCTATGGACTGGGAGTTTGACAAGGACACCATGGTGGCAGGGGGGATCTCCCCAGACGAGGCGTCGGTCGTTCGTCGACTGAGGATGCAGGACATGTGGGGGCGGATGTTGAATGGGGGGTTTTACGTCAGTGCATTTGGGACGTCAAGGCTTCGCCGGCGCGTTGCAGGAGCCCTGGGCCCAGACCCTGGCTACAGAGAAACCACCATACTAGGCCCGCTGATACGTGCGTGGGATGACGGGGCCGCTGAGAGACTCGTGGATGTGCTCAAGAGAATAGGTGCTGCGCGACCGGACCCTTCTGACAACGATGCCAACGTGTACGTCTTGGTGGCAGACCGCGTCGCCGACGTGGTCCAGCAAATGGGCGAGGTGTTTCCCAATGGTGTGATTGCGCACATGGCGACCGAGGACCCCGCTGCCACGTTGTACGTCGTACAAAAGCGGCTTGCTAAACAGCAGACAGAAGCTATCGTGTCTGAGCTCCTTTCGACGTGCGTCACCGCTCTGGCCGGCATTGGAGCATCAGTGCTGCTGTGTGGACTCAACCGGGACGATGCAAACTTTGACGTGGCCACTATTGTACACTACCGTCCACCCAACTACAGCCCACTCGAGCCTATCGACGTCAACGATGCGCAGATGGTGCCCACCGTTTCCGCGCTTGCTTCCCTTGGCATGCTGCACGTGCGTCTCCCCTACGACTCATCGCCGTCTGCCTACATGGGCAAGACAATCGTGTGGTCGCAAATGGGTCGCAACTGCGTCTACGCCCCCGAGCTAACCTCGGAGTGGCTGGAGTTTGCCATGTTGTGCTCCGTGTCTGCGGAGCTGATGGAGGCAAGCCGAAACCTTTTCGACCCACCGGTCTTCATACAGAGACGCATTGCACTTCTCTCTGGTGTGCCCGACATCACCCTGAGCGAAAAAACACAACGCGTGATAGCAGCACTCTCCGGAAAGTGGCTGAGATGGATTGAAGAACTCGGGCTTCGCCGCGCCCCTCCCGCGGAGGAGGCTGGTGGGGAGGTGGACGTTGTGCTTCCCACTGTTCCGACACCGGATCCATCTCTGCCTACGCCTCCTCCGCAAGTGATACCCGTGCCCGTGCCCGTGCCGCCCGATAACCCGCGACCAGCGGAAGGAGTTCCTGTTGTGGAAGGCGAACGACAGGACGACGCAGTACCCGGCCTACCGGCTACGCCCCCTCCGGCTACGCCCCCTCCGGCTACGCCCCCTCCACTCGCGCCCCCTCCGGCTACGCCCCCTCCACTCGCGCCCCCTCCGGCTACGCCCCCTCCACTCGCGCCGCCGGGTATGGCGGGTCCGTCGGGAGGAGGACCGCCTCCGCCGCCGCCGCCGCCTCCGCCGCCTCCGCCACCGGGCGCGGCAGGCATACCACAGCTCAAAAACAAGGTTCCTGTGCAGAAGTTGTGGGCCAAACCACGAACGCTTGTGAACCAGGAGGCGTTGAACTACTATGCCGCTTCTTTCTTAGACCGGACTATCTTTGGCCAGGGGAACCTCATGAACACCGAGACCCAGGACATGTTCGATCGATCGTTCGAACTCAAGGCTGATGTAAAGGCTGCAGTGGAAAAGACACCGGAGCAGCTTGAAGCTGAACAAAAGGCCGCGGAGAAAGAGGCCAAGCTCAAGGCGTGGCCCAAACTCTTCACCGACCCGAAGAAGGCCAACACGTTTGCAATTTCGTTCGGTGCTATGAAGGGTGAGGTTGGACAGATCCTCGCGTCTGGGGAACTGGTTGCCACCGCTGTCAAGGCAAAGGAAAGGGCAAACGCAGCGAGAAATATGAGGGTCCCCCCGAAAAACATGAGGCAGCTTGCCGATGATGAGGCCGCTACCAACAAAGCGGTCTTGGCCAACGTCGATAGTCTCATGATCTCTCCATGGGAAGTCTTTGCCGGAATCGTTAAGAAGTTCTGCGACGGCGTCGGTCCGCCCGGAACAATGGGACTCGAGAAGACATTCGACTGGTTTTTGACATACGGGATACCAGAAACAACGGATGATGGACGCACATTGGAGGTGTTGCAGACTTGGGTGAAAACAGTCGATGCCGCGTGCGATGTAGACCGCAACGTTTGGCAAGTCGCCCGCGAGGAGTACTTCTTGTACTTGCTCGTGAAAGGGGCGGGGTCGCTCACTGTGATCAGTGACATGTTCTTGCCCATCGTGTGGCTGCGCCAGGTCCAACAGCAGGCACTGCAATTCGACCGAAACATGAACTTCGCGGCAGAAGCGTGTCAGTTGTTTGCAAACGACGTAGACCTCCGCTGCATACTGGGCACGCTTCGCGCGTACCTGATGTATGGCGATCGTAACGACATCTTGTCAGTGTCTGCCACTAGGAAGACTTTCGACTGGCTCGCCAATGCAACCCAGAATGCTCTCAAGACCAGAAAGAAGGACAGCGCGAGCCCCCTCACCGTCATCGAGATCCTGGTGCGGTCCAAGGGTGGGGCGAAAGTAAAGGAGGCATGCGACCGCATCAAGAGCGTAACAGATGCCGCGTATGGAATCAACATCGTGACCCTTCTCGACGACTCTAATAAACAAAGAGACTCTTCGGCCAACGTGACAGCGGCGATGAAACTGGCAGCGATGCGACCGCCGGAGGACTTTCCGGAGCAGCTGAACAGGGCCACGTGGACAAAGTGCAGCGAGGCCATCGCGGACAACCTGACGTTCATGGCGGAATGCCAGCTGCAAGAAATCCAACAGATGGACCAGTACTACAAGGTCGCGGCAAGGATTCATGGTTACGTGAACCCACCCGATGCCACCCTGTTCGTTGAGAAGTTCTGTGCATTCGTGTCAGACACGATGATGCAGATCACGTCTGCCGCCAGCATTGCCATAGAAGAGAGTGATGAGAAAAAGCGCAACGACGAGAGAAAGGCAGCGCTTGAAGCTAAGCGCCTTCAGAAGGAGATGGCCCCGGGCGCCCATTACGCGAGTGAGCAATCAAGTGCCACGGCATCTGCTGCCCGGGCGGTTGCTACATCCCATGCTGCGGTCGAGCCCTCGGCCCCCTCGAGCTCTTCGGACGCCCCTGGTCCACGGCTCGCACTGCGCCCCGTCAAGATCAGGGTGCGCGAGTCTGCAGATCCGTCGACCTTGCAGTCCTTGAACCAGAAGCAAGAGGACCAGAAGAGAATCGATCTAGCTGCTCAAAATCTTGTCATCCAGAAGCAGCGGGAGAGCGTCATTGCTAACGTTAGGGACGTCGAGGAATTCCTGAAAGAGAGCGCTCGTGAGTTCTCAGAGTACACCTTCCCCCGGTCCACCATGAACATTCTTACGAAGCTCAAGCAGGATCTTCAAGATGGCTTCCCTCCTGGAAAGGCGCGCAAGATCAAGGACGACGAGCTGGAGTCGTTCGTGAACAAAGCGGCAAGTCTGGTGGGACTCAAGTTCCAGCTCACACAGGCCATCGGCTTGAAAGACGGCACGGTGAACACCCTCGCGACACTCAGACACAGGCTACAGGACGACGGAGTATTCAGAAAAGAGGTGGCCGTCGACCTCAAGGACGTATGCCAGGAGATCACCTCCAGGTTGTCGGATGCCGAGCGTCTCATCGGCGAGCAAGGAGAGTACATCAAAGCAAGGGACGTGCTCAACGAAATCAGCATGTTCCTGATCCCCAAGCTTGTAGAAGCCAAGGACAAATCGAGGCGGTCCGCTGAGGAGGCGCGCAAGAAGACCCTTGCTCTCAACAAGCAACGGGAGTACCTGATCAACGTCCGTACCGTGAACCGCTACAACCTCCAGAAAAACCTTCCGACGGAAGAGGGCTACAACGAGGACGAGGATGAGGCAAGAAAGATAGAGATCACCGATGAGCGGTTTGAAGCAGCAAGGGCTGCGGTTAGGGCCAAAAGACTGGCAGACAACTCGAAGCGTCAGGCGGCAGAGCAGAAAGCACGGGATGCACAAGATCCGGTGAAGGTCAGGAAAGCAGGCTTGGCCGTGGGCAGAGCAATGCGGCAGGCCGCTAGCTCGTCCTCCTCCTCTTCCTCCGACTCCGATGACGACGCTCCTGTGGCTGCATCCGTGACAGATGAGGAGGAAGAGGAGTACGAGTTCACCGACGAGCAGCTGAACATCGACGATGTGGAAGAATACGTGCCTTCTGTGCCATACCACCAACTTCCACAGCAGGTGGTCGGCGACGCCCCCGTTACGTCAGAGATGCAAAGGGCTGCGGCCGAAAGGGAGAAGCAAGATCGCGCAGAGCGGCGGCGGAAGATGAACCAGTCGGGGTTTGCATCCTTGTTCGCTACGATGAAAGCGTCCCAAGATCCCGGTGAAGTGCCGTCGGCCGAGCCGGGTCCTTCTGATAGGCCTCCTCTGCGCAGAACCAGAGAACCACCCCCAGGCGTGCCTCGGGCACCCGGCGTGCCACCTGTGGTGACGCCTCCCGGTGCCCCAAGTCTCGTTCCTCCTCCATTCAACCCGGACGCCGCGCCTCCGCCCCCTCCACCCTTTCCGCCGCCCTCGGCGTCTGCGTCCAGCTCGGGGAGATTCATCGGGGGGTCGGAGAATACGGTGCGACAGCACTTCATCAACACCGCGAGGCGCGTAAGGACCTCCATGGAAGCGCGGAAGAAACGGGGGAGAATGAAGCCGTCCTCAATCGGCGTGGCCCTTTACGCCATCGAGGAGGAGGTCGGGGACCATGAGGAAGCCATCTGCGACCGCCTGCACAACACCATCTCCGGTGCCATAGAGGCGTTCTACAGCGACGACCCCGACGGGCTTCAGCAGCTAGTGGACGGGGTGCCACCGGAAACCCCCACAGTGCTCGACGCTGTGGTTTACATGCTTTCGAAAGAGTAAACATCTTAGACTTGTTTGTGTCGTTAAACTCTCCCACTGGGCACAGTGTCGCACTCTGAGAGTCTCTCTACACGCCCCCCCGCTGTACCACACCTCGTCCCTGTTCCGAGTAATCCAAAACAATTCGTACACAAACAAGACTCCGCTGAATGCGTACAGCCCCACACTGACGACGGGTTGTGGTGAGTCGTAGACAAAGTAGGCGGAGGTGACCAGAAGCGGGCACACGACAAACGCAGCGAGGTATCTTCCGGGGCGGTCAGAAACGCGCATGCCTCTGGCGGGTCGCTGCCTCCCGAGGGGCGTGGCGGCTAGCGCTCCTACCACCCGTCGGCGCCGGAACCACTGCATCCCGTCGGCGCCGGGACGTACGTGACCAAAGATCGCCAGGTCAGACGAGATGAAAGCAAACGCGGAAAACGACGAGAAGCTTACGTATCTAACGGTAGGGGCCCTGATGATGAAGCGCAACGTCCCACGCAACCTCACGACAAGCTCCGGCGCCGACGGAGTGGGTCGGCCGCCTACGGAGCTGGTTGGCTACGACGAGTTCAAGACGGTTTCCCACCGCGGCAGATCGCTCAACTCTTCCAAGGAGTCCATGCCGGCGAGCAAGCAGCCGATGTGGGATCCCAGGATGGAGACCCGCGAAGAGATGCGCTCGCGCATCATCCGTCTTGTCGACAGCCACAAGACAGTTCCCTGTACCGTCGACGTCAAGTGCTGCCCGGACCACAACCAGCGTCGCTGCATCCGCTTCCACAACATGCACGACTGTCGCCCGTGCATCTGGGACAACTGGGTGGAGCCGTCGCCCAGGTCGTGCTCCAACAAGACGATCACCTCGTACCACCCGTCGGTGATCAAGAGCATTCCCTGCCACCACGGCAGCAAGTGCCCGTTCATGGAGGTCTGTGGCTTCCTCCACGAGGGCGAGGTCAAGCTCGACCGCAAGTACGGTGTGTACTCTCGCGACCAGTGGATCCAGTGGCTCGACGAGAAGCTGGACGAGCACTTTGGTGTCGAGACTGTCTTAGCACCCCAGCTCGCGGGGATCGCCCTCGACATCCAGCGCATCGCGTCCTCGGTGTCGCCTCCGCCGGTGGAGAGCCCTCACGTCGTGCTGCCTACACGCATCAAGGTGGACCCGGACCCGCCGCTCCCCACGCTCCCCGTGCTGCCGCCGCTGCCGCCGCTGCCGCCGCTGCCGCAGCCGCCGACTCTGACTTCGACGATCATACGCGGCATGAACCTGCCGCCCTACGAGCTCAACGCGCTTAGGACCTACCCGCAGCTCATCGAGCGCGTCAACCGCGAGCTCTCCGATCCGATCACCTGCTCGATCGGCAAAATCGCCGTGGGCAAAGGCACCATCAAGGACGGACTCGTGCTCGTCGGCCAGGCGGGAGAGGTCCACTTCCATCTCGGCTACAGCATCATCGAGCACACGCTTCGCGACCTGGGCGAAGAGTATGAGTTCAACAAGACGTTCAGGTTCAACGACGAGCGCACCCGCGACAACGTCGCCGCGACACTTAAGGCGTTTGGACAGGAGGCATTCTCTGGCCCAGATGGCCATACGTCGCTCAGAATCACCGAGGACGGCATGGCGCACCTGCGCATCCTCAAGGGCACCACCACCTACATGAAGGGAGTGGCCGAGGTCGTCAAGTCGGTCCTCACTTGCCCCGGTATCTAAGTGCGCACGAAGAAACATTGGTCGGCCATGTTGAGCCAGACACCCGCTAATAATCCTAGCCAGCGGAGGAACAGATGGGAGCAGGAACACAGCATGGGAAGTTGAGTGGAAGCCGTGCATGAACCGCAGCCGCAGCCGCAGTGCGCTGCATGGTCAACCGGGGTGTTTGCGTGTGCAGTGTGCACCCGGGAGGGGTGAAGCAATACAAACCGAACTCTCTGAGGAGTTTGCCCACTGTTTTAGAAACGTGGCGCGAGTCCATGGGGATAGGTGGCACCAATTTCTTCGGGCTTGTGCACCGACCGCCCTTTGGGTTGCACTGTCCGCGACCATTCCCATTCTCAGAGACAGCACCGAGGAGGCTATCCGGGTGATGCACCATGTAGCACTAGCCGTGACCAAGGTCTTCCTTGCCTACCTCAAACATACATGGTACGGTCTAGAAAACGCCCCACTGGACCGTCTGTATGAGTCAGTGTCTAGCCAGTTGTCGAAAATAACAAAGGATGCGTCGTCTTACTGTTACATCCCCTCATTTCCACACCACACACACCACCCCGCGCCCATGCGCTCTACTGGTCGCCTTGCTCCTCATCGTCGGAGTCGTCGTCGTCATCCTCCAGCAGCTGCTTGCGTCGCGCCTGCATCTCCTCGAGCGTCATCTGCTGCTTGT
>Ga0115572_10004221_pt1 | contig 11237 bp, 7 predicted proteins | sample COGITO_mtgs_1206_FD_88681 | JGI IMG/M metagenome (GOLD analysis project Ga0115572, IMG submission 88681) | Pelagic marine microbial communities from North Sea - COGITO_mtgs_120607 | ecosystem: Environmental > Aquatic > Marine > Epipelagic | place: Germany:Helgoland, sampling site Kabeltonne... | reverse complement strand
TTGTTCATCATTTTCCTCTTCATCAGGCTGTAGTTTTGCCCAAATCACACCGATTATCATAATTATCAAGAAAAATAATCCTATCCAGAGCCCCTCCTCCTCTTGTTTAGCGGTTTGAATAAAGTGAAAAATAAAATGGAACTTCATAAATCTATTTTGTCATTGCAATATACAAATGTGATATTAAAGCTTCTTGACATTATCTGACGTCTTTTGATGATTTAGACGGTTTTACTGGTGTTAATCGACAAATGAAATAGAGTGCTGATATGAGAGTTGTATGAGAGTTAAAAATAAAAAAAGCCTCCACTTTACGTGAAGGCTTGTTTTTAGTGGTGGTCCCACCTGGGCTCGAACCAGGGACCAACTGATTATGAGTCAGTATTATTTGACTACTTAACCTCCTTTAATCCCTTAAAAACATTAGCTTTAAAACCACAAATAGCTTGATATTATTGACTTTTGGGCCACTAATGTAAAATCAGCAGGTTTCAGAGCTTTTTAAACAATTAGGGACAAATCTAGGGACAAATTTTGTAGCTTAGCGTTTCATGACACTAAAATTCTTTCTTGGCAGAGTAAAAATTGATGGAACTGCACCTCTTCGCATAAGACTTAAGCACGGAAATAAAGACACTAAAATTACCTGCCCTGGCCTTTTTATTCGTCCTAAAGATTGGGATAAGAATTTTAATATGGTTAATCCAAAATCAGAAGGTGCTGAAGAGCTTAATCATGAAATAAAAAAATATCAACTCAAAGCAGAAAATGTAAAGCAAAAGTATCTTCTTCGTCAGATTGACTTTGACCTAGCTAAAAGAATGTTGTCTGGCTCTGAGAGCTCAAAAAGTTTGAGGGAGTTTGTTAATGTGGTTTGCAAAAGGGATAAATCGGCTGAAACAATTAGAAACTATCTTAACACTATTGGAAATTTCTCTCATCATACAGGGATTAAAGACCCTTTTTTCACTGATATAACATTTAATAATATGATGGTTGTCAGAAATGGGGTTGTAAATAAAGGAGGCTCTGCAGCAACTTATAATAAGTATCTGAGAGACATAAAAGCCATCTGTAATTATGCTAAAAGAACCAAGTACATATTTCATGAGTTTGAGTTTGATAAAGAGTGGCGAGCTAAAGAAGACATAACATTAAAAGTAAGGTCTATAACACCTGAGGTGATTTATCAGGCAATAAGTCTTATAAAGATTGAGTCTAACCATAAAAGCGCTAGGCTTAAAGCTTTTAATGAGCTAGAGGCGGTAGGCTTTTGGTTATTGATGTTTGCAACCAGGGGGATGTATCCAGCAGACATTACTTCCTTAACCTCTCACAATCTCGACTATAATTTTGCGTCAAGAATAAAACATGAACAGTCAAAAAAAAAATCTGAAATAACTTTACCTGGAAACGCACATATTTATAGGCACGGTCGCCATAAAACAGGCTTCCCAATGAAAATATTAATTACACTTCCTCCCATTAGACATTTAATTGGCGTGCTTAGGTTTTTGCTTGCAGCTTCTCATCCTGATAATGCTTTTTTAAAACCTGAAGAGGCTTCAAACCCGGATTATAACGAAAGAATAAGCGGTAAGTTGCCAGAAGATGTAGATTTTCTTCGGCTTTTTAATTTTAACAAAAAAAATAATCCAAAGGTGTTTGAAAAAGTTTGGGGCACTTATTCATCTGCCCTTTCTAGAATTAGTATGCCATCATTTAAAACAGCCAGAAAGACTTTTTCTACTACAGCTAGAAGAATTAAGATTGATGAGGGATATGTTAGAACTATGCTTGGGCAGAAGGATAAAAGTATTTCAATATCATATATTGACTACGATGACCCTCAACTCTTTGCTCAACTGTGCATTGCTCATATTAATGTTTTATGGGCATTCGATATTATTAACCTATATAATACATGGCTTAGAAAAATAGATGAACTTTATGATACTAATTGGTGTGATACAGATATCTTTATTAAGAAAAACACTGATTATATTTATTCTGAATTTACAGACTCCCTTGAACAAATAATCGATAATAAATCTATTATTTTAAAATAAAATGAACTTAAATCAAATAAAAAAAGTGTTGCCAAACTAATTAAAAATTGAGCTATGTCATTTAAATTTATTGATTTATTTTCTGGTCTAGGAGGATTTCATTTGGGTATGAGTCAACTTGGAGGTGAATGTGTATTTGCAGCTGAAAAAAACGAAAACCTGAATAAATTATATTCTCTAAATTTTCCCAACCTTTCTGCTTCAAATATTGCTCTAGATTTAACAAAAGTAGATTACTCTCAAATCCCTCAACATGATGTGCTCTGTGCTGGATTTCCCTGTCAGCCTTTCTCCAAAGCAGGAAAAAGAAAAGGAATGAAAGACCCATTAAATGGATTTTTGTTTAACTCGATTATTGAGATAATTGACTCCGCTAGAAAAAAGCCAAATTTTTTAATTTTGGAAAATGTTCCCAATATATTGACCTTAAATAATGGTCTTTATTGGAAAAAAATTAGAAAAGCCCTTATAGATAGAGGTTACGAAATTGATTGGAAAATACTATCTCCAAATGAATTTGGTATTCCTCAAATTAGAAGAAGAGTGTTTTTAGTTGCATCTTTAAATGGTTTAAACAATTTTTCGTGGCCAATTTATTTAAATGGAGCAAACACACTAAATGATATTCTTGAAAAAAAACCATCAAATGAATTAAAACTTAGTGATAAAAAGGAAGAGGTTTTAGAATTATGGAATTATTTTATAAAAAAAGTAGATAAAACTGAGAGATTAGGGTTCCCTATATGGTCCCAAGAGTTTGGAGCAACTTATCCTGTTGATGTGCATCCTCTAAAATTAGAAAAATCATTACTAATAAAATCCAGAGGTAGTTTTGGTAATAATATAACTTTCGATGGAGATAAGGTTATTCAAGATAGTTTACCTCCCTATATAAGGGATGCTCGAAAGCCATTGAAAAATTGGAAAAAAAATTACATTTTAAAAAATCGTGCTCTTTATTTAAAAAATAAGAGTTGGATTGATGATTGGAAAACTAAACTTTATGAGTTCCCCAATTCTCTTCAAAAATTTGAGTGGAACTGCCAAAACGAAGAAAGAGAGGTCTACAATAAAGTGATTCAATTCAGGCCCTCAGGAGTTAGAGTAAAGACGAATAATTCCATCCCTGCTCTAGTCTCTATGAATTTAACACAATTACCATATTTCCCCTGGAAAAATAGATATATGACAGTGAAAGAAGGGTTGAAATTACAGGGGCTCGAAAATCTAAATTTTCTCTTAGACTCAAATCAACAAAATTATATAGCTCTTGGAAATGCTGTAAATTCAAATTTGGTTTATTATATTGGTAAAAATCTAATTAAATGAAAGTCCAAATTAGCCCGAGCGTAGGTATAATTAAAATTTTTAAGCATTTAAAATATGAAGCCTGGTATGCATTAGCAGAATACATCGACAATTCCATTTCAAGTTATTTTGAAGTAAAAGAAAAGATTTTAAAAGTTGAGCCTAACTATAAGCTTAGAATTGACGTTGATATTAATTTTGTAGATGGTTCAATTACAATAAGTGATAATGCCGGTGGTATTGACCATAACAAGTATGAATATGCCTTCAGAGCGGCTGAAATACCAGAAGACACATCTGGCCTCAATGAGTTTGGCATGGGTATGAAAACAGCTTCTTCTTGGCTAGCAAATAAATGGACGGTGACTACCTCGGCTTTTGAAGAAGACTTTCAAAGAAAAATAGAATTCAATGTTGATGAAGTAGTTTCTAATGATATTCACGAGTTGGAGGCTGAACAAATTCCAATAGATTCGAGCATACATTTTACAACAATTAAGCTAGAGGAGTTAACTGGTAATGCTCCTCAACAATCACATATAAATAAAGTAAAAAAACATCTTTCAAGTATTCATAGAAAGTTCATAATGAATAATGAAATAGAGATTTTTGTTAATGGTGATAAGTTAGAATTTGAACAACAGAAAATATTAATCGCGCCTAGATGGAATAACGAAAAAGCAGAGCATATTGAGTGGAAAATAGAAATAGATTCTACTTTTGGCAGAAATAAGAGGGTGAAAGGTTTTGTTGCTTTACTTGACACAATGTCAACTTCTGTTTATAATGGTTTTTCATTATTTAGAAGAGGTAGAGTAATTCAAGGAAGCGGCGATGAATTGTTTAGGCCAAAGCAACTTTGTGGAACAAGTGGCTCTCATCAACATAAAAGAGTTTTTGGAGAATTAGAATTAGAGGGATTCAATGTAGACTTTACTAAGGGGAAATTCCAAAATGATGAAGATTTTGATGAATTATTGGATTTGCTTCAAGACCATTGCGATTCAGAAAGTATGCCTTTATTGTCACAGGGCTTAAGGTTTAGAAAACCACAACCAAAAAAATCTTTAAAGGAGACTGCGAGTAAAGGTGCCAAAGAATATGAAAAATCTGTCAAGAATCTTGAAACTAAAGAAAATATTCAAAGTTTAATAAAAGAAATTTCAGCTTCTTCACAAGAACAGGAGAGTTCAACTATGGAGAATAAAGTGTCCGAAGAAAACAAGCTAGAAATAATTACTGAAGAATTTAATATTGAAGGACAAAAGTGGATTGTAGAACTCCAATTAGTAGATGATTTTAAAATTTTAGACTGGCTGGATATTCTAGAGGAAGAAGATACTGAAGTTGGTGTGAGAAAAATAAGAGTTAGGTTGTCATTAGTGCATCCTTTTATGACATCATATGGATTTGATGATATTCAACCATTCATAAGACTCAGTATTTGTTATGCTCTTTCAGAGTCAGTCGCATATATGAGTGGGGGTAGTGCTAGAAGTGTAAGGAAAAATTTGAACAAGTTTATTTCAACCGCACTAGGACGATAATGGAAAAAATTAAAGTAATAAAAAATAATAGTCAGGAATGGGATGTTTCCATTGGAAGTCAGGCTCTGGATTTACTGGAAAGAAAAAAGATAAAAGGAAAGGAAAAAGATAAAATTTTATCAGAGGCTTGTGATATATTAGGTAACTGTGGAAACCCTAGTAATAAAGAAAATAAAACTACTGGTTTAACAATTGGGTACGTTCAAAGTGGAAAAACGTTGTCCTTTACTACAGTTTCAGCATTAGCGGCACAAAACAATTTTAATGCGATAATAATAATTGCTGGCTCTACGACAAAATTAGTTGACCAGACAACAAATAGATTAGCTTCTGATTTAAACATTGATTCTCGCTCGGATATCTCATGGAATTTGTTTAAAAACCCAAAAAAAAATCAAATAAAAGAAATTAGTGGTAGTATGGAGGAGGGTTTGTTCGACGATAAACCAGTCCTTTTAATAACCATGATGAAAAACATTAAACATCTCAATAATTTAAATTCCTTATTTGAAAGTAACCAAATAAAAACTTTAAATCTTAAGGTTTTAATAATTGATGATGAAGCTGACCAAGCAAGTCTTAACACAAAAGCCAATTCAAATCTTGAGGAAGAAGCAAGTGCAATTTATGATTCATTAAAAAGGTTAAGAAAAAAAATAAAAAATCACACATATCTTCAATATACTGCTACTCCACAGGGACCCTTATTAATTTCTATTTTAGACATTTTATCTCCGGATTTTGTTAAAATTTTATCTCCTGGAGAAAAATATACAGGTGGAAAATATTTTTTTAAAAGAAATAATTCAAAATATCCGGCCCTAAAGAAAATTCCAGAAGATGAAATTTACAGCAAAAATAATCCTATTGCCAGAATACCTCCTTCTTTGGAAGAGGCTCTGATTTATTTTTATTTGACCGTATTGATTGGCGTTTCAAATAATGAACATCGTAGAACACATAATAGAACGATGATGATTCACCCATCCCAATTAACTGAGATTCATGGAGTCTATAAGCGTTGGGTTGATATGATTACAAATAGATGGCTTTCAGAGCTAAGTGAAAGTGATTCTGACCCAGATAAGCAAAAGCTAATTGATAAATTTTTAAAAATATATTTTAATGAACTTAAAGGCTCCGGGTATGATTTAACAAGAGAACTTATTCAAGAAAAAATTCACCTAGTTATAAAAACCACACCTGTTCTTTTGGCAAACTCAAAAGAAAAAAATGAATTAAACTGGAATTCAGATTACTCAAGAATTTTAGTAGGAGGCCAAATTTTAGATAGAGGGTTTACGGTTGAAGGGTTGAATGTAACATATATGCCGAGAAACATTGGCGTAGGAAATGCAGACACTATACAACAAAGATGTAGATTCTTTGGTTATAAGAAAGATTATGTAAACTTATGTAAAATATACTTGCCAAGGCCTTCCACAAGAGCCTATATTGATTATGTAACTCACGAGGAAGACTTAAGACAAAAGCTCGAAAAATTTGGCGAAACGGAAAAAAGTTTAAAAGAATTTAAAAGAGAGTTTTTTCTTTCCCCACAATTAAAATTGACCAGAAAAAATATTATCTCAGATGAAATCAAAAGATATAGATTAGAGGGTTGGAGGCCTATATCAAAGATTGATGATAATCATAAATACAACAGTGAAATCATTAAAAATTTTTCCAATAGTTTGTCATACTACAACTCAAGTTTGTCTGGAACAACAGAGGAGCAAATCCATCAAGAATGTGATGTGCCAAGTGAAGAAATCATTAAAAATTTTTTAACTGATTTAAGTTTTAAAAATGCATCAAACTCTCTTTTAATAAACCATATGATATCATTGATAAGTATAATTAATGAAGATTCTGATAGTAAAATAAAAATAATAAATATGAAGCGTGGGGCTTATAGAGAAAGAAGTTTGAGTAAAGAAAAAAATGAAATCCCCCAACTATTCCAGGGTTCAAATAAAGCAACTAATTATCTTGGAGACAGAGCTCTTAAATCGGAGGATTGTATTTCTATTCAAATACATAACATTAAACTAAAAAACAAAAATTTAAAATTTAGTACGATTGCATTTCATATACCAGAAAATCATGGTCAAAATATTTTTTCCCAAACATAAATGGAGTTAAATCTTATATATAATAAACTGATTGGTTTTGGAAATGTTGATTCAAACGTTTTCCTTGCTGAAAAAATCCCTGGTGATAAGCATAAAATAAGACTTGCTATTGACAATAATAAAAACCCCATTCTTTTAATCCCTGAAAAAGAATTTCAAGACAATCATTTTTCTGATTTTAATTATAAGCTTAATTATTTAGAGATTAAATCAAATCAGATTTGTAAAATAAATGATTTTACAAGTTTAGAAGAAGAACTAGATGTTCGTTTTTCAACAATTAAACTAATTGATGGAGACTTTAGGATGAATGATTACTTTCTAAGAGCTCTAGATGGACTAATTATTCAATTAAATATAGAATTCAGCCATTTAACAATGAAAAAGGAAATTGAAGTCTTGATTGAGCTATTTTCTAAAAGAAAATCTGTTGACTTAAAAGTGGTGGTTGGTCTATGGGGTGAAATGTTTTTTATAAATCAATCTTTAAATAAAAGTGAAACCCTAAATGCATGGCATAATGACGTAAATGGTCAATTTGATTTTTCCTACCCAAACAATAAATATTTTGAAGTAAAAACGACACTGGACCCTAACAGGATACATGACTTCTCAAATAGGCAAATTGAAAATTATAAAGAACTAGATGTTGAAATTGCGTCTATTCAAACAGAATTATCTGTTTCAGGAAGAACTTTAAAGGATTTATGGGATTCTATAACTAGTGATATAAAAGATTTAAATTTAAAAGATAAGATTAATAGAATCATAACTAACACCCTTAAAAGTGATTTTCAAGCATTGTATGATTACAAGTTTGATTATGCTTTTGCTGAGTCAAGTTTAAAGTTTTTTAATACTAAAGAAATCCCTTCAATTAATGAAAGTTTGCATCATAGTATTAGAAAAGTTTCCTTAAAAATTGACCTCGATTTAATTAACTCTTAGATATTTTAATCCTTTGATAAATTTCTCTGGATTGAGATATATCCAATTCGACATTAAATTTGTTATTTGCCTCGTTAATAATCTTTGTAATTGCATCTAACTCAGACAAGTCATTAACATTTAAATAACTCATGTTTATTGATTTACCATCTATTTTAAAATCGTTATAAACCATATTAGATTCTAAAAGTAAATTCAGAAGCATTAAAAATTTTTCTAACCTACTTCTTGTAAAATCAATAATATTAGTTGAGGAATCAAGGGTCAGAACAGAAAATTCATCAACTGAACTGAATTTAAAGTTTAAATTTACTTTGTTCAAATCAATTTCGCCGAACCATAAATAGGCCCTATATTTTAATAAGGAAGGGTTATATATTATGAGAGTTCTAAATTCTGAATAATATCCACTCCCATGAAATCCATCATTTTGAAAATCTCTTTCAGATAAACTAACATCGTTACTTAAATTCTGTTTTATTTTGATTACAAATTTTAAATCATCAATCAATACTCTATATGGGTTGTAACCTGATATTTTAACATCATTATTTGAAGAGAATAAATTACGGACAATTGAATCTTCCTGAATAGAATTATAATATATTTTATTTCCTTTTTTATTTATGATATCATTTTCAATACCATTGTAAATAGCTTGTTCTATTTGAATAGGATAAATATCAAGTTCTTTGGAAAATTTATTGATTAAAGATGTGTAATCGTAATATATATTATTCTTAACAAATTCGAGAATTTTATATGATTGTGCTCCAATTGATTTAATTGATTTTGTAAAATCTTTATTATATGTTTTTTTTATTAATCCGATAAAACCAGATTTGAAATAAGTAAAGTTATTATGAGGGTCTAACTTTAAGTTCCCTAAAATATTATGCGGATTTGTTTCTCTATGTTTAATTATGAATCTAGAAAGTTCTAGTAAATGAATTGGATTTTCTTGATTGTTTAAATAATCAATACATAGTTGTTTAATTGAACCCGCTTTTAATTCTTTTGTATTTTCCCATTCTTTAAGGCCATACAAAGTTTTTCTCCCACTAGCTCCTCGTAAATAAATAATCCTTTCTTTAAAAAACCTATTAACAGTTCCACGTAATGCATCTTCAGATTTACATTTTCCTGGATATTCACTTTCTATTGATTCATATATTTCAGATATTAGTAAAGGCTCATCTGCCCTTTTTAAAACTTCAATAATTAATTCAATTAAAGTGATTTTGGTGTTTTTCTTTATTTCAAAGCCTTTGTCAGTTTCATAAAGATTAAAATTTTCTGAAATTAATTTTACTATAAACTCTTTTTGGTTGTAATTTAAGTTGAACTTAGAAAAGGGATTGAAATAATAATCATTTTGAACTTTTTCGCAATTTCTTCTAAAAATATCTACCAATATTTCTAAACAAAATTCTTTGTTAATGAACTCTTTAGAGAAAATATAATTTGATTTCAAAACTTTAAACTTTTTATAAAAGTCTCTGTTATGGATGTCTTTTCCTTTATTAATGGCGCCAAGTTCTTCTCCGGAAAATATTAATGAAAAATCATTTGTAATTAAGCTTATTATTCTTGCTAAAGTTGTCGAATTGTAAGTCAAATAATTAAGTTTTTTATTATGCTTTTCTTCACTTATTTCAACTTTAGAAAAACTCTCTAATTCAATATTATTTGATAATCCCTCACAATAAAATAACAACTTTGATAAAAATATAAAACGTCTACTTTTCAAGTGTTTGAGACTAATTTGGCGGACTCTTTCTCGATGTAAACCAACTTTTTTTGAAATTTCATCAAATGACAACTCTTCATTATCCTCAGAAAGAAGCCTTATTAATAAGAGTTTATCTAATTCTCTCTCAAAAAAATAATTTAAAATATAATGGTCAAAAAACTTAATTAAATCAAATTGTTTGCTTCTTAATGAAGCTTTAAGGTCTTCAAATGAACCATCGATTTCATTAAACCCAAATCCTAAATTGCTTTCAATGATTTTAAGTAAATGGTCATATTTATCAATTTTCTGTTTTGCAATAGTGTATATAATTTCTTTTATTTTTTCCCTGAAGTTTTCCAATTCACCACTGGCCCTTTTACCCACGTTTTTAAGTGATTCGAATGAAATATTACTAATTATAGCTTTTTGTATGAAACTATCTATTTGATAATTATCATTGCCAACTATTAATAAAAAAGCATTTTTAGAACGGACAGATAAGTTATTTAATTGAGAGTTAAAATTATCATTAAAAACATCTCTTTTTAATTCATTATCTCTTATTAGGCTATATAAAGAGGCTAATTGAGTTGGTTTATTGTATGATGGATTATTAGATTCATGCTTTTCATGAGTATTACTTGAAATGAGAGTTTCAAGTTCATAGATTGTTTTTTTTCCGCAATTCCTAAGTGAAAATAATTTTCTGCCATCATTGATGAATTCTATTAATTCATCAACAGAACTTAAGTCATTATCCAAACAAACATTTTTTGCTCTTGCTGAAAGGTCTTCAAATTTCATTATTCGTTAATATTAAATAAATTTTTTGAAAATCTATAAGTTTAGGAGTCCTATTTTCTGTAAAAGACTAATTTTACTATGTATCAAGAGCATTAATTTGCACCAACCGACTTTCTCAAAGCACGGTGGTTTAGAATACGGGACACTCGTCCAAATTTAATCGAGATTCTACATTCTTTTCTTGGTCGTAATAATGTTTAATTTAAAACTATAATTATGGCAAATTTAAAAGGAGAAGTCACCTTCAAAGTAACTTTTAATAATCTAGGGGTCCCTGCGAGTATGTATTCATCTGCTATTATTCATAAAGAGTGTGCTGAACAAGTTTTTGCAAATGCCCCTCTGTCAGGCATTGGATATAAGATGAAGCCAAACTTTAAAGTTGAGATGATTGATAAGAATATCAAAAGAGATTTGTGATTGAGAAGTACGCTTTTGTGATAACACCCATTACTTAATTGCTTTGGGCTTAGTAAAAGTTGTTAATTCTAAAATGTAAAGAGTTGATTATGAAATAATTTACAATTCTATTTTTAGTCAAGCCTCAGAGTTTTAAAAAATTGATTTATAGAGAAAATAATCAGCTTTATATAAAACTTATAAAACAAACGAAGGCAAGTCTTCACTTACTTCATTAGTAGCTTGTTTCATTCTTGGTAAAGTGTGTTGTAGAACTTACTGAAGATATGCC
>Ga0115572_10004219_pt1 | contig 11239 bp, 12 predicted proteins | sample COGITO_mtgs_1206_FD_88681 | JGI IMG/M metagenome (GOLD analysis project Ga0115572, IMG submission 88681) | Pelagic marine microbial communities from North Sea - COGITO_mtgs_120607 | ecosystem: Environmental > Aquatic > Marine > Epipelagic | place: Germany:Helgoland, sampling site Kabeltonne... | reverse complement strand
GCGGCTTTAATAGCTGGTGCGCAGGGGACTAGATCCAGGGCATTAACTAAGGGAGGACCAAGAACACTTATTGCCGCAAACAAAGGTGAAAATGAGTTAGCTATACAAACTGATAAAGTGTTAAAAAATGTTGGTGGTGAAACTCCTAGCAATCAAACAGAGGCAATGCAGGGTACCGTAGATACTCTAGCTACTCAAGGGAGAGATGAAGTAACCAATGCTGTCACAACATTAAGAGACAAGGAGGAGGCATATAACAGAACTATTAGCGAACAGATTTCCAAGATAGCAGATGATTTGGAGAGTGATCCCGAATTAATAGAGAACATAACAAACCTAGAAGACGCAACAGGTTTATCTATTGTTCCTACGGGTCAGTCCAGAGAAACTACGTCTATAGCAGATGAACTTAAACGTATGGGTGGTGCTGACCCCACAGACTTAGGTGCAAGTAAGGTTACCGCTAGGCAAAATTTAGAAGAGAAAGTAAAGACAGGTTACGACCTACTTAATACTAAAAAAAATGAACTGTACGAAGTAATACGTGGAGGTCAGATTGATCTACCCAAACTTATTGAGTTTATAGATGATTTTCCAGAGGAAACCCTGTTCACAGATGTTATGACTACCCTTAAAAATGACGAACCCCTTAAAAAGATATTCCAAACAATAAAAAGGAGGTCTCATACCGATCCCGATACAGGAGAGGTAATTTTTGAGAGTGCTATAGAAAGACAGGATAGAATAGCTAGAACAATGTCGGAATGGAATAGTAAGGCTAAAAACCCACAAGATGCCGATATTAACTTTGGTTATTTTTATCGTAAAATACGACCAGAGTTAGCAGCTAAGGCAGATCGGTATGGGTCTATGCAGGACGGACAGTCCCAAAACCTTGCTGCGCACTATAGGAGCTTTGTTGATTATATAGACAATCAAATGACGGACTATGTGGGCGAAGCTACTCCCGCATTAAGAGACGCTGCCCAAGAAGCTAAGGCATACTTTAGGGATGTATATGCACCTATTTTTAGGGAGGGTCCGTTAGGTGACTACGCTATATTAGCTAGGAAAAGTCGTAACGGAAAAGGTACAGAATTTGATGATGGCATATCATCTATTATTGCAAACATATTTACTCCCAGTGCGACAGGTGCCGCAAGCGTACCTTACATCAAACAATTAAAAACATTAATGGATACCCAGGGGGTAGATAATGGGGTAGATGATATAGGTGACTATATGTTTTCAGAGGTACTCTCAGCTGCACGGCAATCCCTGGAAAAATCTAAAGGCACTGCGTTAGACACTGAAGCAGTAATAGGCAACTTAAAGCAATTTAGTGAGGCGTTTAATGAAGTATATCCAAATCAGGCAAAAATAATTAATAATTTTATTAATAAGGTGTCTGAAGTAAGTGGCTCAAATAAAGACCTGCTAGGTGAACTAGAAAAAGCAAAAACTGAATTTGCTACCATCAAAGATGACGTAAGGAAGGGGGAGTTACAAAATTTCTTCAGTACGAAAAAGGATTTAGAGGAACCTGAACCTGAGCTACAAGGCTTTCAGATAACCTCAGACCCAGAGAATGCACTTATTAGTTCTATATTAAGAGATGGTAGCCTTGATAATAGCGTAAATGCAAAAGCACTTATGAAGCGTGTTAATTCTATTGAAGACCCAGAACTTCGGCTTAAAACCCTAAATGGACTAAAAACTGTGTTTTTGCGGAAGTTTAGGTCAAAGATAGTAGGTAAAAATCGCTTAGGTAATAACGCAAATATATTACCATCTTCTGCAGAAAAGTACATGGATGAAAGAAACTCCCTAGAAGCCATTGCGAAAATACTGTGGGCGGATGCACCTGACTTCCCAAGTGAACTGAAAATACTAACAGATATTGCGGCACGTATTAGTAGCGGAAAAAGTGCCACTCCCGTTCCCTCTCTGTCTCCTACCGCATTCAATATGGCAGCGGCATCTGCTACGGGCAGACTTATTAATCTTACTGTGGGGCCGCTAACTCAGACGGGTACACGCATTAGGTCTGCCATAAGTAGTATGGTAGAAAGTCAGGAGCTAAAAAATCAAGTAGATGATATGTATGATCAAATTATGGGTAATCCAGAATTATACGTTAAGTTATCTAGAAAATATAATACCACTCCTAATGATCCCAAAAATAGAGATGCCCTAGTAAGGTTCTTGTTTAGATCATTCTCGCAAACGGGTACCGGGCCAGATCAAATCATAGAAGACCTAAACAATGCGGCCACGGGTGAAACTATTGATGATTACGATGGTGAAATGAAAAAGCTATTTGCACGTTAACAAAGAAAAACCCCGCCATTTCTGACGGGGCTTAACACTAAAAAGGCAGTGACCAAACTGCTAAATTTTGTATATTTTATAATACTCTCCTAGTCAACAGACTTGGGGAGTTTTTTATGTTAGTGTGCAAATAAATTTAACATCACGCACGGGTATAGCGTAAAACTTTTCTCCGTTGGATACCTGCACGTTAGGTACTACCGATACCGTAGCGTTTTGTATGGCCCTACGCCCAAATAGAGCGGCGTGGGTGAGGCTATGGTTGAATATCATAAACTGTGTAGGCTTATCCAAGAACTTAGCCTTACGCAGCGGAAGATGCACGGTATCATACTTGAAACTCTCGCCGTGCCATCCACGCTTTACTTCAACTTCTATGTAGACCCGCTTGCCGCCCTTCTCAGCTATCAGGTCCACTGCGTATTCATTTGGATGGTCCGTTACGGTCCACCCGTTGTGGGACCAGAAAGACATTGCAGTCTCCCTGGCTACGCTGTCATATTTAGCGTGGGCTACTTGATCAAAGTTCTTATGCATAATTCACAGACGTGTTTTCTTGAAATGCATAGTTAAAGCCCCGCTCCCATTCCTTAGCCATCATAGTACCCCTCTTGTATGGACATACCATGATGTTGTAGTGGAAGGCATTATAGCCTTCCTCAAATTGTTGCTCGTAGAACCGTCTAGCTATCATCATACCCCGCAAGACCCCCCGCTGCCGCTGATGTCGCAGATGTCATGCGTTTCGATGTGTTCCTCAAACTCCTCACCCAACTTCTCAACGGCTTCCTCATACGGTACGCTGGTAAGTGGCTGACCGCCCCTGGATCCGTCTGGGTAGCAGGTAAATCCACGTAACCGGGGAGCATATCGTGCCAGAGTTTCCGCAAACGTATCTACCGTGCTTTCGTTGTTTAGCTTTGAACCCCAAGACGGCAGATTAATCGTGCTGCTTATAGACATATCCACGTAGTCCTGCACGTCAGCTTGGAACTGCATTCTACGTTCATAGTCACTAGCCAAGTCCAGCGCACTCTCAACGGTATCTGGTTTAGCTCCGTACCTATCTATAAGCTCCTGTGCGGCACTATCCACCACGTACTGGTACACCCAGCGGGAGTTACCTTTTAGGTATCTGCGCTTATAGGCCACAGCAAATATAGGCTCAACGCCAGTGCTGGTGCCAGCCAGAATACCAATTGATCCAGTTGGGGCAATGGCTCTGTTAGCAACGGGTCTAGAGATGCCAAACCTGTCTGCAGTTTCCTTTGATACTTTGTCGCTCACGCCTTTGTATACCTGCAGCCATGCGTGTAGTTCTGGTGTTACCTCATAGTGTGATCCACGCTGAATTAGCCACTCATGCATACCCATTAAACCTAGGCCAAGCCTGCGATTTTTAGTACGGGTTTCGTATACCTTATCGTAAGGTAACTTAGCCTTTAGCGTACCGCAAATCAGGAACTTGGTTGCTAGGTCTACGATGTCTGCCATTTCATCTATATCAGCCACACGACCCATATTGATGGAGCCAAGGTTGCATACATCTGAATCATCCGCTGAACATACTTCAGTACACGCATTACGGAGTGTCTCATTCTCCTTATCAAAGAAGTTAAATGAAAATCCCGGCTCTGCAGACTGCATTGCCTGCCTTACGTTAGATTTGAATACGCTACCCACGTCACCCGTCTTGTAGTAATTAAGCAGCCACTCCGTATCGTAGTTCACTGAGATGTTAGTCATGTCCAGCGGAGCGGGAAAGTTGAAGTCTTCCTGCTTAATATCCCACAGGGTCTTACCAGTAGAACCCACTGGCATAGCATTCCAATCCTTTGCCGCAAGAAACTCTTCAATATCCCCGTGCTTCCAGTTTAAGCTGGCGTATATGGCACTACGGCGAGAGCCGCCCTGCATGACCCTGCGACCAATCTCATTAATCATATTCATCTTAGGGATAGGGCCAGATGCCTGTCCACCCGTCTTAGCGATGGGCGTACCTGCAGCACGGTATACGGAATAGTCTACCCCTATACCACCGCCCGTCATTAAGGCACTCTCAGCCTTCCATGACAGGTTAGCCCAATCCTCACGGCTATCCTCTTCAGCTTTCAATAGATAGCAGTTGTTAAAGAATTTATTGGAGCGACCCGCATAATATAGATAGCGACCGCCGGGTATGAACTTCATGTCCTGCACGTACTTGGTAAGCTGATCACACTCCTCTTGCGGTAAGTGATCTCCACAGACATCCTCTATTAGCGTCTGCGCCAGCGCATCCCAAGTCTCCGCACCCTCATGCTTATACTTATGGTTAAAAATATCTTCGCTGAACTTTGAGCGAAAGGCGGGGTTCAAATTTGATTTAAAGGTACTCAACGGTAATCTCCACTTCCACTGATCACGCCACGGGCCTTGCGATCTTTTAGTTTAGCTATATTTTTACGGGCTACGGCATCTAGGCATACCCCATTGTCTGTGAACCATTGCGCTAGGTTCCAAAGCACGTCACCGCCCTCTAAGGTCATGTCAGCAATCCAATCTGCAGGTAATACGCCATCGTGATCCCGCTGCGCCTTGGAAAACTTACTGGCTATCTCTCCTATCTCACCCATTAGGGCTATAAGTGGATATGTCTTGCTGTACTTTTTATCGTATATGGCAAATTCACGGGATTGATCTTGATAGTCTTTAAAATTCATACATTATTCTTTCGGTTTTTATGCTTTGATTTTCGTCCAATTTTCTTACGCTTGTCGGCGTAAGGTTTGGTGCGGAATGCACCCAATGCCTTTAAGAAAGAGGCAGGGTCTCTACGCTTGCTTGATGATGTCCCCTTCCTTTTCATTGATCCTCTCTCCAATCCAACGCATGACAGGCACGGCCATGCTATTTCCTAAAGCCTCATAGCGTGGTCCCACGGGGCAGTTATCTGCCGTGCGTGTGCCGTAAGGAATTTGTGTGTAGTCATCAGGAAAGCCTTGCAGCCGCTCACACTCAACGGGAGTTAATCTGCGTACCCTACTTAGTGTTTCAACAAAGTGAGATGCACCATTATATATGTGCTGATCCTCAAGCCCACGCTTGTCTGCGTACTGTACGTTTAATGTGGCAGCGACATCTGAGGGCCACTGTCGATGGGTTACGGCTAAGGTCTCACTGCCGCCACCTAAGTCCCCACCGCTGGCACGTACCGTACCTACTCCTTCACGGTACGCTCCAAAGCTGCTAGAAGTGTAGCAGGTATCTGCACCATTTTCTTGCGGTTTTTGGCACGGCGCAGGATGCCCCGACAGGCTTTCGGACTCAAATAAAACTTCTCCTGCACTATCCCATCCTGCAAGACATCCGACAACAAACACACGTCTGCGTCTTTGTGGAACTCCGAAGTATTCAGAGTTAAGCACCCGGTAGGCCCACCCATACCCGATTTCCCCCAACGAGCCAAGGAAGGTTCCAAAATCCCTTCCTCTGTTTGATGACAAGACACCGGGGACATTTTCCCAGACAAGCCACTTGGGCTTAAATCTATCAGCCATTGCAAGATAGGTGAGCATGAGGTTTCCTCGTGGGTCTTCAAGTCCCTTTCGGAGTCCTGCGACTGAGAAGGATTGGCAGGGGGTTCCCCCGACCAGAAGGTCAATTGGTTTTTCATTTTTCCACTCCTTAAATTTAGACATATCCCCAAGGTTTGGGACTTTAGGATAGTGGTGCGACAGAACTGCGCTGGGAAACTTAGCTATCTCGCTAAACCACTGAGGCTCCCAGCCCAGATCATGCCAAGCTACAGTAGCGGCCTCTATACCGCTGCACACAGAGCCGTACTTCAAAGTTCTTCCAAGTATCTGTTGAGGTAAAAGATAGCCTTCTGGATGTCCTGCCCTGGATTGTCTGGGTGCTTATATTCGCAACGCCATAGATACTTTAAACTTGCTCCCCGGCAGTAAGACTTAAATCCATCCTTACCCAAGGCAGATTTAATGGCATCCAGACACTCTATATCCCCAATATTATAATGCGCTGGGCTGTTAACCATATCACCCATCAGTTCATCCTCGATTTGATATTTACAACTTTGGAGTTTTTCTTGTTCTCATCGATGGCTTCACGCAGTTCATCTGAGGGTTCAAATACAATATCGTCCTCATCATCATCATCTTCGAGAGAAGACATATACTTTAGGAGATCACCGTGGCTTCGTAGAAACTCTGGATTAAATGTGAATAAGTGGCTGATGCCTAACAACACGCTAGTCCAGTAATCCACACTCTCATCATCCATTTTTAGATCAAACTTATGACCCGTGGAGATAGAAACTTCCTCGTCATCTAAAATTTCAACACCAAACACGATGCTATTATTGGGTATGTCATCTTTATTCATTTGCTCTCGCTTTTATTAGTTTGAAAAAGTATTCGGCGTTTAGGACGGCCAGGGGCTGCTTCCTGTCGCCCTTAATAATTGCCAGCGGTTCAGAACCCTTTGGGCAGTTAGCTTTAGCCTGTTCCATCACACCGTATATTGCGAAGGACTTGTAAGACTTACATTCCACTGAGAATGGGAAACACTTACGAGCCAGAGGTGATAGCATGATGTCTTCACCGCCCGATCCCATGGCCCGACTTTCCACATCCCCAGTTTCTAAGTGAGGGAAGCACTGGTAAATCTGATCACGGGTCCATTGCTGATGCTTTCGGCCCTTCTGCTTGGCACTGCTAGTCTTCATCCACGAACCAATAATGCGGCTTAGTAATTGCCTTGCTATTGGGGTGTGGCTTGTATTCAGCATTGGGCCAACACTTCTGCACGTAGTCACAGAAACCACAGGCAGTACCTAGCCGCCTAAGACCGGTTAGCTTACGACCAAACGTATCGTCTATTGGCTCAAAGCAACGCTTGAACGGACGCTTCTCCTCAATAGTCTTTACCGTATTGGTGATAGAGGCTTTGATGCGTGATTTTTCTACGGGGTTCATGTCGGCTTCTACTACCGAAACTTCGCCACTACTCTTGTCTACCGCAATCCAGCCACCAGCCTCTACGCCCTCTTGCGCTTCCGTATAGCCATAGAGTTGCCCAATATAGCCAAAGCTATCGTCAGACTTCATAGCATCGTAGCCCTTCTTAAACTTATTATTGAAGGCCCAGGGCGATGCACTCTTAATGTCATACAGCTTATGATCAATTACGATGTCATCTTCACCACGAATTGTCGTATTAGAAACATCTAGCTCTACCTTGTTTTTACCTGACGTAATATTAACGCCAGCTATACGCAGAATAACTTCCATTATACTTTCAGTTACATCCCCGTGTATCATGCGAAATATATGGTTGTAGGGCTTGCGTACTTCCTTCTCCCCCGCCAGTGCCATCTGTAACTGACAGGTAGGTCTACCAAGATTAGACATACGCAGGCGGGGAGCCTCAGTTTGCCTAGTAAGTTGTTTCTTCAATGCCTCACGAAAATAGTCAGCGGCATTATCTATCCACTCATCTAGCTGGTCGGGAGAGACATTTAAGTCTCCCCCCTCGTTGTTAGACAACTTTTCCATAGCGTAATGGATGTTTACTTCTAGTGTACTCAAAACGGTACACTTTCAAAGTCATCCTCAAGATCATCTGAGAGCGTAGTCATGCCGCCAGATTTTCTTTTGATAGCGTCAAAGTATTTACGATCTACCTCATCGTTTTCTTGCTTAATGGTTTCGTGGATGCCAAGAATACTTTCCTTTAGCTTGTCAGTTACTTCCAGAGGCTCCTTTGGATTGAAGGACCACTCCATAGTATGCCAAAAGTTACTCTTATCATCGTTAAGATGTTCTTCGGCAGTAACGTCCAGCATAAAGTTCCAGAGTGCGTAGCCGTGCGGAATTACATCCTTAACTTGGCTATCAAATCTAGCGTAGAGACCCTTCGCATTCATGTCGAAGTTGTTTTTACCAGATAGATTAATCTGGCATGGCTCATCTACATAGGATACCTTATCGCCGTCTGCCGTAACCGCATCCATAGTAACCAGACCACGCAATATGCGAATATTTTTTACTGTCGGTAGCTTTTTACGCTGTTCGTCCGTAAGCTGATTATATTCTTTACCAGAGGGCTTACCACACTTCAGTGTACCCATAATATCTCTGGCCTCATCTTTCCATCCAGTGATCTGGCGTGACCAGTTAATGTACTTCTTCTCCTCTGACGAATACAATTTGTATTGGAAGTGATGGGAGAGGGGGCGAAACTTAACTTTAGGTTTACCCTTAACGGAAGTGCAGAAGGCTGGCTTCTCTTGTCCCGATAGGGTGAATGCCCCTAGCGGATCACTAATACTGCGATTAGTGTGTAGGGCTGGTAGCCTCGCTCCAGCACCCTTGGTGTCAGCTTGAACTCCCATCTCATTCATTATGAGATTGAAATCTTGGGCTGTAGATAGTTCTGTTGTCATGCGCAATTCCCTTGCTAATTATGAAGCTAAATAATACCTCTACAATGGCACTAGGTCAACACTATATCGTGCTGATCAAACCAATTTTTTCCCGCCGTGGCTTCAATTTCTAACGGGAGAGGGAAGTCATAATCCCAGCGTATCTTTGCCTCATCACCCACACCTGTCATGGCATCAGAGATGATGGTTTTTATTTGATTTTCTTCCCCTGGATATACATCCAAGCATATTGAATCGTGTACGGTTAGAACCAAAAGAGATTTAAGACCCGCCGATTTAATAGCCCTATATGCACGTATGCAGGATAGCTGTACTAGGTCTGCAGCCAGCCCTTGTATGGGATAGTTAACGATCTGAGTTGCGTTAGTTACCCGACCATTTCTTAACCGCTCTACGTTAGGCCAGAAGTATTGTCTGCCACTAGGTGAGGTAACAATACCGTCCCTAAGTACGCCATTCATCAAACCTTGCTGATACTTGCCGATGTCTTTGTAAATTACAAAAAACTCATCGTAATACTTCTTCTCATGCGCAGCTAAACCATTGCCCATTGAACCGAACAGTGGAGCGAAGGAGTGTAGCTTACAGCTTTGCCTTTGATCTTTAGTAACTTGATCTGCAGGTATCTGGTGGATGATGCTGGCAGTCTGCTTGTGTATGTCCTTGTCATTCAATACATCATCAATAACCTGACGGTCTTTAGACACGGCACCCGCCACTCGAAACTCAACGGAACTAAAATCAAACTCATAAAATATGCCGTCCTGAAAGCGGCTGGTTACAGCCTTACGGACGGGGAAGCCTCTCTTGGGTTGGTTTTGGAAATTAGGATTACTTGAGGATAACCTGCCCGTTGCGGTAATGCATTGGTTGAAGCTGGAGTGTAGTATTCCATCATGTCTAGTCCAAGTCTCTAGACCCTTCACAAAGCTATCCAGATAAGTTGATAGCGCATTTAGTCTGGATATTTTTTCCAGAAACTCTACCGCAATATCATTACCCTTTTCCTTTGCTTGGGAAATAAGCAGGGCGATAGTACCCTTGTCAGTCTTAAATCCATTCACACTAGCAAATGCTGGAGATTGGGGATTTAGGCGTAGGCCAGCAATCTGTCCTGTCGGATGATAAATAGCACCCAGCCCGGCGCAAGTTGTACACTTGGATGGGTTCTTGTAAGCCTCACCTGCTACCCGATACTTCTTACCGTTTTTCTGACGGGTGAGTGTCTTATACTTCTGTATCTTACCCGTGCCATTGCAGTCACTACAGCATAGCGCATCTGTCTTATGTATGATTTTAGTTGTATCCCGTACCGCCTTAGAAAACTCAGATTTCTTCATGCGGGGCGGGTACTTTGGCTTACCGTTTGGTTGTAGGCCGATATTCCAGGTGTCTATGTGCAGCTGCCGATCAGTTACCTCACGGCTGTAGACCACTTTGGTCATGTCTCTGCCGCTGTTTAAGTTAATCGGGCTATCGCCCATAACACTTTCAACTATGTCTCTGAGCCGTCTAGATAGTAGGGAATATTCCTCTTGTAGTTCTACCTTAACTAATGCCAAGGCATCTAGGTCTACCTTAATACCATTCCGCTCTATCTCTAATAGAAATACGAGCATCTCGTTCATAAACTCCACTACGGAATTTAAGGATAAGTTTTCTGTTAGCGATAACTCTTTCTGTTGCTGATCATATATTTCAGCACAGCTAATTACATCAGCTTCAGCATATTCTAGCACTACGCCCAGCGGCATAGCTTCAAAACCTGTACCGCTCTTGAATAAATCATCCACTAGGTCAGAACGCTTGCGGGTAACGTCCCTACGCTCCGCTGTAGCCTTCAGAGACAGCGGCCTACGCTGTCCCTTGGATAGTATATATTCGTTTATCATAGTGCAGCGGATGAGTGGGGGGAGTGTCAGCCCCATCTCCACCAGCCACAGGCAGTCAAACTTTGCATTGTGTGCTACCAAGACATCTGCCTTGGCTAGTGCCGTGCGCAGTATCTCTAGGCTGTCTGGTAATAGCTTTTCATTATGGTTAAATACTAAGTTGGTTACCCCGCCCTTGTTTAGCCAACAATAGTGTGCGGATACACACTTGTTTGCGGGATTAAATGGGGAGCCATCAATCTTACCATCAAAACGATCTACGGTGGTTTCTAAGTCCAACACCAATACGTTCAAGAGCGGATACCCATTAATTTTTGCTGGATGCGAATTAGTTCCCGTATGTGATGTAATTGCTGGTCAAACAGCGAGGTCTCCTCAGTGGTGGCATCTTTTTTGGTGTGCTGTTGGATAGATTTTCGTCCCAGCCACTCATAGTATTCAGCTAAATCTGTCTCGTTGAGCATTATTATACTCTCCCGTAAAATTTGGTGTTAAGTGAGGCATCGTGCTTGTCGAATAAGTACCAAGCGGCATTGTCCTTGCCCGTCTGTTCATTAAACCACTTTACCCG
>Ga0115572_10004218_pt1 | contig 11241 bp, 7 predicted proteins | sample COGITO_mtgs_1206_FD_88681 | JGI IMG/M metagenome (GOLD analysis project Ga0115572, IMG submission 88681) | Pelagic marine microbial communities from North Sea - COGITO_mtgs_120607 | ecosystem: Environmental > Aquatic > Marine > Epipelagic | place: Germany:Helgoland, sampling site Kabeltonne... | reverse complement strand
GCAGAAGTGGCCACAGTTTTCATATTGGTTACAAGCACGTGCCTATTGGCAGAATCGAAATGATGAAAATCGCCTTAGCTTACTGTCGCTATTAAGCCTTGATGGTAAATCAAGCAATAATACGAATAACTGGCCGGCCATTCATTCAGCTGAGACTCTGCGTTTTTATGTAGATGCGCAGAAAAAGCTAACACAGAAAGCACTGTCCAGTAATTTAGAACAACATAAGAAACCAAGTGTCTTTATTCTTGATCACGATACTGGTGATCGCCCAGGTGATTGGCAACTTCATCAAACTTTGTGCGCTGCGTTAAAGTCAGCGAGTAACTGTATTTCTGTTTTATCGGCTTGGGGCGACGCGAGTATTAATGCAGTAAAAGCGCTTAAAACGATTACTCAAAGCAGCAAGCAACCTTTCGTTATTCTGTCTCTACAAGACTTTGTTGTCGGTGGTGGTGATGGACGTAAGCAGGTAAGTGATGTTTTTTCTGAACTTAACGTGCCTGTATTTAAAGGCATTCGTGTTACTGAATTAAATAGTGCGCTGTATGATTTATCGAGCCAAGGTTTACCTGCAGACAGTGTGCATTATCGAATTGCTATGCCTGAACTACAGGGTATCGGCCAAGCTCATGTTCTGGCACTCGCTGCGGCAAAAGATATTGATGCATTAACCGGAGCTCAGGTCTCTAAGACTGAACCCGTAAAAACTGAAATTTCTCGCTTAACCAGTCGTATGGAAAAGTGGTTTGCATTACAAACAAAAGAGAATAAAGACAAAAAATTAGGCATTGTTTTTTATAATCATCCTCCTGGTCGTCACAATATTGGTGCTGATAACTTAAATGTTCCTGAATCATTGTGGGAAATGTTGAATGAGTTAAAAGAGCAGGGCTATGATTTAGGCCCAGAAGACCAATTGCCAAACAGTGCAGAAGCTTTATTGGATTTATTACAGCAAAAAGCCGTTAATCTTCCGGAAGATGCAAAAGCATTACAAGGCATGTCTGGGCTTATTCATAATATGAGCGCAGAAAGCTATCAGTCTTGGTTTTCGACATTGCCGCAGCCTGTGCAGAAAGAAATGCAGCAAGGTCCATTAGGTTTCATGCATGAGCGTATTGAGCACTTCTTATTTGGTCAAGGCCATGATTATTTATTGAGCCTTTCTCAGCCTGAACGCCTACGTATTTTAGTTGAATTGTATGAAATGATGGATTCAACCATGCACGATTTGCATCACGCTTTAGATGGTATTCGCCATAAAGGCCGTGAACGCGCATTGAATTTATTAGAGCAGTTAGAAGAAGAGTATGTCGTATTAATCGAAGCGCAAAAAGCGGATATTAGTATTCATAAAAATAGCCAGAAGGATACGGCAAGCTGGCAACAAGCGGGCAAGCTACAGCAAGCTATTTTAGATATGAACATTGAAGGTGTTCGTGGTTGGGGTGAAGCGCCGGGTAAAACCATGGTGTGGAATAATAAATTGCTTATTCCTGGTATCCAATTAGGTAATGTATTTCTAGGGCCGCAGCCTCCGCGTGGCTGGGAATTGAATGAAGAGTTATTGCACGCCAATATGTCATTTCCACCACCGCATCAGTATTTGGCATTTTATAAATATTTAGCCAAAGACTTTAAGGCGGATGCGCTTATTCATGTGGGTCGCCATTCAACGTATGAATTTTTACCTAAACGAGGTGTTGGGCTAACAGCAATGGATTATCCATCTATTGTTGTGCAAGACATTCCGAGTATTTACCCGTACATCGTTGATGGTGTCGGCGAAGGTATTCAAGCTAAGCGTCGGGGAGTGGCGATTATGGTTGATCACTTAACGCCGCCGTTAGCAATTACAGAATTGTATGATGGTCTATTACAGCTTCGTCAGTTAATTGAAAGTGCTGAAGCGGCGAGTGATGAAAGTACTCAGAAAAAAGCCATTAAAGCGCTGCGCCATAAGATCGATGTATTGAATCTGCGTGACGAACTAATTGCCAGTATGGATGAAGAGTTGGTTGTGCGTGGTGTTGGTTTCAGTGACGTTGATGATGATTTCTTGTTGCACGAAGTAGGGCACTATTTAACGCATTTACAAGAAGAGTTTATGCCGCTTGGGTTGCATGTTTTTGGCCGCGATTGGGAAAAGCAATCAATTGATACCATGATGACTTCAATGGCTGATGGTGACAATTTAAAAGATAAGGACCCGTCCTTTATTCGTTCCGCATTAAGTGCCTCACCTAAAGCAGAAATGACGGCGTTGATCAATGCATTAAACGGTGGCTTTGTTGCACCGGGTAAAGGTAATGATCCAATTCGAACGCCTGAAGCATTGCCTACAGGTCGTAATTTTTATGCCCTCGATGGCAGCTTGTTACCGACGCAATTGGGGGTGGAAATTGGTCAGCAGTTAGCGCAAAAAGCTCGGGCCGACAATGAAGTCGTTATTAAAGCAAATGATGCAGGTGCTGAAAAAGAAGCGATTATTTTATGGGCTTCTGATGCGGTTCGTGATGAAGGCGCAATGATTGCTTTTGGTTTAGATATGCTGGGGGTGAAGCCAGTGTGGAATAGTCGCGGCATTATTAAAAGTCTTGAATTATTACCGCTTGATGAGAATCGTAAGAATCGACGTGACGTTTTATTTACTAGCTCGGGCTTATTTCGTGACCTGTATGGTTCGCAGTTAGAGTTGTTGGATAAAGCTGTTTTATTGGGGCTTGCGGCTAGCCGTGAAACGATTAATCAACAATATCCTGCGCTTACGTTAATGCTTATTCAAGCATTAAACCCTGTGGCTGATTTAGTCGATACACTGGATATTGAAGTGGCCGAAAACGAGCAAAAAATCCCTTGGGATAACGAAAGTCTTGATCAAAACTTAATTGCTCGTAACTGGGTTTATGAAGCTAAAGCATTGTTAATCGCTCACCCTGATGTTGATCAAAATATCTTAGCTCGAAGAGCAAGTTTGCGCGTATTTGGTACAGCGCCAGGTGCTTATGGTGCGGGAGTGAATCGTTTGGCTGAACGTTCGGGTGCTTGGGATGATCGTAAGCAACTAGGACAGGCTTTCATTAAACGTATGGGTCACGCTTATGGTGTTGATTCAGAGAACTTTAATAGTGGTGCGGGCGCACAGGATCTATTTAAAGCGCAACTTAATAGTGTGGGTAATACGTATTTAGGCCGTGCAAGTAACTTATATGGCTTGATCGATAATAACGATGCCTTTGATTATCTGGGTGGTTTAAATTTGGCCATTGAAACGGTTACTGGTGAGCAGCCTGATAGCTTTGTGATTTCTCATGCGAATAATCAGAATTTGAAGATGGATCCTCTGCAAGTGGCTTTATTAGGTGAACTACGTGGTCGCTTCTTAAACCGCCAATGGATTGAGCCATTGATGAAAGAAGGTTATGCCGGTGCTCGAACTATGGGCAGTGAGTTTGTGGAATATTTATGGGGTTGGCAGGTGACTAGCCCTGAGATTATTCAATCTTGGGTCTGGGAAGAAGTTAAGTCGATTTATGTAGATGATTCATTAAATATCGGTTTGGATGAGTTCTTAAAAGACAATCATAACGTGCACGTGCAAACCAATATTCTAGCGGTGATGCTGGTGGCGATTGATAAAGACTTTTGGCAAACCGATGAAGCGACAAAACTGCAATTAGCTGAGGCATTTGCAAAAAATATTATCGAAAAAGGAATCCCTGGTAGTGGTCATACCCATGCGAATCACCCAGTTTACGATTTTGTGAAACCGTTATTAGATTCAGAACAGGCTAATAAACTAGAGCAAACCCTTACCGCGAGTCGAATTAACTACCAGCAGGATGAGTCTCAAAAAGCAGTGACTCGTATTCAGGAAATAGACCTGCAACAATCAGATTCACCAAAACAAGTAGAAGCTCAGGAAACTGAACAGAATGCGGAGAAAAATGAAACAGAAGTCAGTAATGCCGATAATTATATGGTTGCGCTGCTCGCATTTGCAGTACTACTGATGTTGACTGGTTTTGTTCGAGCTCGTCGCTTATAAGCGCTTTGAAATTTATTTGTAGCGCTTAATTTATAGCTGTTAATTTATAAAGGTTTAACAATGTTTTCATCAATATCATTAAATTTAATGCACCAAATAACGGGCTTTCTATTGGACCCCGTTGTTTGGGGTTTATTGTTTTTCATTGCCCTAGCGATTTATGAAACAGGGTTGGCGCTGGGTGAGCGCTTCGGCGGTATTCAGCGCTTAGCAGATAAAGGTGGGCTTGTTGCTTTACGCCAAGCAGGCAAACGTCGCATTGAGCGTGCTGATTTTATTACTCGTATTGCTCCGATGTTAGGTTTGATGGGAACACTTATTCCACTAGGACCGGGTTTAGCTGCGTTAGGTGAGGGTGAGTTGTCGATTTTAACCACGGCGATGACGGTTGCATTTGATACGACTGTAATTGGTTTATTAGCAGGCATCATAGGTTTTGTTTTAGGGCGTATGCGCCGTCGTTGGTATGATGCAGCAATGGAAGCTTATGAAATGCAAAAGGCGGAAACTCATGGATAAGTGGCGGTCCAGTTCTTTTGATTCTCAAGACGATGAACCCTTAGGGCCGTTGGCGAATTTAGTCGATATTATGTTAGTTTTTGCATGTGGGCTTATCGCGGCATTGGTTGCTCAAAGTACAGATTTAAAACACCATTTTAACGTTGAAATGTCAAAACCTGTACAGCAAGGTAAGGAATTAATAGAGGTGCCTGAGTCGTTAAAAGATTCAATGAAAGGGGCACAGGGCTACCAGTCTATGGGGCAGGTATATAAAGACCCTGAAACTGGAAAACTGATATTAATAAACCAGTAAATTGATCGACTTAGTTAACAAGTTAAAAATGCAGTAGGAATAACATGAATAAAGGTTCTTTAGTTTTAGCGGGGTTTCTCGCTTCGAATTTAGTATTCGTTGCTAATACACAAGCAGCAGGCATGAATTCTTCAGCTGATGCTATGGAGTTGGGCAATATAACGATCAGTGGTAGCGCTCAAATGGTAGATGGGGTTTCTGCATCGATGGGAACGGTTGTTGCTGAGCAAATTGAACAGCGTCCTATTAGCCGAGCCGGTGAGATTTTAGAAACGGTGCCAGGACTTATCGTGACTCAGCATAGTGGTGAAGGGAAAGCGAATCAGTATTTTTTACGTGGTTTTAATCTTGATCATGGAACGGATATGGCGACGTTTATTGATGGAATGCCGGTTAATAATCGTACCCATGCCCACGGTCAAGGTTATACCGATATTAATTTTATAATCCCAGAGATGATTGAATCTCTCGACTATAGTAAGGGTCCTTACTATGGCAAAGAGGGCGATTTTGCTAATGCTGGTGTGGTCCGTATGCACACGAAGAGTGAAATGGAGAAAAGCTTAGTTAAAATTGGTTTAGGTCAGTTTGGTTATCAGCGCTTACTTTTAGCGGGTGGTACAACTGATTTATTCAGTGCTGGTGATAGTTTTGTTGCTGCTTTGGATACTACACGTTATGACGGGCCTTGGGATGTATCTCAAGATCAAGAGAAATACTCCGCCATGGCTAAATACAGTTTTGGTAGTGTGGTAAATGGCGGTAGCATCAGTTTTATGGGCTTTGATAATACTTGGATCTCAACGGATCAAATTCCCCAGCGTTATATTGATAATGGTGGCGATCTCTATGACTCTATGGACGATACAACTGGTGGAGATACTCATCGCTACAGTCTAAATTATGAAGGCTGGCATGACATTGCGGGTAAAAGACTACAAAGCAATGCTTATGTAATTGATTATGGGTTGGACTTATTTTCAAACTATACCTACGCCACAGACACTATTAATGGTGATCAGATTCGCCAGTATGATGAACGTCAGATTATCGGTGGCTCTGTATTATTTGATGTTCTACCAACGAAAAATGGTGAATGGCAGATAGGTATGGACATGCGTCATGATCATATTGGAGATGTGAGACTGTCGGCAACGAAAGAGCGTATTACTTATGACGAATTAGCTCGTCATAGAATAGAAGAAACGGGTTTTGGCTTATTTATTCAGAATAATCATAGGTGGACAGATAGCTTTAGTACGCAACTTGGTGCTCGGTTTGATTATCTTCAAGCGAATGTTGAAAATCGTTTAACAGGTGAAAAGAGTGATGGCAGCGATAGTATTATTAGTCCCAAATTGAATGCGATATATCGCATCAGTGACACAACTAATTTGTTTGCGAACTATGGCCAAGGATATCACAGTAATGACGCGCGCGGTTTTAGCGAAGGCATTCGAGTTACGGGTGAAAAAGCGGATGTGTTTGCACGCAGTGAAGCTGTCGATTTAGGCGTTCAATCTCAGTTAACTGAGACATTACAGATAGCAGCATCGATTTGGTGGCTAAAGTTAGACTCTGAATTAATTTTTGTTGGAGATAGTGGAGAAACTGAAGCTTCTGATCAATCTGAACGTAAGGGGGTTGAAGGGAGTTTTTTCTGGCAGCCACAGCATTGGATAATCATCGACGGTGATGTCGCTCTTAGTCATGCACGTTTACAACCAGAGGGCGAATCTGAACAATACATTCCTGGTGCAATCGAGCGTGTTTTCAGCTTGGGTGCTTCCGTGCATGATTTTGGTCAGTGGAATGCTGGTTTACGCTTGCGTCATTTTGGAGAATTCGCTTTAAACGAAGATAATAGTCAGCGTGCTGATGCTGTTACCATGGCTAATGCTCAGGTTGGTTATAGCTTTACGCCTAATTTGAATGGTTCTTTAGAAGTGGTAAACCTGACGAATGCAGAAGGTAATGACATTACGTATTTATACGACTCTCGTTTACCCGGAGAAAGCTCTGATGTTGAAGATATACATTTACATCCGATTGAACCGAGAATGGTACGTGTAACTATGGCTTACCGTTTTTAAAAGGTGGAGTAAGGATGACCCATTAAGAAAAAGCGCCTAAAATGTAACTGTGCTATTTTTATTTGATGATTTATTAATCATTTTTGATATTTGAATTGAGAGATTATATGTTCATATTAGATCAACGATTGCAAAATGATACGGTTTTGATTGGGCGTTTACCGCTGTGCCAAGTGTTGTTAATGAACGATAAACGCTATCCTTGGGTTATTTTAGTGCCAGCTCGAAATGATGTATTTGAGTATTATCATCTTTCTGAAGATGATCGCATTCAATTAATGAAAGAATCAACATTAGTCGTTGAAAAAATGGCTGATCATTTCTCTGCTAAGTCGATGAATATTGCAGCCCTTGGCAATGTAGTTCCACAATTACATCAGCATCATGTCTGTCGCTATACTGATGATCCTGCATGGCCTGGACCTGTTTGGGGGCATAGCCCTGCAGTTAACTATTCTGCCGATGAGTTGGAAGTGCGAGTGAAGGAACTACAAAGCTTATTGCAGCAGCATTTTGTTGAAGATCTTGAAGCAGAAGATGATGCTGAGAATGTTGTTTATTGGTAATGAATAATTGGTAATCGATTTTGAAAGTAATTCGAACCTATATGAATAACCGATTACGTAATTTTAATTACCTAATCGGTTGCGAGAAAACTAAGCAGGCTATTGCCCTAGATCCTCTAGACGGTGAGGCAATGGTTGCACTTGCTGCTCAGCAGGGATGGCAAATTAAACTCATTATTAATACTCATGAACATCATGATCATATTGAAGGTAATCCAGCTGTTCAGGCAGCGACGGGGGCTGAAATATGGGCCAGTGAATTTGCTCGTGGAAAAATCCCTAATATGAGTCGTGGGTTAATGGCGAATGAAGAAATTGAGCTGGGTACTCTGAAATTTAGGGTATTACCGACTCCTGGTCATACGCCTGTTCATGTTTGTCTATTAACCTTGAGCGAAGATATTCCAGTATTATTCTCTGGCGATACACTTTTTAATGCTTCAGCAGGGAATTGTTTTAATGGCGGTGATGTTGATGAGATGTACGATACCTTTGTACGTGAGTTAGCCCCACTGCCTGATGAAACGTTATTATTCCCTGGTCATGACTATATGAAAACAAATTTAGATTTTGCTTTCAGTTGTGAGCCATTGAATGAGAAGATTGGCTATTGGAAAGCTCAGGTTGGCGATTTATCTTCTGATGAAATGCCCTATATGACTCTTGGTCAAGAGCGTCAATATAACCCGTTTTTGCGTTTGAAAAGCCCGTACCTATTAGCGCAACTTCAGGGCGATAATGAGCGAGAAACTTTCAAAGCTTTAAGAGCGCAGCGTGATACTTGGTGATAGCCCTTATAGGTCGCAGCTATTGATATTAAAACGAAGGCTTAAGGTTATTTCTCCGCTGTCGCGTTGAATTAGCCTTATATTTCCATCGAGTAATTCTTCTATAACGGCATGACACATCTTCGAAATAATGAGAGCGTTGGTTTTAGGTTTTTCCCATTGTTGCTCAATACCTTGATGTAAACTTGTCCCGCTTTCTAGAGAAATTGTTGCAAAATCCCCGTCTAACTGCAGGCTTATATTTATAGGTGAAACGGTAGCGTTCTGCTGATATATCTCAGAAAAAGCCAATAATGAACGCTCTAAGCAATATGAAATAATGTGCTTATAGCTATCTAACATTAATGAGAAGGGCAGTTTTAGCTGGAATTCTTGTTGTGGGCTTTGGTGCTTGGTGAAATCATCGGTTAACTCTTGAACAAGGGTTACGACATCAAAAGTCTCACAATCAAGTTGATTCGACTGTTTTAGGTGGTCAGATACTAATTGGACCAGTTCAAGTTGCTGTGCTTGTTTTTTAGGAGTTGATTTCACTTCACTCAAACTTAGTTGCAATTCTTGAAGCGCATAATGAAGAGGTTTAAGATTTTCTTGGCTTTTTTGACGGCTCTCATACTGTTCAAAGCTTTCCAGCTTATGTTCCAGTTGTTTAATTTGAGCATGTGACTGTATTTGTTCGTTATTAAGTTGCTCAGTTCGCTGGGCAACTTTTTGCTCTAATGCATAGTTGAGTTCAGAAGCCTGCTGGCTAGCGTTTACTTGTTCCGTTTTATCTAAAATACAAAATACAATCTCGAAAGGCAGACCGTTTTCATCCCATTTAGATACTTGGATTGTGCTATCGAAGTGCTTAATTTGATCTGCGCATTTTAAACTTAATTCGGTGCAGATTCTTTCCATGTGCCCATGTAATAACTGATTTATTCGCTCACGCTGTTCAATACAGTGTTCACCACAAATGAGCTCTTTAAACCAATCAACAGGATGTTCAATTGAATTAAGCAGGCTATGATCGATGTTTAGATGGTTGGCGAAGTGGTTATTACCATTAAAACGGTCTGATTTTTGGCTGTACTCACAAAACCCTAATTCCGCATTATTAATGGCAATTGATAGCTTGTATTGAGTTTGATTTAGGGCGCGCTCGGTGAGTTCACGTTTTGTAATATCGTCTTTTAAACTATTTCTCATGCTATTAATAGCTTCTACAACAGCATCAATTTCATCATGTTTGTCACTGGAGTTTATTTTTAACTCGTTATCTAAATTATTAAGGCTAAAAGTATTGGCCCACTTAGACATTAGAAGTAAACGATGAGTGACTAAGCGCTGGAAGATAAAAAGAATAAAAAGAGAGACTGAAAAGGTTTTAATGAATTGAGATGCAAGAATGTTTAAGGCTTTATAGAATAAAGTTTCATAGAGGCCTTGGTAGTCTAAGGTAATATTAAGTACACCGAGTGGATATTGACGTTCGGCGCTAGTGAAAAAGAGATCGAAAGCATGTTTTTCTTCAGAGTCTTGTTCAAAATCCCCCATGCTATGCAATAGCCCTTCTTTTGTCTCTATGTAGACATTTAATACTCCAGGGAAATTAATAATCCCTGCAAGTTGAGTATTGATTTGCTGGCTATCAAAATTCCATAAACTATAACTAATACTTTCTTGGTATCCGGCTTGAATTTGGCTGATGCTTTGGTTAAGTGTGTTTGTTCCTTGGCGGTAATCGGAGTAAATAATATAGCTGGATGTTACTAAGGTGACGAAGAAACTAAAAAACAGCACGTATGCCAGCAGCTTAGCTGCCAGTTTGTGCTGCTTTTTTTTATGCGTGAGTAACGGCTCTTCTACAGTGTCAGGCACTGATAAATCCTTTTTGCTGTATTTATCTAGTGCTAAGCATAGCAAATTCGTAATAATACGCACACCGCGAAAACAAATTTACTCCGTTGAAAGCCAAGCTTGGTTTTTTTCGACAAACTTAGTGCCTATGCCTTTGACCTTAATAAGATCACTGACTTGGCTAAAATTACCATGCTTTAGTCGATACTCGACAATTGCTTCAGCTTTACGAGAGCCGATCCCTTTAATCTTTTCTAGTTGCTCGATACTGGCATTATTGATATTTAAGGCAAGCTGTTCGCTCGCATAGACCGGTGTCGTTGAGAATACAGCAGATACGATAATTAGACTTGAGAGGAGTTTCCATACTTTCATTTTTAAATTCCTTTGATTGGGTGGAATTTAAAAAATAGCAGAAGCTGTATAGGGGTCTTTAGGGAATAAGTATGATTTTGTTTTATATTCTAAAAAATCATACTTTATATCGAAATCTTCCAGCTAAATTTTGATGCCTTTAGCTGGAAGAGGTCGAAATGGACTAAGAATTATTCTTTATCTTCGTCCTTCTTCTTAGCAGGAGCCTTTTTCTTGGCCGGTGCTTTTTTTGCTGCAGTTTTCTTTGCAGGCGCTTTCTTTTTAGCCGGAGCTTTTTTCTTAGGCTCGGTTTCTACCCATTTGCCGTCTTCAAAAACAGCACTCCATCCAGATGCTTTACCCTCAACCTCAGACATAACATACTGAGATTTAGTTTTACGGCTATAGCGAATTACAGCAGAATTACCTTCTTTATCAGAGCGCGGAGCATCTAATAGAAAATGGTATTTAGGATCAAGTTCTGCCTGATGCGGAATAATTTCAGACACGAGTGGAGCACGGGTTTCACGGTTTTTAGGGAATTGGCTAGCCGCTAAAAATAAACCGCTCGCGCCATCACGTAAAATATAAGTATCGTCTACCTTCACGCACTGAAGTTCAGGCATCGGGATAGGATCCATTTTAGGTGGCGCAGCTTCACCGCTTTTAAGCAGTTTACGTGTATTTTTACAGTCATCTGCCATGCAGCCAAAGTACTTACCAAATCGGCCTG
>Ga0115572_10004214_pt1 | contig 11244 bp, 13 predicted proteins | sample COGITO_mtgs_1206_FD_88681 | JGI IMG/M metagenome (GOLD analysis project Ga0115572, IMG submission 88681) | Pelagic marine microbial communities from North Sea - COGITO_mtgs_120607 | ecosystem: Environmental > Aquatic > Marine > Epipelagic | place: Germany:Helgoland, sampling site Kabeltonne... | reverse complement strand
GAGGCAGAGGGCAGTGAACAGGAGTCATCTACGCTCAACAAACAACCCCCAACAATCAACTCCGCGCGCCGCGCGGCCTTCCGTTTCCTCCACGTCTCCACCGACGAAGTCTACGGCTCATTGGCTCCTGATGCCTCCGGCTTCTCTGAGACGCACGCCTACGACCCGCACTCCCCATATTCCGCTTCCAAAGCCGCGTCCGACCACCTTGCACGTTCTTGGGCCGACACTTACGGCCTGCCAGTGCTCGTCACCAACTGTTCAAACAATTACGGCCCGTATCAATTCCCAGAGAAATTAATCCCCGTCGTGATACTGAAATGCCTGCGCGGCGAACCGATCCCCGTGTATGGTAAGGGCGAAAACATCCGTGACTGGCTGTATGTCACGGACCACGCCGAAGCGCTCTACACCGTCGTCACCAAAGGCCGCGTCGGCGAGACCTACAACATCGGCGGTAATAATGAGCGGACGAACCTGGAACTCGTTCAATCGCTCTGTCGCATTCTTGATGAAGAACACCCGATGGATGCCGCCAAGTTCGAGTCACAAGTTGCTAGTTCGAGTCAAAGTTTGGCTAGTAACTCGAACTCTGAACTCGAACAGCAGCTCGGCTACGAGCGGCTCATCACTTTCGTAACAGACCGCCCTGGCCACGATATGCGCTACGCCATCGATCCGACCAAGATTCGCGACGAACTTGGCTGGGAGCCAAAGGAGGATTTTGAGTCAGGCTTCAGGAAAACGGTTCAGTGGTATCTTAATAATCGAGAATGGACCGATCGCATTTTAAGCGGCGATTACAAGTTGGACCGCCTCGGGAAGTCGTAGGATAGTAGCTCGAGTTGTTAGTTCGAGTTCTAGTTTAAAAGAGGGAATTTAGAAATTATGGGGAACAGCTTCGAGGACTTACTAGTTTGGCAGCGATCCAAAGCTTTGGCCGTGCAGGTCATCAATATGCTAACAACTTCGAAGAACTATGGCTTAAAAGATCAAATGATACGCAGTACAATTTCGATCCCTTCAAATGTTGCGGAAGGCGCTGAGCGCAAAGGGCCGAAAGAATTTGCTAATTTTATTAGCTATTCAAGCGGATCCTGTGCTGAGCTAATGACTCAGATCATGATTGCAAAAGAAATTAACGAATTTGATGACGACAAAGCTGATGCGTTGATCGCGGAGTGTCGTGAAATCAGCAGAATGCTTTACGGCTTGAGGAAATCAGTTACAGCTTCGCTGTAGTTCGAGTTGAGCACGCAGACGTGCTGTTCGAGCTGAGAGTTTTTTAGTTCGAGCGTATTTACTCATAATTAGAACATCTGCGAAGCCGATAATAAATCTCAACTAATCACTAGAACTTAAAACTCGAACAACTTGTATAGCAGGTTCAATAATAACTTAAAACTCGAACAAATTCCTCTGGAGCAGTAGAAGTAAACTCTGCACTCGAACTCTCCTCCCGAACTGAGCGCTCTACTATAACTTAAAACTCGAACTCTCCACTCGAACAACCGCTTCGCGGTTAAAAATCTACGATTTTTATGAAAGGTATTATACTTGCCGGCGGTGCTGGCTCCCGTCTCCATCCCATCACACTTGCCGTATCGAAGCAGCTCATGCCGATCTACGACAAGCCGATGATTTATTATCCGCTGTCGGTGCTCATGCTGGCTGGGATCAACGAGATCCTGATTATCACCACGCCTGAGGATCAGGCTGCCTTTAAGCGTCTGCTGGGCGATGGTTCCGAGTTGGGGTGTCGCTTTGAATATACTGTGCAAGAGAAGCCCAACGGCCTCGCGCAGGCCTTTGTGCTCGGCAAAGAGTTTATTGGTGACGACAAGGTTGCTCTAGTGCTAGGAGACAATATCTTTTACGGTTCGGGCTTTGGTCAACTGATCCGTCAACATACGGATCCGAATGGAGCGGTTGTTTTCGCGGCTCCTGTGCATGACCCCGAGCGCTACGGCGTGGTTGAGTTTGATGCGCATAGGAAAGCAATTTCCATTGAAGAAAAACCAGCTAGCCCGAAATCCAATTATGCGGTGCCAGGACTCTATTTCTACGATAATGATGTTGTGGAAATTGCCGAAACCATCGAGCCCTCGGCGCGTGGAGAGTACGAGATCACCACTGTCAATCAGGTTTATCTGGAGCGCAAAAAACTCAAAGTCGGAGTGTTCAATCGTGGGATCGCCTGGCTGGACACCGGCACTTTTGCATCGCTCAATGAAGCCTCGACTTTTGTCCGTGTGATTGAAGAGCGGCAGGATACCAAGATCGGTTGCATCGAAGAAGTCGCGTATTACTCGAAATTCATTTCCAGGAAACAGCTTTTAGGGCTGTCTGAAAAATACGCTAAGTCCGGTTATGGAGACTATTTGAAACGTGTAGCGCAGTAGTTTGCTGATTTTGTTAGATGATGCCCGATCAACGATATTTCTTTCGTTACCCATGGAATTGGTTGAGTGACTGCATCATACATGCAGAATAGAAACTGGTTCGAGCACACGATCGTTATCACGCGGCTAAAACAGGAGATTCGGACGCAGCATTTGAGTTAGTGGCTACCTTTTTGAATGATCGATTCTTGGTTGAGATTGAACAGTTTGGCAGCGAGATTGACGAAGGTGCTATTTCTCTTGTTTCGGCGCATGCGCTTGAGCGAGAAGGGGTGAATGCGATTCCTGAGGCGATGGCTGAAGTGCTTGGGACTCACCTGGGTTGGGACGTTGAGCATCAAGTCGTTCAGACCAACATTGTCAGTCATACGAAAGCAGATGGCTTTTCTCGCCTTGCGAAGCAGGCTGAATTTGAGGGAGATGTTGAATCGGGTAAAAAATACTTTTTGGTCGATGACTTTATTGGCCAAGGTGGAACACTTGCGAACCTTCGCGGATGGGTGCTAAATTGCGGAGGAGAGGTTCTTGGAGCGACAGTGTTGACAGGTAAGGATTATTCCGCGAAATTAACAGTTGAACAAACACAGATTGATGAACTCGAAAAAATACATGGCAGGGAACTCCGCGAGTGGTGGAATAGTCGCTTCGCCTTCGACTATGACTGCCTTACAAGCTCTGAAGCGCGTTACCTCATCCGAACCCCGTCGGCTGACCGCATCCGAAATCGCATTATTGCGGCAGTCGAAGCATGAGGTGGGCACACGTGTCCGAGAGCTGGCACATGCCAGCCAGTGACTCTCTTTCTTCGAGTCCAGTCTCACTCATCCGCCATCACCTCATCAATAATTATTCATCAAACGGCAGAGCCGTTTCGTCATTGAAGAACGTCAGGATACGAAAATCGGCTGTATCGAAGAGGTGGCATATTACTCGAAATTTATTACCAAGGAGCAGCTTTTAGTTTTAGCTGAGAGATATTCGAAGTCCGGTTACGGTGACTATCTGATTCGGGTCGCTGGAGCATAATTGAATAGATGGAGCTGCGATCGACTCAAAGTGAGCTTTTCATGCGAAAAGCGTCTGATTTGTTAGAGCAAATGCCCGCAGTTTACTGTGGTTTGATGCGTCGCCGTCTCGGTCAGAAAAAAGCCCGCAATCTTGTCGCAGCTCGAGAAACAGACATTGCGATCGAAGGGTTTCAGCGCTGTGCCAATAGCTTTGCGGTCCAAGCGTTCCGCTCCGTCAACGAAACGTCAGAGAAGTTACGAATCGCGACTCACCTGCATTCTTCAGCAAACATATATCAATCCATTCGTTATAATGTGCCGACAATGGTTTTAATACGTGACCCAGAGGAATGCATTGTGTCTTGGATCGCATTAGCGATGCAGTTGGGGAAGCTGCAAGGTGAATCACTCTCAGAGCAAAACCAAATGCGTCGTATGTGTTATTGGACGCAACGCTATACACAATTCTACCAACGGCTGATGAAGATTCGATCTGAATTCGTTTCGGTTGATTTTACTGAGGTAGTGGCTGATTTCGGGATATGCATCGATCGCTTGAATGCGCGATTTGGAACTGCGTTTAATCGTTTTGAGCATACTGCGGAATCGGAGCAGGCAATCTTTAATAAATCTAAAGTGCATTTATCACCTTCAGTGGATCGTGAGCAAATCAAACAACAGGTAAATGGATACTATTTTTCCGAAAATAATTCAGCGAATCGAGTGCTTGCTCAGGCAACGTATGAGAGGTTTCGAGGCTAAACGATGAGTGCGATTAAGTATAGACCAGAAGTAGACGGTTTACGTGCGGTTGCTGTGATACCAGTGGTGCTGTTTCACTTAGGCGCTTCTTGGATCCCCGGAGGCTTCATCGGGGTCGATGTATTTTTTGTTATTTCTGGTTTTTTGATCACTTCAATTATCCTGAAAGAGCAGGCGGCTGGGACCTTTACCTTTTCAGGTTTTTGGATGCGGCGCGTGCGCCGAATCATGCCTGCGATGCTGACGATGTTGATCGCGACATCAGTCGCAGGCTATTTCCTGATGTTTGGGCCTAGTTGGAAGAGCTTAGGAAACCAAGTCTTCTCGGCTCTTGGTTTGTATGCCAACATTGAGATGTGGATGCTTTCCGGGAATTACTGGGGGCCAGCTGCTGAGAGTGCTCCCTTGTTACATACATGGTCGCTGTCGGTTGAAGAGCAGTTTTATCTGTTTTATCCACTGCTCCTCTTGATACTGCTTAAGTTTGCTCCGAAGCGGGTGTTTACACTCATCCTCTGCGGAAGCGCGTTGAGTTTAGCCATCGGCGTTTATGCCACTACGCATTCTCCCAGTGCGGCGTTCTATTTTCTGCCGCCGCGCGCATGGGAGTTGGCCGCTGGCTGTTTGTTGGCGATTTTTGAACGCTCTCGTGGTCCTGCGCCAAAGGGGAGTATTAGTCGCACGCTGGCTCTCACAGGTCTGTTGTTGATTGGAGCAGGGTATTATCTCATACAAGGCGCAGATGGATTCCCAGGGTTTTGGGCGTTGCTGCCGGTTGTCGGCACGGTGCTGGTGATTCGATTTGCGTGTGCTGAGCAGTGCCTTGCTGGTCGCATACTCGGGTGGGCACCAGTCGTCTATATCGGCAAGTGTTCCTATTCATTGTATCTCTGGCACTGGCCAGTGATCGTTTTAGCCGTAGCATTGAAGTTGAAATACCCAGAGATGGTCAATCTGTGGGGTATTGTCACGGCGATGACAGTGCTCACATTGATCTCCTATCACTTCGTCGAGTGTCCAACGCGAAGAATGAAGCGGATTCTTCCTTTGGTCCTTGTCGGCTTGGCGATCAGTGTGGCATTTGCGGTCTTTTTGCGGCAGGCCAAGTATACTTATGATCTATCGGTGTTTGCGCCAGTTGAAGCCTTTGGCTCAGTATATGATGTCGTGCCATTTCCGCCTGAAGTAGGTGAGAGCATTGAAGGCGTGATTACGCAGGATCGAGATCCTGCACAATATAGTGCGCATGCAAATGACGGGATCATTCGTCAGTTCGGAGGGGAGACTCCCTCCGTGGTCGTCCTTGGTAGCTCGCACGGCTTAATGTGGGGGCGGACGATCGAGGAGATTTGCCAAGAGCTAGAGTTAACAGTGTCTTTTTATACTGCGCGAGCAACGCCACCTTGGATTTCGCTGCCAGTGGTTGCAGCACCGTCGCGTTTTTTCACTGCCGAGCAAAAAGTTACCTTCGATACCAAGCGCTTAGAGAACATCAAGGTGTGGTCACCTGAAGTCGTGATTCTGATTGATCGCTGGTCGTCGCGAGGTGATCCATTTGAGCATGTCGATTTGTTACAATATTTCGAATCATGCGGATCACAGGTAATCTTGGTTGGTCAACCACCAGAGCTGTCGACCGGGAATATGAGCATTCCATTGCTTATGGCTTATCAGTATTCGGCTTCGGCTAATCCGCCACCGCAGGCTTTATTAGAGGCTCATAATCAAGAGGCCGTAGACCAAGCGAATTCACGGATTCGTGAGCTCTCTGAATCTTTTGAGTTTTGTTATTTCGTAGGCGTGCAGGATCTTTTTGAAATTGAAGGTGAGCACGTGATTGTGCGTGATGGCGATGACGTATTGTATATTGATGATGACCACCTCAGTCAGGCTGGGGTTCAAAAAGCTAAAAATCGCCTGAAGCAAACGGTTATAAGTTTAGTCAAAAAATAGCGTGGGGGAATTAAATATGCTTGGAGAAATAATCGACTTTCAGTCACTCGGTGATTCCAGAGGGGGGCTCGTTGTAGCAGAGGCTCAACGGCACATCCCTTTTGAAATCAAGAGAGTCTATTGGATTCATGGCACACAATCTGGTGTGGAGCGCGGGTTCCATGCACACAAGGCGCTCAGGCAAGTTGCGGTTGCGGTGGCAGGTTCTTGTGAGATGCTATTAGATGACGGCGCGAATACAACTTCTGTTACTCTTGAGGCATCAGATCGTGGAATCGTGATTGAGCCTAATATGTGGCATTATATGAAGAATTTTACTCCAGATTGTGTGCTACTGGTTTTTGCGGATGCGCATTACGATGAGGCAGATTATATTCGTGATTATAACGAATTCATTCGATCAACTAAAAGCTGATTTGATATATGTATGAAGTAGTCCAATATCGTGCCAACCTGAAAGAAGAGTGGGATTGTTTTATTGATAATTCGAAAAATTCCAGTTTTTTGCTTAAACGCGATTATATGGAGTATCATGCCGATCGTTTTGAGGATGCATCGATACTCGTGTATCAGGGGGGTAAAATTGTCATGGTTTTTCCTGCCAATATACGAGATGAGGGGATTGTTGGTTCACATGATGGCCTGACGTATGGTGGCTTTGTCCTCGGACGAGATATTAAGTTGCCGGTAGTATTGTCAGCAATTGCTCAAGTGCTTGATTTCTATCATCAAAACGGGGTCGCGAGCTTAGAAGTAAAAGTAATTCCCCGTTTCTTTCAGTCGCTGGCTTCTGATGAGGTCGATTATGCGATGTTTCTCTGTGGTGGGGAGCTATATCGTAGAGATACGGCATTGGTTGTCGATCAAGCGGATCGCATTAAGTATAGTGGCAATTATCGTCGGGAAGCCAACCGGGCTCGAAAGAATGGTTTTATCGTGCAAGAGGAAATCGATTTCAAGCCATTTTGGGAGGAAGTGCTTCGACCGAATCTAAACGCACGGTTTGGAGTGGAACCAGTGCACTCCCTGAAAGAAATAGAGACCCTGCAATCGAGATTCCCTGAGAGTATTAAATGTTATACGACTCGAAATAAGGATGGGGGAATTGAATGCGGTTCTATCTTTTATTTGTCTGCGAATGTTGCACACTCTCAATATATTTCGTCTTCAGATGCTGGGCGAAGCAACGGAGCACTTAACCTACTCTTCATCGACTTGATGGATGGAATATTGGTGGATTATCGTTTTTTTGATTATGGCACGGCAAATGAGAATCATGGCAAAGCGCTTAATCTAGGTTTACTTGCGTGGAAGGAACGTATGGGAGGGCGAACAGTAGTTCATGACTTCTATCGTGTTGATACGAGCCAGGCACATTTAATTCAATCCTCCTTATAGTGGTTCAAATTAGAGAAGGCTGTGTGGTGAGTGAGGTTGAAAGTAATCATCCCTTATTATCTGTTATTCCATGTTCACTTGCTGCTGCATGTAGGAACTTAAACATTACACCTAGTAGATCCCACGAGCTGAATCAGCTTTTAAAGCATCGGTTGGATGCTATAGAGGTTGTGATTGGGCAGAACTGTCGAGAGTCCTTGCGAGGCGTATTAGATGTTTTAGGTATCCAATCTGTGAATGACGAAGTTGCGGTTTTTACCACAAGCGGAAGGCCTTACTTGTCGGGATGTGTTTCGAAGGCAATTGATTCTGCAGGTTCATGGATTCGTGAAAATATTACCCAAAAGACTAAAGTGATTTTAGTCGTCCATGAATTTGGCTATCCTTATGAAGACGTTTCTGGATTTAGAAAGTTTGGATTGCCAATCATTGAAGACGCAGCGTTTTCATTTGATTCTAGATTTCTTAATGGCGATTTAGTCGGCACCAGAGGGGATTACGCTGTATTCAGTTTTTCTAAGTTTTTCGATATTCAGATCGGTGGAGCATCGGTAAGGTTAAATGAAGACGTTCCTGAGCTTCCTAGTGAGTCAGAGAATAATGCGATCAAGTATGTGAAAGGTATTATTCTTTCTCAGTATTCTAACATTGGTGAATTTACACGAGCGAGGTTGGAACTCTTTCGGTATTATGTTGAGCGATTTAAGGAGATCGGAGCGGTTCCTTATTTTGAGGATCAAATGGGAGCCGTCCCTAGCGTATTCCTCTTTCGCGCTCCTACTTTATGGAATCTAGTTAAGCTGAAGGAATACTTATGGAAGCGTGGGATACAATGCACCGTGTTCTATGGTGATGATGCTTTTTACTTGCCACTGCACCATGCGATGGAAAAAGCGACGGTTGACTATTTGTATTGGATGGTGAACGCATTTTTGGATGAAAATAAATAATTTCATATTAACAGGATTTGATCGCTCAGGAACGAGTGCGATCTCTCGAACGCTTGCAATGCATCCAACTGTTGAACTTGTCTTTCGTCCATTTAATGGAGGAAGCATTCGGGAGAAGATGTATGAAATCTTATCGGATGAGAACGTGTCTGATGGTGATGTTCAATTCTTCAGTGAATTGTCGAAGGGGAAGTTTGATTCTCCCTATGTAGTATCTTGGTGGCATAAGAAGTATTCTACGATTTCAGATCACTTCGCAGAAGGTCGGTTGCATCTTTTAATTACGAATTTGAATCATTTCACTCTCCCCTGGGTTTCGACTAAGTTTCCCAATGTCGAGAATTGGGCAATTTGGCGAAATCCATTAGATATTGTTCAATCATGCTTGGAGAATGATTTTCTCGGGGATTGGTATGAGGATGCCCTGGGGATTGTGATAAAATCTGTCAGATCAAATGAGTTCCTAAGCACTCATTTTCTACAGTATGAGGATTGTTTAGATGACGACGTTAAGAAAATATCGTATCTTTTGGCGGTTCGTAATACTTATTTGTTAAATAATATAGAGCATGGGAAAATCGTGAATTACGATTTATTTAAAACGGATCCAAATCGTGCTTTGAGACCTGTTTTGGATCACTTCGATTTAGATAGTAGCTATGATTTTAGTAGTATGGTGGATCAGGATCTAAACAGTGTTCCCGGGAAAGTTAAATATGCTCCGGGGATCAAGAAACAGCATACGTTTTCGGAAGAGAATTCAGAGTTCCTGAGTCGCATTATGGTGCCATTATACAAAGCCTTTAGAGAGAAATGTGTATGATTAAATTTCTAGACCTAAAAAAAGTAAACGATGCGCACGGAGATGAGATCTCTGCTGCGATTCAACGTGTGTTGGATTCCAGGTGGTATCTCCTTGGCGAGGAAGTCTCAAGCTTCGAGCGAGAGTTTGCAGATTATTGCGGCGCGAAGCACTGCCTTGGCGTCGCCAATGGTTTGGATGCCTTGATTCTCATCCTGATGGGTTATCGTGCAGGAAAAGCTCAATGGCCTCGCTCAAGCTTTTGTGCTCGGCAAAGAGTTTATCGGCGATGACAAGGTGGCCCTCGTGCTGAGAGATAATATTTTTTATGGTTCGGGCTTTGGTCAATTGATTCGTCAGCATACGGATCCGGATGGCGCTGTTGTTTTTGCGGCTCCTGTGCATGATTCCGAGCGCTACGGTGTCGTCGAATTCGACGACAACAAAAATGCGCTCTTGCTCGAAGAGAAACCAGCTGATCCGAAGTCGAACTTCGCAGTGCCCGGCCTGTATTTCTACGATAACGATGTGGTGGAAATTGCGGAGACCATTGAGCCCTCTGCGCGTGGTGAGTATGAAATTACGACGGTGAACCAAGTCTATTTGGAACGTCAGATGTTGAAAGTAGGGGTCTTTAATCGTGGTGTTGCGTGGCTCGATACTGGCACCTTCGCTTCGCTTAACGAAGCCTCTATTTTTGTTCGTGTGATCGAAGAGCGCCAGGATACTAAGATCGGCTGTATCGAAGAGGTTGCGTATTACTCTAAGTTTATCACCCGCGAACAGTTGTTAGGCTTAGCTGACAAGTATGCGAAGTCTGGTTATGGGGATTACCTTAAACGTGTGGCACATTAATGAATATGCTTGGAGAAATTATAGATTTACAATCTCTTGAAGATTCAAGGGGTGGGCTGGTTGTGGCAGAAACCCAACGGCACATCCCATTTGAAGTTAAGAGAGTCTACTGGATTCATGGCACACAATCTGGCGTGGAACGCGGGTTTCATGCTCATAAAGCATTACGGCAAGTTGCTGTGGCTGTTTCAGGTTCCTGTTATATGGTGCTGGATGATGGAATTGATCAGACGACTGTGCATTTAAATTCTCCTACGCAAGGGGTGCTGATCGGGCCTAGAGTGTGGCATGTTATGAGCAATTTTTCCAAGGATTGCGTCTTGTTGGTCTTTGCTGACATGCACTATGACGAGTTGGATTACATTCGTAGTTATGATGAATTCACCAGTTGGATTTCGAAGTAAAAAAATAGTAGGAAATAAAATTATGGCAAAAAAATTGATTATTATTGGCGGCGAGGGGAACGGCGGCGTCATCGTATCTTGCGTGGAGGATAATATCCGGCGTTTCAACGATACCGAATATGAAATATATGGATGGTTGAATGACTACAAAGAAGTCGGCGAAGACGTGAATGGCTATCCTGTGCTCGGAGGCACCAGTGACGCCGCTAAGTTTCTGGACGATGATACTATCTACTTCATGTGGGCGGTGCATGTCATTGCACGTGGACCTATGCGAGAGCGTTTGTTTAATAAGATGGGCATCCCACGTGAGAAGTTTGCCACGGTCGTGCACAAATCCGCCTTCGTGGCTCCCAATGCGGTTCTAGAGCTAGGTGCGTTCGTTATGGCGAATACCTATGTCGGCCCCATGACCACTGTTGGATTTTGTAGCATGATTATGGCGAACTGCGTGATTGCGCATCATAATGATATTGGGCCATTTAATCACATCTCGGCAGGCGCGATTGTGGGTTCGTATATTAAGACTGGTAAGTTTGTTGATATCTGTTTAGGCACAACAATTATCGAGAAGGTAACCATGGGCGACTATAGCGTCGCAGGTGCTGCAGGACTGGTGCTGAAAGATGTATCTGCAAAGGAAGTCCACTTTGGTAATCCTGCAAAAATGCGGCGTATGATTAGAGAAGATTAAGATGATTAAATTTTTAG
>Ga0115572_10004213_pt1 | contig 11246 bp, 10 predicted proteins | sample COGITO_mtgs_1206_FD_88681 | JGI IMG/M metagenome (GOLD analysis project Ga0115572, IMG submission 88681) | Pelagic marine microbial communities from North Sea - COGITO_mtgs_120607 | ecosystem: Environmental > Aquatic > Marine > Epipelagic | place: Germany:Helgoland, sampling site Kabeltonne... | reverse complement strand
TTCTTCATTGATATGCTTAGGTAAGGGTAATTGAACAATAAAACCATCTAAAGTTTCATTTTGGTTCAGTTTATTAATCTCTTGGATTAGGTTTTCCTCAGTGATAGTTTCTTCCAATCGAATTAAAGTGGACTCAAATCCTATTTGTTCACAAGAGCGGACTTTGCTTCCTACATAAGTTAAACTTGCCCCGTCATTTCCTACTAAAACGGCTGCCAAGTGGGGTACTCGTTCTCCGTTAGCTTTCATATCAGAAACTTTCAGTTTTATTTCGTTTTTAATTTCTAATGCCGTTTTTTTTCCATCTAATATTGTCATATCCTTATTTTAATCCTTGTAATTGCTGCATCATTTGACGGCCTTTCCCTCCTTGCATCATCTTCATCATTTTCCCCATTTGCTCAAACTGCTTAATCAACTGGTTTACTTCTTCAACCGATTTACCAGAACCTTTTGCAATTCTAATTTTTCTACTGTGATTCATCAATTGTGGCTGAGCACGTTCTTTTGGAGTCATAGAGCCAATAATCACTTCAATTCCAGCAAAAGCATTGTCGTCCAAATCAACATCCTTCATCATCTTTCCCACACCAGGAATCATTCCCATTAAATCTTTCATATTCCCCATCTTATTTACTTGCTGGATTTGAGAAAGAAAATCATCATATCCAAACTGATTTTTGGCAATTTTTTTATTAATTCTTCTAGCTTGTTCCTCATCAAATTGCTCTTGAGCTCTTTCCACCAGGGAAACAACATCCCCCATTCCAAGGATACGGTCAGCCATACGCTCGGGATAGAAAACATCAATCGCCTCCATTTTTTCACCTGTACCGATAAATTTAATGGGTTTATTTACAATCGATTTGATACTCAACGCAGCACCCCCTCGAGTATCTCCATCTAATTTGGTAAGGATGACACCGTCAAAATTTAATAAGTCATTAAAAGCCTTTGCAGTATTTACGGCATCTTGCCCTGTCATTGCATCTACAACAAATAAAGTTTCCGATGGCTTTACAGCAGCATGAATTGCTTTAATTTCATTCATTAATACCTCATCAACAGCCAAACGACCTGCGGTATCAATAATCACTACATCATGTTTGTCCTTTTTGGCTAATTCTAACCCTGCAAGAGCAATTTTAACTGGGTCTTTTTCTTCTCTATCCTCATATAATGTAGCTCCAACTTGTCCTGCAACAATACCTAATTGATCTATGGCAGCAGGTCGATAAACGTCACAGGCAATCAATAAGGGTTTCTTGGCGTTCTTTTTAGTGAGATGTAAAGCCAATTTTCCAGTAAAGGTAGTCTTCCCAGACCCCTGTAATCCTGACATTAGGATGACAGCGGGTTTTTCCTCTAGATTCACACCCACTACTTCGGAGCCCATTAGTTCTGTGAGCTCATCTTTCACAATTTTAATCAATAATTGTCCAGGCTGGAGACTCGTTAATACTTTTTGTCCTAAGGCCTTTTCTTTAACACGAACCGTAAATTCTTTGGCTATTTTAAAGTTAACATCAGCATCCAATAAGGCTCGTCTCACTTCCTTAAGTGTTTCGGCTACATTGATCTCTGTTATTTTCCCATGTCCTTTAAGAACTTGGAATGCTTTATCTAATTTACTACTAAGATTGTCAAACATTTTTTAAAGAAATAATTGGTGTTTAAGCAAAAATAAGAAATGCTTGTTGATTATGTGTTACTCAATTGGTGGGATTGAAAACATTCTCTCCATAACAATAGCATGAGGAAAAGTAATGGCTGCCAAAAAAGAAAAAAATAAAGGCAAATATTGATCGGATGGGATGTCCAAGAAAAAATAAGCACCGAATAAACCTAATAAAGCCATTACCCAATAAAGTAACGCAGACTTGAAATAATGGATGAAACTTTTTCTATCAAGAGTCCCGTATATATAATGTACTTGAGAACGTAAAGAAGGAAAGCTATGCCAAACCACAAAATACAGACCAAAACCAAACAATAAAGTCCCTCTGTAAAATAAGATAGAAAGCAGACCCATAAGAAGAAACTCTCTTACCAATTCAGATTTAAATCCTACTTGAATAATAAACTGAACAATAAGGGCTAATGAGACAATCAATAAACTAATCTGAAAAAAAATAAATGGAAGTTGCAAACTTGTAATTTGAAAAATAACTCCTACAGTGTCCTTATATTGAAGAGTAAACAGCATTAAAAAAATAAAAGCACCATAGGAAAAATAAAAAAGCTGAACCCCTTTACGATGTTTCAAACGTCCTTCCCAATGTTGTTCCCCAAAATGATAACAACTAACTAAAACAAAGGATAAAAGAGCTACCCCCGGAATAAAATAAAAAACAGCTATACCCAATACAACGACACCCATATATAGGACAAAAGGAAAAAGCCTATAATTTGATTTAAATTTCCAATTATTTTTTCCAATAATTTTCAAATCATTTGCTCCATGAAGAATTCCAAATGACAAAATCCCTAAACAAGCAATTGCATTTTGATAAGTTTCTGGGGCATAAAATGAAAATATCACACTTATTAGAGAAACTAAATGAGATATTGAAAAATATTTTTGGTTTGTAAATGAGATAGTTAGCATTTTTTGTTCAAAATTTTTTCATATTTATAGTAAGTAAGTTTAATTTTTTTTAAATTTATCTAAACAAAAACAAATAATTGATTTAATTATGGAAAAAATTCTAAGTTTAATGTCTGTGGTTCCAGCAATGGCTACTGACGACTACGTTGGATTCACATTCTTCGTAGGATGTATGGCGATGATGGCAGCATCAGCGTTTTTCTTTCTTTCAATGAGCTCATTTGACAACAAATGGAGAACCTCTATTTTGGTGTCAGGTTTAATTACGTTCATTGCAGCAGTACACTACTGGTACATGCGTGATTATTGGGCAACTAACATGACCTCTCCTACATTCTTTAGATATGTGGATTGGGTGTTAACTGTACCATTAATGTGTGTAGAATTCTATTTAATTTTAAAAGCAGCCGGTGCAACAAAACAATTGATGTGGAAAATGATCTTCGCTTCAATCGTTATGTTAGTGACAGGTTACTTTGGTGAAGCTGTTTACACAACAGGTTCAGGTCCTGCAATTTGGGGACTTGTGTCTGGTCTTGCTTACTTCTGGATTGTTTATGAAATTTGGATGGGTGGTGCAGCAAAACTTGCTGCTTCAGCAGGTGGAGCAGTTCAAGCGGCTCACAAAACTCTTTGCTGGTTCGTTCTTGTAGGATGGGCTATCTATCCTATTGGATATATGGCTGGTACCGAAGGATGGTACAGTGGAATATTTGGTGGTCTTCCTATGGATGTTATTTATAACGTTGGGGATGCTATCAACAAAATTGGATTCGGGTTAGTTGTTTACAACTTAGCTGTTAATTCAAAATAATTCCTGTCAGGATATAATTGTTATGAAAAAAATTAAAATCGCTCTTCGGAGCGATTTTTTTTTTACATTCTATCAGGCACAGTAATACCCAATAAGCTACAACCATTAGAAATAACCTCTGCTACCTTTTGTGAAAGTGCAATTCTAAAGTTCTTTTGAATGGCGTTATCACTTCCTAATACTGAAACATTTTGGTAAAACGTATTATAACTTTTTACTAAATCATATATGTAATTTGCAATCAACGCTGGACTGTATTGTTCACCAGCAAGTGCAACTACCTCAGGGTAATTACCTAATTGTTTAATAACTTCACGCTCTTTATCATCAAGTTTCTCCATAGCATCAAAATCTCCTTGATTTTCAATCATTGCACGTTGTAAAAGTGTTTTAATACGAGCATGTGTATATTGAATAAAAGGGCCTGTATTTCCATTAAAATCAATCGAAGCTTCTGGATCAAAAAGAATTCTCTTTTTTGGGTCAACCTTTAGAATATAATATTTCAATGCGCCCAAAGCAACTGTTTGAAAAAGTGTACTTTTTTCTTTCTCATTTAGAGTATCTACTTTTCCAACAGCTTCGGATATCGTTTTAGCTTGAGAAACCATATCAGCAATCAGATCATCTGCATCTACGACAGTTCCTTCTCTACTTTTCATCTTACCACTTGGCAAGTCTACCATTCCGTAACTCAAATGATGTAGGGCATCTGCCCAATCAAAACCAAGTTTTTTAAGAATCAAAAACAAAACTTTAAAATGATAATCTTGCTCATTACCAACGGTATAAACCATTCCTTTCAATACAGGAACATCTTCCAAACGTTTTAGTGCCGTCCCTAAATCTTGAGTCATATAAACGGAGGTTCCGTCTGCACGTAAAAGTAATTTTTCGTCTAAGCCCTCTTCGGTCAAATCAATCCACACAGAACCATCGTCTTTGGCATAAAAGACAGAAGCTGCTAATCCTTTCTCAATTATTTTTTTACCTAATAAATAGGTTTCACTTTCATAATAATATGAATCAAATGACACTCCTAAATTAGCATAGGAAAGCTCGAAACCTTGATATACCCATTCATTCATGGTTTTCCATAAATTAACTACTGCTGTATCATTTGCCTCCCAAAGACGCAACATCTTCTGTGCTTCCATAAGAAGGGGAGCTTTCTGCTTTGCTTCTTCCTCAGATTGCCCTTGTGACATCAAGGTTGCAATCTCTTTTTTATATTCAGAATCAAACTTTACATAATATTTTCCTACAAGTTGATCTCCCTTTAATCCTGAAGACTCAGGAGTTTCTTGATCGCCAAATTTTTGCCATGCCACCATTGATTTACAAATATGTATTCCACGATCATTAATGATCTGTGTCTTTACGACCTTTTTTCCATTGGCCTCTAAAATCTTTGCCACAGAATATCCTAAAACATTATTCCTGATGTGTCCAAGATGAAGCGGTTTGTTTGTATTGGGAGATGAAAACTCAACCATGACGGTTGACGAAGATTCAGTTGCACTTATGTGACCATAATTGGAAACCTTATAAAGTTCAGAAAATTGATCAATAAAAAATCTATCCGAAATTTCAAGGTTCAAAAATCCTTTTACAACATTGAAGCGCTCTACAATTGAAAGTTGAGTAACTAGATATTCTCCAATCTCTTGTGCTAAAACATCTGGCCGGGCTTTTACCTGACGAAGTAAAGGAAAAACAACCAAAGTTAGGTCTCCCTCAAATTCTTTACGAGTGCTTTGAAATTCAAATGAAGGAATTATTACTTTGTGGGTCTCCTTGAAATATCGATTTAAGGTAGGCGTTAAATGTTGGCTGTAATTAATGCTCATAGGAATATTTGATGGCAAAGATAAATATTATGAATTGATTATGCAGTCCTTTCCTATTACCTTATCTTTATACAAATGCTATTAAACGTATCTTATAATGACCCTGCGATAAAACGCAGAATTGAGGAAGCTGTCGGAGCTCCTTTTTCCCTTCAACAAAGATGGAAAATGAGAGGAATAGGTTCACAAAAGTTGAATATAACGAGCAGTTCTATAGACATTCATAATTTATTGATTTTAGATCAAAACATCAATACATGTAATGTTGAATTACGTCCAAAAGGAGTTATAATTCGTTTCAGAAGTCTCTTGGAAACTTATGCTTTAGTGATCCCTTATTACAAGTTGAAGTTATACAAAGGTAAGGCTAGAGAATATTCAATTTACATGGACAAATACTTTATAAAAGTACTTGCGGATGCTAAAACCATTCACGCCTTTTTCAAGAAAGTAGCAGATCAAAAATCAAGTAATATCCCCCCTTCAATCGAGGATATTAAAAACTAAATGCTTCTTTTGGTTTCTCCGATATAAATTTGACGTGGACGACCAATAGGCTCATTTTTTTTTCGCATTTCCAACCATTGTGCAATCCATCCAGGCAATCTTCCCAAAGCAAACATTACTGTAAACATTTCGGTAGGAATACCGAGAGCTCGGTAAATAATACCAGAATAAAAATCAACATTTGGATACAGCTTACGATCAATAAAATATTGATCGCTCAACGCTTCTTTCTCTAAGCCTTTTGCAATATCTAAAATAGGATCATTGATTCCCATTTCTGACAAGACCTCATCAGCTGCTTTTTTGATAATACGAGCGCGCGGATCAAAGTTTTTGTAAACTCTATGTCCGAAGCCCATTAAACGAAAAGGATCATTTTTATCTTTAGCCTTGGCCATATACTTCTTGGTATCCCCGCCATCTTTTTGAATTGCTTCCAACATTTCAATTACAGCTTGGTTTGCCCCACCATGAAGAGGTCCCCACAAGGCAGAAATTCCTGCTGAAACAGAAGCGAATAATCCAGCATGTGATGAGCCAACAATACGTACAGTAGAGGTAGAACAATTTTGTTCGTGGTCTGCATGAAGTATTAACAGTTTATTCAAAGCATTTACTATAACCTTACTTGGAACATAGTCCTCATTGGGTCTTTTAAACATCATGTGGGCAATATTTTCCACATAGGATAAAGAAAGATTGGCATAGTTTAATGGCAATCCTTTTGTTTTTCTGTGGGTCCATGATGCAAGAATTGGAAACTTAGCCATAAGCATAATGATTGCTTCTCGCATATCAGCTTCAGACTCTACATCTACAGAAGAGGGGTTGAAAGCTATCAATGCAGAAGTTAACGAAGAGAGAACACCCATGGGATGTGCTGCCTTTGGAAAGCTCTTTAAGATTACTTTTAAATCCTCATCTACCAAAGAGTCATTTTTAATTTCTTTATTAAAAAGCTCATTTTCTTCTTTTGTAGGTAATTCTCCAAAAATTAGTAAAAAAGCTACATCAATAAAACTTGACTTTTCGCAGAGTTCTTCGATAGAATACCCTCTATATCTCAATACTCCTTCTTCACCATTGAGAAAAGTTACGCCACTTTTACAAGACCCTGTATTTTTAAAGCCTGGATCGTAGGTTATTAGACCCGTTGAAGCGCGAAGTGTTTTGATATCTATTCCTTTTTCATTTTCTGATCCTTCTATTAAAGGAAATTCAAAAGTTTGATTATTATAACTAAGTTTTACCGATTCACTCATATTCTCTGGGTTTAATAATTATATAAAAAGGGTATTAAGAAAATACCCTTATCAATTTCTCTTACTAGTGTTTGAAAGCATTTTTACCTGGAAAGTAAGCCAATACATCTAATTCTTCTTCAATACGCAATAGTTGATTGTATTTTGCCATACGATCACTACGTGAAGCAGAACCTGTTTTAATTTGCCCTGTATTTAAGGCAACTGCAAGATCGGCAATGGTGTTGTCTTCTGTTTCACCAGAACGGTGCGACATAACAGAAGTGTAGCCTGCTCTATGAGCCATATCGACTGCAGCAATGGTTTCAGATAGGGTTCCAATTTGATTTACTTTAATCAAAATAGAATTTGCAATTCCCTTTTCAATTCCTTGACTTAAGCGTTCAACATTTGTTACAAATAAATCATCTCCTACTAATTGAACACGATCTCCCGCTTTTTCTGTTAATGATTTCCATCCTTCCCAGTCGTTTTCGTCCATTCCATCTTCAATAGATACAATAGGGTATTTGGAAGCTAGTTCTGCAAGATAAGAAGCTTGTTCCTCTGAAGATCGCTTTACACCTTTGTCTCCTTCAAATAGAGTATAGTCATAAACTCCATCCTTGTAAAATTCTGCAGCAGCACAGTCTAAGGCAATCATAACTTCTTCTCCAGCATTGTAACCTGCGTTTCCTATGGCTTTGATAATTGTATCCAAGGCATCTTCTGTACCATCAAGTACGGGAGCAAAACCCCCTTCATCACCCACTGCTGTACTTAACCCACGATCGTGGAGTACTTTTTTAAGGTGATGGAAAATCTCAGTCCCCATTTGAAGTGCGTGAGTAAAAGACTCGGCTCCAGAAGGCATTACCATAAACTCTTGAAAAGCAATTGGTGCATCGGAATGCGATCCACCATTGATAATATTCATCATAGGAACCGGAAGTGTTTTAGCACTTACTCCTCCAATGTAGCGATATAAAGGTAAACCAAGTTCATTCGCAGCAGCTTTGGCTACAGCAAGAGAAACACCTAGGATAGCATTAGCTCCTAGTTTAGATTTATTTGAAGTTCTATCTAAATCAATCATCAATTGATCCAATTGCTCTTGTTCAAAAACAGAGCTACCCACAATCTCTTGTGCGATAATAGTATTAACGTTTTCAACGGCTTTACCTACGGCTTTACCCATATAGGCAGATCCACCATCACGCAATTCTACAGCTTCATGTTCTCCTGTTGAGGCTCCAGATGGAACTGCCGCTCTACCTAAAATTCCATTTTCAGTAATTACATCGACTTCTACAGTAGGATTTCCTCGAGAGTCAAAGATTTGTCTTGCGTGTACATTAATAATAATACTCATTGTTGTTTAAATTAGTTTGGATTCAAAAAAGTTATTGGTTTATGATGTTTTCTTTAAAAACATCAAATAAATATGTGGCGTCACTTGGACCAGGGCCTGCTTCTGGATGGTATTGTACTGAAAAACAATTTTTACTTTTCATACGTAAACCTGCAAGAGTTTGATCATTCAAGTGCACATGGGTCACTTCGATATCTTTATGTTTTTGTGCAGCTTCCATTTCTACAGCAAAACCATGATTTTGTGAAGTGATTTCTCCTTTTCCAGTCAACAAATTCTTTACTGGATGATTGATTCCCCTGTGGCCATTAAACATTTTAAACGTTGGTATACCATTGGCAAGTGCAATCACTTGATGCCCCAAGCAGATACCAAATAGGGGGTTATTTTCTTCTATTATCTTTTTTGCTACTTCCTGTGCACTTTTAAGTGGCTCAGGGTCGCCTGGTCCATTGGATATGAAATAACCATCTGGATTAAAGGTCTTCATCGTTTCGAAAGAGGTGTCATATGGAAATACTTTCACGTAAAATCCTCTGTCTATCATATTGTGAAGAATATTTGCTTTAATTCCCAAATCCAAAGCTGCTATTTTAATTTCAGCATCAGGGTTTCCAACTGTGTAAGCTTCCTTAGTGGAAACTTTTGAAGACAATTCTAAGCCTTGCATTGAAGGAGCTTCAGAAAGTTCTTTCAAAAGGCGTTCTTTTTGATCGATCTCGGTTGAGATTACCGCATTCATTGCGCCATGCTCACGAATATAATTTACTAAAGCACGAGTATCTACATCGGCAACAGTAACAATTTTATTCTTTTCAAGATAATTATAAAGAGAATCCTCTGCTTTGGGTCTTGAATAATTAAAACTGAAGTCTTTACAAATTAAGCCTGCAATAGAAATATGTTTAGACTGGGCCTCGTCCTCAATTACACCATAGTTACCAATATGGACATTTGTAGTTACCATTAACTGTCCAAAATAGGAAGGATCAGTAAAAATCTCTTGATAACCTGTCATTCCAGTATTAAAGCATATTTCCCCAAATGCGCTTCCCTCTATTCCAATTGATTTCCCAAAGAATTGAGTTCCATCCGCAAGGAGAACAAACGCTTTTTTTCTAGATCTGTAATTCATGATTTTAGTTACAAAATAAATCAAAAAAAAGGATAAACTAAAACGTTTATCCTTTTTATATTAATAGAATTTAAAAGTTGTGTTTAGCTTATTTAGCATCTTCAGAACCTTCTTCTTTTTTAGTTTCACTTGCTGGAGTATCTTCCGAAATCGCTTCTGGAGCTTCTTTCTCTACAACCTCTTCAGTTGCGGCAGTTGCTTTTTCTGCTTTCGCCTTGACTTTTCCACCACGACGACGTGTTTTCTTCTTCTCTTTCTCGTCAGCTTTGTAGACATCATTATAATCTACAAGTTCGATCATCGCCATATCAGCATTATCACCTAAACGATTTCCCAACTTGATAATACGGGTATATCCCCCTGGACGATCCCCTACTTTTGAAGCGATATCTCTAAACAATTCAGAAACCGCATTTTTATCACGTAAAGAACTAAAGGCTAATCTACGATTATGCGTAGTATCAGATTTAGCCTTTGTGATGATGGGTTCAACAAACTGTTTAAGTGCTTTTGCTTTTGTTACTGTAGTATTAATACGCTTGTGTTCTATTAAAGAACAAGCCATATTAGAGAGCATTGATTTTCTGTGAGCGGTTTTAAGCCCTAAATGCATAACTTTTTTTCCGTGTCTCATTTTCTTTCTTTAAAAATGTGAATTAATCTTTATCGAGTTTGTATTTCGCTAAGTCCATTCCAAAAGAAAGTCCTTTAAGCACTACCAACTCTTCTAACTCAGTTAATGACTTCTTACCAAAGTTTCTAAACTTCATTAGGTCATTTTTATTGTAGGAAACTAAATCTCCTAAAGTATCTACTTCTGCAGCTTTCAAACAATTTAATGCACGAACAGACAAGTCCATATCAACAAGTTTTGTTTTCAACAACTGACGCATGTGAAGCGATTCTTCATCATAAGTTTCTGTTTGTGCAATCTCATCTGCTTCAAGTGTAATGCGCTCGTCAGAGAACAATAAGAAGTGATGAATCAAAGTTTTTGCAGCTTCTGTAAGGGCGTCTTTGGGATGAATAGATCCATCAGTGATTATTTCAAAAACGAGTTTTTCATAATCTGTTTTCTGCTCAACACGAAAGTTTTCAATACTGTATTTCACATTCTTAATGGGTGTGAAAATAGAATCAATCGCAATAACACCTAGTTCTGCATTTGCCTTTTTGTTTTCCTCTGCAGGAACATAACCACGTCCTTTTTCAATTGTAATCTCCATGTTCAATTGAACACTTTTTTCAAGATTACAAATTACTAAGTCTGGGTTTAAAACTTGGAAACCAGAAATAAATTTCTGTAAATCTGCTGCTTTGAGTTGTTCTTGCCCCCCTACAGTAATGGTTACTTTCTCTTCTTCAGATTCTTCAATCTGACGCTTAAAACGAACTTGTTTTAAATTTAAAATTATTTCAGTAACATCCTCAACTACACCAGGAATTGTAGAAAACTCATGCTCTACGTTTTCTAATTTAACAGAGGTTATTGCAAAGCCTTCTAAAGACGATAATAAAACACGTCTAAGTGCATTTCCAACGGTCAATCCATATCCGGGCTCGAGTGGGCGAAATTCAAATTTGCCTTCGAATTCGGATGAATCGATCATTATTACTTTATCTGGTTTTTGAAAATTCAATATTGCCATAATATGTTTCCGTTTGCTTATTTAGAATATAATTCTACTATTAACTGCTCTTTGATATTCTCCGGTATTT
>Ga0115572_10004209_pt1 | contig 11248 bp, 8 predicted proteins | sample COGITO_mtgs_1206_FD_88681 | JGI IMG/M metagenome (GOLD analysis project Ga0115572, IMG submission 88681) | Pelagic marine microbial communities from North Sea - COGITO_mtgs_120607 | ecosystem: Environmental > Aquatic > Marine > Epipelagic | place: Germany:Helgoland, sampling site Kabeltonne... | reverse complement strand
GTTTTTCGATTCAACTCCCAAAGCTTTAACTTTTTATTCATTCTTTTAAAATATCTTTTTCCTATGCTTTGATTTCCACAGTGATGCGATTAACTTTACCTAAAAATATTAGTAAAATCATTTCACTTGGCGAAAACCACTAAAGCAAAAGGAGCAACTGAAACTCCTTTGATGAGGCAATATAATCAAATCAAGGCGAAGCACCCAAAGGCCATGTTGCTTTTTCGTGTGGGTGATTTTTATGAAACCTTTGGACAAGATGCTATAAAAGCCTCAAATATTCTTGGTATCATTTTGACCAAAAGAAAAAATGGTGCTGCTGCTCATATCGAGCTTGCTGGTTTTCCTCACCACTCCATTAACACCTACCTCCCAAAACTGGTTCGGGCAGGAGAAAGGGTGGCCATTTGCGATCAATTAGAAGATCCCAAAATGACCAAAAAAATTGTGAAACGTGGTGTAACTGAGCTGGTAACCCCTGGGGTATCTTTCAATGATGAAGTACTGAATCAAAAAGAAAACAACTTTCTATGTGCGGTCCAGCTGGGTAAAAAGGAGCATGGTATTGCCCTACTCGATGTTTCAACCGGAGAACTTCTTGTTGCTCAAGGAGATCATGAATACATGAATAAACTAATCTCAAATTTTAGCCCTAGCGAGATCTTATTTCAAAAAAACAAGGGGAAAGAGTTTGAATCCCTTTTTGGAGCATCGCACTATACTTTCAGATTAGACGACTGGGTTTTTACAACCGACTTCGCAGAGGAGATATTGAACAAGCATTTTGGCACAAAATCACTAAAGGGTTTTGGTGTTAATGACTTAAGTGAAGCGGTTATCGCGGCAGGATCTATTTTTCATTATCTCGGTGAAAGTGAACATAAAAAACTAGACCATATTACAGGAATATCGAGGATAGAAGAGGATAAATACGTTTGGCTTGATCGTTTCACTATTCGAAACTTAGAACTTATCTCTTCGGTTCACGAAAATGCCAAAACACTTTCGGGTATTTTAGACGAAACCCAAACGGCCATGGGCAGCCGTATGTTGAGGCGATGGATTATGCTTCCGCTCAAAAACAAAAAACCTATAGAGGATCGATTAATGGTTGTTGACTTTTTTAAAGCCAATGAAAAAATAGGATTCGAGCTTTCTCAACGATTAAAAAATATTGGTGACTTGGAGCGTTTAATTTCTAAAGTAGCGGTGGGGCGCGTTAATCCTAAAGAGGTCTCCCATTTAAAAAAGACCTTAATGGAAATTGATCCATTAAAGGCTCTATTGAATTCAAATGATAAGCCCCAGAGCCTAAAAGTTCTATTAGAAAAATTAGACCCTTGCCCAAAGTTGATTGAATTGATTGATGTTTCGTTGACCGAAGAACCCGCCGCTCAAATAGGAAAAGGAGAGGTCATAAAATCGGGATGGAATAAGGAACTTGATGAGCTTCGAGAGATTGCGTATCATGGAAAGGACTTCCTTGCCGAGCTTCAAAAAAGAGAAGCAGAGCGCACACAGATTCCAAGTCTTAAAATTGCATTCAATAATGTATTTGGATATTATATAGAGGTTCGAAACACCCACAAAGACAAAGTTCCTGAAGAGTGGATCAGAAAGCAAACCCTCGTAAATGCGGAAAGATACATTACCGAAGAGCTAAAGGTTTATGAACAAAAAATACTTGGTGCTGAAGAAAAAATAATGTCACTCGAAACACGCTTGTTTCAGGAATTGGTACTGGAAATGGCCAACTACATTACACCCATTCAGGTCAATGCCCAAATTTTGGGTCGATTGGATTGCTTGTTCTCTTTCTCTGTAATTGCTAAGAAGTATAACTACTGCAGACCCGATATTAACGAAGGGTTGTCTATAGACATTATAAACGGAAGGCATCCAGTGATTGAGCAATCGTTGGAGATCGGAGAGAAATATATTGCCAATGACATTCACCTTGATCAGGAAAACCAGCAGATCATGATGATTACTGGTCCAAATATGAGTGGTAAAAGTGCGCTGATTAGACAAACCGCTCTTATTGTAATTATGGCTCAAATGGGATGCTTTGTACCGGCCCAAAAAGCAGAGATTGGATTAGTCGATAAAGTATTTACCCGTGTTGGGGCTTCTGACAATATATCATCTGGGGAGTCCACCTTTATGGTAGAAATGAACGAAACGGCAAGTATCTTGAATAACATTTCACCTCGAAGCTTGATCCTTTTGGATGAAATTGGTCGAGGTACAAGTACCTATGATGGTATTTCTATTGCCTGGGCCATAGCCGAATACCTGCATGAGAACAAAAAAGCCAAATGCAAAACCCTTTTTGCTACGCATTACCATGAGCTCAATGAAATGACCCATAAGTTTGACCGAATCAAAAACTTCAATGTTTCGGTTAAGGAGGTAGGTAAAAAGATTCTTTTCATAAGAAAATTGGTCAAAGGTGGCAGTGAACATTCCTTTGGAATTCATGTCGCAAAAATGGCAGGAATGCCTTCTCAGGTGGTAAAAAGGTCTGAGCAAATACTCAACGACCTTGAAGCCATGCACTCATCTGTTGGAGGAAAGAAAAATAAAGAAGACATTAAAACAAGTTTAAATGACTCGATGCAGCTTAGTTTTTTTCAATTGAATGATCCTGTTTTAGAGCAGATCCATGAAGAGCTGAAAAATGTAGACATCAATTCTTTGACACCCGTTGATGCTCTTTTAAAGCTAAATGAAATTAAAAAATTAATCGGTAATTGATATGGACGTTTCTATAAAAAAAATGCGCTGGTTGCTCTTTCTATTAGGGTTTATGAAAATCCCAATGATCCGGTACACCAAGCCAAAACTATTGGCCATTGATGACAATACCGTTCGGGTTAAAATTAAGCTCAGAAGACGAACTAAAAACCATCTCAGCTCTATGTATTTTGGGGCACTTTCTGTTGGAGCCGATATTGCTGGAGGCATTCAGGTATTTTATTTTTCAAAAAAGATGGACCGCAAGGTCTCTTTCGCCTTTAAAGGGATGAACGCTCAGTTTCTTAAAAGAGCCGAAAGCGATATTGTTTTTGAAAGTAATGAAGGACAAAAAATTCTAAAGGCCATGGAAAAAAGCCTAAAAGAAGGGTCTCGTATAAATGACAGTATTATGGTTGAAGCCAAAAATGATTCTGGAGAAATCGTGGCCACTTTTGAAATGATTGTTTCCGTTCGTGTTTCATAAAAAGTATCTCTCATTTTCGAGTGTTTTTTGAACGTATTTCCTAACTTTGTACTGCTTAAAATATAAATTAATATGTACCCACCAGAATTAGTACAGCCAATGAAAGAAGACTTAACGTCTGTTGGCTTTAAAGAACTTATCTCAACTGAAGACGTTGATGCTTCAGTACAAAACACTACAGGAACAGTACTTGTTGTTGTCAATTCTGTATGCGGTTGTGCCGCTGGAAATATGCGACCAGGCGTAAAGCTTTCTGTTGAAGGAGATAAAAGCCCAGATGCTTTGACGACTGTTTTTGCAGGAGTAGATACCGCTGCGGTTGCTCAAGCGAGAAAGTACTTTTTACCTTATCCTCCATCATCACCTTCTGTGGCCTTATTTAAAGATGGTAAGCTTGTTCACTTTTTGGAACGTCATCATATCGAAGGAGGCACTGCCGAAATGATATCAAACAACCTGAAAGCTGCATACGCTGAGTTTTGCTAAACGCGACCTTTTTTTATTTAAAAACTTGTGATACCTGCAGGAGAATTCTAAAAGAATTAAGCTTGCCTGAGGAGGTCTTTCTTCGTGAAATAAAGTCTTATCCGATAACTCCTGAAGAGCTGGAAGAGATAAAAAAACACTTTTCCTCATACGAGGAGCTTTTCAATAAACGTGCGGTCAAATTTAGATCGATAGACTCCTCCTCTTTTGAAGATGCTGATTATAAAAAATTGCTCTTGAGTGATTATACCTTTTTAAAGCGACCGGTTTTATTAACGGTGAAAAATGCTTTTGCAGGGAATTCCAAATATACAATACAGCAGATGCAAGAAGCGATTAACTAAAAAATATTAAGGTAAACTTAATGGAGGAGAGAGTAAAAAAATTTACGCTATATAGGACAAACGTTATTCTTTAATTACCTTCCCTTTGTATATAGTGCCATTGGCAGATTGTGCAGTGAAGAAGTAAACTCCTTTAGTAAGATCAGTGACATCTATTCTAGATTCATATTGAAATTTATTCTCTATCACTAATCGGCCAGACATGTCGAAGATGTTGAGTGATATAACTTGTTCAGAATCTATTTTAACATTTATAAATGCATTGAAGGGATTGGGGTAAACAGATATTGAAGGGCTATCCATTATTAAATCTTCTATTTCCACGATTAAAGGATCATCACAATCAGAATAAACTGGTGCAAGAGAAACTAAACCATACGACACATTATCGTATCCATCATATATACCGGTCTGAATTTGAGATTCATCGGTAGAACACCAGCAATTCATTCCAAGGTCCGCATTGTTTTGGGACAGTAACTTGAAATTGTATGTCGTGTTGTTGCATATTCTATTGCCCGTAAAATTTTGTGTTCCGTTGAAAAATGAATTTATTTCTAAACCAACACTGTTGTTCATTACAGTGTTATTGATAAACGAATGATTCTCCGCATTGAAGCCTGTCTTAACACCAATATTATTGTACTCAATAGTACAACCTGTTGTTTCCCCGTATGGGTGCATTGCGTAGTTAGAGTGCCCCGAGAAATAGCAGGTTTCGACTTGTGAAATACCAATTAGTCCGATGGTATTATTGTAAAAATGGGAGTTGCTTACACGGCTATCAAATTGACACCAATCCAAGGCTTGATCATTAAATTCAAATACGCAATAATCAAAATTAGTTGAGGGACTTCCGCCGTCTTCATTTATTTTACCATTATAAGAAAAATGGCAATTTGTAAAATTATAAGGGCCTTGATAAGCGAAATCCAAATCGATGAATGTGCTAGCATACATTCCCTTTACGTAATGCATGCTTACTTGATTGCCTGATGCCGTGGGATCTGTTCCGATAACTTTAATTCCATTCCATGCACCGATTGTTGGAGATGAAAGACTTGACGTGAAAACAATGCTGTCAGAAACAGTTCCAATAGCTAATAATTTACCCCTCAATTCCATACCTGAAGATGGTTCAAACAAGACTTTTACTCCTGGTTCGATTGTAATTTCAACCCCATCAAATACGACAAGGTTTCCCGAAACATTATAGGGGCTGCCCGCCAAGTTCCAAGTTTCAGAATTATATATCCCCCCAGATAAATCCGTTTGAGCAAATGAAACAAACGCTATCATTGAAAGAATAAAAAGAAGCTTTTTCATAAGTATTTATTTGACTTTCATCAGGTTAACGTGACAAATACACAATAATTGTTCGAAATACCGATAATTGAAAATTAAAAGATTACCAGCACCTAAACTCTTATAGAATCACTTTAACGAATTCAATTATCTTTAACCATGCACCAACGGCAAAACCGCTAACCATTATCGAATGATAAATAATTATTTATGGATTCTAGAAACAATTTAATACATCAAATAAAGACCGGTCTTGATAAAATTCCGGTAAGTGATCACTCTAAAAAAAGCATTCTCGCTAGAGGTTGTGATCCACAAATGGGCGTTCGGGCAGTTCAATTAATTCCTCCAATGATAGGGAACCCTGAAATGGTTGCTGTTACAAATGATGATGATTTCATCAACGAGCTAAAAAGAAAAAAGTGGTCCATTATTCACTTTGCACCAGGGGCATGTAGATATGATGCGTCAAAATTGCCTATTCCCGGTAGTAGTAATAACACCCGTGGCTGGGGATTAGCGCAGTATCGTGAGTTAGTTAAAAAACACCAAGGAGAGGGAGTGGTCATCATTGAAACAACGGACGAGCGCCAAATTGTTCCCTTACTTATACAAGCATTGGATGGTCATTAAGCTATAATCGAATGAATACAACGTCGCAACTGCAATTAAACGTAATTTAGTGACCATTATAACAGTACACCAAAAACATGGAATCAACACAACTAAAAAAAATTATTCAGGGTATCCCCAAAGCAGAGCTTCATCTGCATATTGAAGGGAGTTTTGAGCCAGAACTCATGTTCGAAATTGCAAAAAGGAACAACATTTCTTTGGCCTATGACTCCGTCGAGTCTTTAAAAAAAGCATACAAGTTCAATAACCTTCAAGAGTTTTTAGACATCTATTATATAGGTGCTCAGGTGCTTATTCACGAACAAGATTTTTACGAACTGACTTGGGCATATCTTAAAAAAGTGAACAGCGAAAATGTAGTTCATGTCGAGGTGTTTTTTGACCCTCAAACGCATACTGACAGGGGAGTTTCATTTGATGTTGTCATTAAGGGCATATACCGAGCTCTTGAAAAGGCAAAGTCTGAATTTAATATGTCATATAAACTGATCATGTCTTACTTGAGACATTTAAGTGAAGAAGAAGCGTTTAAAACACTAGAATCTTCAATGCCCTATAAAGCTTGGATTGATGGTGTAGGATTAGATTCTTCTGAACTAGGAAACCCTCCGAGCAAGTTTGTAAATGTATTTAAAGCCTCTGCACATCAGGGATACAAGCTGGCTGCTCATGCGGGGGAAGAAGGCCCTGTGGAATACATATGGGAGGCGATAAACCTACTAAACGTAGACAGAATTGACCACGGAAACAGATGCCTCGACGACGATAAATTGGTTCAAGCATTGGTTGAAAAAAACATGGGTTTAACCTTATGCCCGCTAAGCAATGTCGAACTCAAGGTGATTCAAAACATGGAGGATCACCCTGTTTTAAACATGCTCGAAAAAGGACTTTTAGCGACCATTCACTCTGACGACCCTGCCTATTTTGGGGGATACATGAATGAAAATTATTTTGAAACAGCAAAAGCATTAAGCTTAACTAAAGATCACTTGCTACAGCTGGGAGTCAATGCCTTTGAAGCCAGTTGGTTAAGTGTTGATGAAAAACAAGTACATATTTCTAAAGTTAAAAAAAATTTCCCAGCTCTTAAAAAAAAAATACAAAGTAATAAGGAGACACAATTAAAAAAAAGACGTGACTTTATTAAGCTAATGGCTTTAACGGGATTGGGTATATACCTTCCCTCTTGTGCATCAGGTGAACGAAAAAAACAAAGCAGTACAAAAAAAAATAAACCCAAAGACCCCGTTTCAGTAATAGAAGAGGCTATAAAGTCAAATAATGTTACCTATCTAAAAAAATTAGACGAACAATTTGATGAGCTCAATCAGGGATTTAATCTCGCTGTGGGTAAAACGCCAGCACTGATTGCTCTTTGCTTAAATACTGAAGGAATTGCCGAGGCCATTAAGTTTGCGCACAAAGAAAATTTAAAGGTTGCAGTGAAAAGTGGCGGACACAGCTTTGAAAATTTTTCTTCAATAGATGATGGTTTACAGATAAACCTTTCTCTCATGGATGAGGTGAAATGGATTAATCAAACAACAGTAAACATTCAGCCATCATGTACTCTTAGAGAGATGTATGACGCTCTTCTGCCTAAAAACCGCATCATTCCCTCAGGGTCATGCGGAGGGGTTGGGATTGGGGGGATTACTCTAGGTGGAGGGTATGGCTTCTTTGCACGAAAATACGGGCTGACTTGTGACTCTTTAATGGAAGCTACATTTGTTGATGGCTTGGGAGAAATTCACGAGTTAAAGCAGGAGGATGAGCTAATGTGGGCATTAAAAGGTGGCGGAAATGGTAATTTTGGTGTGGTCAGCTCTTTTACCTTTAAAACACAGAAGGCTCCGAGTGAATTTACTCGACATCGATTCAAAGCATACAAGCTAGATCATTCAAGGGCAAAAGAATTACTTCAAGCTTATTTCAAGTATTCCAAGGAGTTGCCTGAGTCCTGTTTTGCGGCATTTGTGTTGAATTACAAAACTTTGGTTTTATTAATCACCAATTATGGCTCAAATAACGATGCATTAGACAACATGATTGATGCCTTTTCTGAGCTTTGTGACGACGCATCAGTGGGAACACCTAAAAGCCTCGCAGAATCACTGAGAACCTATTATGGCATTGAATACCCCATCTACTTTAAAAATGCGTCTGCTGGGTATTATGAAGATTATGAAACAATCGCCACAAGTATAGATCAAGTACTTGATGTTGTATTCAAAAAACGTGGCCTTATCTATCAAATCAACACGCTTGGGGGCAACATAAACAATCCTCAATTTGAGCAAGCTTCTTGTTACCCACATCGATCTTCTCCTTATTTGTCCGAGTTGCAATACTATTGGGATGAGAAAAAAGACCCTTCTGAGCTCTTGAAATCATTTGATGAAATTCAAAATATTCTATACGAAAATGGGATTCGAAAGCAATACAGGAATTACCCTAATTTAGGGTTTAAGGAATGGGAAAGGGCATATTACGGAGAACATTATGAAAGACTTCAATCTATCAAAAAAACATACGATCCTTCAGACTTATTTGCCCAAAAACAAACAGTCGGACTCAAATAGCTTAAAACCATCGCTTAAGGGAGTATGAGCCACAACCGACCATAATGCTTCATCATTCCTGCATAATTTCCTGCAGATGTACCCACTCCAGCATAAAGATCAACGTGCCCCGGTCCCTTAATTGCACCACCCGTATCGTGAACCATTAGTATTCTAAATTCATGTTTTAGGAATTTGCCCTCTACATCTAAAACAGGGATTTCTCCGAGTAGAAGCGCGCCTTTTGGTAAATATTTGAAGTCACATGCGATAGAAACAAAATCAACCAAAGGAACATTGGCGGCTCCCGATGGCTGCTTATTGGTTTCCTTAAAATATACATATGATGCATTTTTCATTAAAATGTGGAGGCTGTCTGGATTTGCGTCAAACCATTCTCGAATAGACTTCATCGAAATATCTTCTTTCCGAATGTAACCCGCACCCGTCAAATACTTCCCAATACTCAAATAGGCCTTGTTGTTATTTCCTCCATAGGCACATAATTTCTTTGTTCCATCTTTGAACTGAACATAGCCCGAACCCTGAACTTGCATTGAATACACATCCCAGTAATTTTTAGCGTATCCTATTTCTAAATTCTTGTTCTTTAGCAAGAGCTTACTATCAATTTGATACCTTGATAGTTTTTGTAAATAAGCACTGCTTGGTTTTTTATATATGGGATACTTATAGATACTATCTTGTGTTAAACTCACCTCAACAATAGGGGTGTAATAGCTCGTAAAGAAAACATTCCCACAGGAATCTTCTCCCCACACTTTTTGAAGCTCTAAACCTGATAAATTCAACGAATCAAGATTTCGTTGCTGCAGGAAATGATTTACTTTTCTTAGACTTTCATAATTATACTTTGGCCGGCTTAAAGGAGATGCCGATGCCGAACCCCTTCGGTTTAAATAATTCATATTCGAACCCAAAGCCTTACGTAACCATTCCCCATTAGAAACACGCACCATTTTCAATGAAGTGTCTTTTTCAAATACGGTTTTCATTTTTGGGGCGCCAATGAGCTTTCCATTGTTTTCAAATTCATATCCATGCCCTAAGCCTGAAGGAACAGGTACTTTTTGTACACCATCACTCTGACCACAAACACTCATTGTTAAAACCATTAAAATACTTAATGTCAATAATTTTATACTCATTGTTACTTCTCATTTCAAACAGAGAACAATATAGGAAAATGCGCTTTATTTGTTGCCATGGATAAAAAAGAGCAAAACATTCTGTAATGCTTTCCTAAAAATTCTAAAAAATGTATCTTACCGGCTTATAAAGGTGAATAAAATGGAAGACGATAAAACACTCAATTATATTAAGGATACTCTAAAAAACGTGCCAAAAGATTGGATCAACTTGACCACGCATCGCTTAGATATTTATGACGAGTCTCAAGCTAAAAATCAATTCTTAACTCAATTCGAATCTTTATTTGAAAAAGGGGTGTGCAATACAAGGTCATTAGAGGAGCTTCCTACGGCATTTGATTATATAAGATTGGGGCATCCATTGTCTTGTATTCTCGAATGGTTTATTGGACAAAGAATACGTCTGGATTCAAAAAACGTCATCAGTTTTTCATCGAAAACAATGCCTCTTTTAGCCATTTTAAGAAAAAATGCTCTAGAGGGAAAAACGACACAAATCAACTATTCTGGAGATCTCCCTGCCGCACTAGACCTAGAGTCACTTAAATCCGTTTACGGGTATAATTTTGAGTTAAACAAAGTTTCTGCTGCATCTGATGTTTCAAAGAACTTAAACAGCTCTGTTTTTATCTCTCAAAATGAGCGAATTCCCTTTACAGAGCTTAATGAAAGTATTGATTTTTTGATTCATATTAATGAAACATTAGGGAGTATAATCATGGTTAATGGTCATGGAAACGAAGAATATGTTTCAGAAATACAACATGTTCGCAGAAGAGAAACCATCGCAATGACACCGGCAAATGCCCTTATCACCTTACAAAAGATTTCTCGAGAACAATTATCGAATGCAACGCATTTAAAAAAGAACGAAAATAAAGCATCTGTTTTAAATTCAATTAAAGAGATTACATCCACGACATGGACACCCATCGTTGCCTCGAGTGGACTCTCAATTCAATATGCCATATTAATGGGGCTAATTCATGATGCCATTGAAAAACACCCTGGAAAAGCCATTAAAATTATTGTGCCACCAAATTGTTACGGAGGAACAAATGATCAAGCTCGGCGAGTAGCAAGTTCCGTGTCCGGTGTTGAGGTGCTTGATCTACCCGTAGATGATGGGAGTGACATGGTACAAAGTGTTGATGCCATTCTTCAAAATATTGCAGCTCAAGATGCCATTCCATATATTATTGCTGAGATACCTACAAATCCTAGAGTAGAGGTTCCTGATTTGATTATGCTTCAAAAAGTACTGGGCAAAAAAAGAATCACAAAAATTGGAGAACCCGCAATTTCTCCTGTATTTATTCTTGATCAGACCTTTTGTCCAAATATTAATTTTTTAGGAGAAGGGGCTGTACTGTCTAATGTTCGTGCCATTTCATATGCAAGCGGGTCTAAGTTTCCAAGTGGTGGCAAGTGTACTGCCGGATACTGCGTTGCAAATGTAAATGCAGGCCCATTAATGGAAAAAATAGAACAACACCTTCAAATTTGTGATAACGAAGC
>Ga0115572_10004205_pt1 | contig 11253 bp, 32 predicted proteins | sample COGITO_mtgs_1206_FD_88681 | JGI IMG/M metagenome (GOLD analysis project Ga0115572, IMG submission 88681) | Pelagic marine microbial communities from North Sea - COGITO_mtgs_120607 | ecosystem: Environmental > Aquatic > Marine > Epipelagic | place: Germany:Helgoland, sampling site Kabeltonne... | reverse complement strand
TTGTTAAAAGACCAAATTGGGATGTTAACTATGATGATGTTTATGAAGATGTAAAATCAGTGTTGAAAGCAGCAGGATTTGAAGAATTAGTCAAGGAGATTGTTTATAAAACAAGACAAAGATGATGAATATAGGACAAATGACTATTACTGAAGCATATAAATACTTGAAACCAATTGCTCAGACATATGGACTCAAATTAAACTATGCTAAAGATTTTAGATTGGCAAGATTAATATTAGCTAACAAATGTGGATAAAAAGATAAACATGGGTGAATATAGATCTATAGGTGGTAAGGAGTTTAAAATTACACCACAAGTATTATATGACATAGCATTTATGTCATTTCCTGAGTTTAGAGACTATTACTCACTACACTTAAGTTTACAACCCACACCTGAATTAGACTTAGAGTTTTATGAGTTGTGGGAGAATTTAAAACTAGATGTAATTAAAGATGGTGTTGACAGATCACTTCGCTTATCCTCATTAACAAAACTTAAAACTAAATGTGAAGCTAAGAAACCTAAAGTTAAAAAAGGACGAGGCCGTCCTAAAAAATAAATTTGGCTTTTGGGGGAAAGGATGTTATATTATAGTATAAGAAAGGTAAGTTAAACTAAGTAAAATAATATGAAAGTATCAGATTTAAAAGCAGGTGATGAGTTTATTAGTGAAAAGTTAAATGTAGATAATAAACAAACCATATGTACATTAATATCATATCAGGGAATGAATGGATATGTTATTGATGCTGGGGGGTGTATGCTATTAGCAGATGGAAATGATGAAGTAGAATTAATAAAAACCAATTATGAAACACTTAGTATTTAAGAAACAAGCAGAATATGATATTTTCAATGATAGATTCTTTGATGAAGATTCAATCGATTTTGAAAGAGAGGATCTAATGAGTGAAGAAGATATTTTAATTAGAGATGCTGCTTTGTTTGTAGATGAAGCTTATGTTGACAATAACTTTAGAACATTATCCGATTTTGCTAGAGAAGCTAGTGGTAGTGAAGGATCTACATTTGAATCTTGTTTAGGAAGATTAAACGAGATGATTAAAAGAAATATATTAGAAATAAAAAATAAATAATTAAAAAAATTAAGGTTATGAGAATAAATGGTGGATTATTAAGTTCAGGTACATCAGAGTATGTAAGATTAAGAGCAGCTTGGAAGAAGTGGAATGACAAACACCACCCTGAAGACCAAATTGATTGGCAAGAATTTTATGATGAGCATAGAAAATAACATATGGAGTTAGGAAGTTTAGAAGTAAATAAGGAAGGAAAACTTATTGAACAAACAAGTGTATTTGGTACATATCATGAAGTTACTGGTGTGTACTCAGTTAAAATGGGTAGAAAAAAAACAGAATATTATTGGTATTATAATTATGGGAAGTAAAATTAGAAAATTTGAAACACAAACAAACCATCTTTGGTATGAGGCTGACATTACAAAAGAACAACTAGATGAGTATAAAAAATTTGAAGACTCAGATGGAGAACTAGACGAGCCAGAGTGGTTATGGGAGTTAGATTTTGATTTAGTTAGGGATAAATGTGGAGCTGATCAAGCTACCTATGAATTAATTGAAGATAAAGTATATGCTTGGGAAGATGATTTACCTCAAAAGAAATAAGTAAAAGTTTGGCTTACGGGGAGAAGGATGTTATATTATAGTATAAGAAAGATAAGTTAAACTAAGTAAAAAAATTAAGGTTATGGATTATTCAGCAAAACAGATTGACAGAATGTCAATTGAAGAATTAGAGGGATTAGCATGTTATTTGAATGAGGATCAAAAGTCAAAATGGTCTGGAATGGGATATGATGGAAAAACTTTTGTAGAACTAACTAAAAAAAATTAAGGTTATGAGTAAAAGTATTAATTTCCAATTAAATTTTTCATCAAACAAACCAAACACCTCAACACAAGCGTTTTGGGTTGATGATAAGCAAGTTTCAGAAATGGAATATTATGGTATTGATGAGAACACAACACTTGAAGACATAGGTGGTGAGCCTTTTAATTACAAGGACTTTAATGAGTGGAAAATTAAAAAACAACTTATATTAGATAATATGTAAAAAGCTTGGCTTACGGGGAAAAAGATGTTATATTATAGTATAAGAAAAGGTAGTTAATTAAGTAAAATTTAAAAAAAAGTAAAGGTTATGATTGATTTAACAAGTAAAGATTTTTTAAGTAAAGAGCAAATTAAGGAACAAGCACCTAGTGTGTTTACAAATGCTCCAGCTAGTAATGTTTCAAAACATTACACACACATTCCAACATCAGTTATTGTTGATGACATGGAAAAATTAGGATGGAAAGTATCAGGTGTGCAAGAAGTAAAAGCACGTAAGGGTATTGGTTTTCAAAAACATTTAATTGTGTTTAGAAATCCAGATGTAGTGATTAATGGAGATGATGGTGACACAGTGTTTCCACAAGTATTACTTACAAATTCACATGATGGTAAAAATGCATTTACATTTACAGCTGGATTGTTTAGAATGGTATGTGCAAATGGGTTGGTTGTGTCAACTAAAGAGTTTGAAAATGTAAAAATGCGTCACATGGGTTACACATTTGAAGATTTACAAGCTAAAATTAGAGAAATGGTTGAATTGTTACCAATTACAGTTGAGTCAATGAACAAAATGAAAGCAACTGAAATTGAGGAAAAAGTAGCACTTAAGTTTGCTAAAAGTGCACTTACAACACGTTTCACAAAAGATCAAATTAAAGTATTTAAAATTGATTTAAAACAATTAATACAACCTGTTAGAACAGAAGATGCAGGAAGTGATGTTTGGTCATTATTTAATGTGGTTCAAGAAAAATTAATCACAGGTGATTTTAGTTACACCATGGGTGGAAAAGTTCGTAAAGCTAGAGAGATTAAAAACTTTAGTCAAGATATAGATGTGAATAAGAAATTATTTGCAATGGCAAATGAATTAGTTTAACCGTTTCATAACCGGATAATAGGGATTAAGGGGGCTTCGGCCCCTACTCCCGTTTCATCATAATAAAAACACATATGAAAAAAAGAGGATTTACATCAGCAGCTGACAAGTATGAATTGTACATGAGACAACAGAGTCCCATTTACAGACAACTATGTGAGGAAAAAGAAGCAAGGGAACAGTCAGGAAATAAACAAAACTCACAAAATAAAAAAAGAGGAAAACGTAGATAAAGTTTGGCTCTCGGGGATAAGGATGTTATATTATAGCAAAAGAAAGAGAGATATGGAAAGTAGTTTTAGAAGAAGTAGAATGAGATCACAAGCAAAAACATCTGTTAAAAATGTTATTGATGGTAGAGGGCAATTTATGGATGTAATAACAATAGTTCAAAATCAAATGATTAATGAGTATCCAGGATTAATAGATGATCCAGAAGCAACAGCTGAGGTTATTGTTATGATGGCAACTCACAATTAAAGGTTTGGCTTTCGGGGAAAAGGATGTTATATTATAGTATAAGAAAGATAAGTTAAACTAAGTAAAGAAAGATATGACTAAGAAAGAAAAACATCAATTGATTAACAGAGATTTTTTAACGTTTGTAGAGGAAGAAATGGACGACCGATACATAATTGAGGACAATGGTGATGGTGGAAGAGTTCATCTGATATTAGAAGATGGTGATGGTTATGGTGATAGTATTGATTATCATTTATCACGTCATGATGTTGGTGCATATAATGATTGTGCTCCTCAGATTAATGATGATCTTTTTACTATGGGAGTGAAGTTAAAAGAGTTAATTAAACAATATGAATTATAAATTTGGCTTCCGGGGCAAAGGATGTTATATTAGGATATAAGAGAGATTAATTAACTAAGTAAAATTAAGGTTATGAAAATAAAAAAAACACTAATACAAGAAGAAGATAGGGAAATATACAATTTTGAAAAAGGTGGTGTGGTTTCTAAAATGAGTTATGATGAGTTTATTGAAACATTACAACCTTATGAAATAGAGGGTGGTTTTGGTAAAACTTTGAGAAAAGGAATGAAAATGTATTATCTGAAATCTACACACCCATTGTTAAATTATAACTTTGACCATCAAAATAAAAGAAAAGCATATAAAGAATATGTTGATTATATCTCGCAAGAGGTTTTACAAATTGCTATTGATAATTTAAAAAAATCAATAAAATGAAAGTTATGATGAATAAAAAACAAATTGAACAGTTAGTAAATTAAGTAAAAAAAAAGGTTATGAAAAAGTTTAATGGTTTTGAAAGTCACTTATTAGAGCAGGGCTTAAGTATGGTATTGGATTCAATGAAAAATGACATCCAAAGAATAGAGAGTCAAGGTAAGAGACCAATGATGACTGAAGGTTATGTTGACATGATTGGAAAGGAAACATTAGAGAGATTAAAAAGTTTAACTAAAAAATCTAAGTAATTATGAAAAGATCTAACAACACAAGTGGAACAAGTTTCCATGGAGTAACATTAACAGTAACACCTCAAAAACTCATAGATGTATTAGGTGAGCCTGATTTTTTTGACAATGATGGTCACGATAAGGTCAATATGGAGTATGATTTGGAAACTAAGGATGAAATTGCATTTACAATTTATGATTGGAAAGAATATAGACCACTTCAAATGGATGAACTAATTGAATTTCATATTGGTGGGTTTAGTTATTCACAATGTGTATATGCTAAAAATGAAGTTTTACGTTTAATTAATAAAAAGTGAGAGTACCTAAGAAACCAAGTGGAAGAAAAGCATTGCCGTTTTATTGGTGGCGACGTTTTAAGACACATAAATGTTTACCAAACAAAGCATCATTACTAGATAAAATTAGAAATGGTGACTTTGCATACTCAGAATTCTTTCAACAGGCCAAATGGGAATTACATTGGATGTTAGATGAACAAAATGAATTTAAAGCTAATTACCAAGGTAGGGAGCCTGAAAAGGATGGATTGTATCATGAAATAGAATTTAGAGCTAGGAAACGTTACAACAAACTAACTGAGAATGGATACACTGATGAAAATTACAAACTATTTAAACTAGTTAAAGCATTAAGCAAACATTTCAAATCAACCCCAGACACAATTAAAGATATAATGAGTGACTTTAATGGTTCAACTGAGAAACTATTTTTCCACATAGCTGAGTTACATGGGCAAAATAAAGACACCATAGAATTTATGAACTAAAAGTTTGGCTTACTGGGAGAAGGATGTTATATTATAGTATAAGGAGGGTAAGTTAAACTAAGTAAAAAGGTTATGTCAAATAAAGAAATCAAAAAGTTATTAGAAGCAGGTAATGCAAGATTCACTATTAATGGATTAACCCATTATAGAAAAAATGATGAAGATGTATGGGGTGACTTTCCTAAAGTGTTTAAGGTGTCTGATGAGGCTGGACATATAAGTGTAGATGAATTGTTTGGTAGTGGAATGAATATAAATAAATTTGGTCCAACTTGTATTACACTATATAGTTATGATATGTTAGGTAAAAGAACAACAGGCAAAATAAAATACTCAGATATAACAATTCTAAAATAAAAATACAACCCAAGATTTGGCTCTTGGGGAGAAGGATGTTATATTATAGTATAAGAAAAGATAGATAATTAAGTAAAAAAAAGTTATGGGACAACAATTAGAATTATTTGAAGTATTAAGTGCTGAAGAAGAACAGCAAAAAAGTGATACACTTAACAGAATTATTAAGAATCATAAAAGGAGAATGGATTTAACACAAAGGAAAAAAAACATTTTACTTGAAAATGGATTTGTAGAAGGTACTCATTTTGTGATTGAAGAAAATATAGAAACAGAGAATGTTAAGTATGAGATAGGTTATAGTTATGATGATACCAGAAAAAGTTTCACTGACAAAATTAATGTTTATAATGGTGATTGTTACTTAATTTTAAAAGATTTTTATGCAAAGACAAATATTATAAAGAATAGAAATATCACATTTGATTTAGAAAATGGTAAATTAAATTCTTACTCATTACAAAATTACAGTAGTAGATTTATTAAACCAACTACTATGCTTAATAAATTGGTAGAAGCTAATCAAAGAGCTGATTATGAGTGTTTAGCACATAATAAAACTGCTTTAATTTTAGAACACACACTAAACAAATACAAAACATTATATCCAAATGCTCATGTAATGCAAGGCACAGGTTATAGATCAACAAATTCTAGTTATTATGAATGGAAAACAGTTGTTGTTACTTTCAAATCAGGTAGTTCTATAACTTTACGTTTAGGAACTGACAAAGATAAAGAATATATTTCTAAGTCAAAGGATGTAGTTGTTGATGAAATGTCATTAACTGAAAAAATGGATTACTTTAATAACCAAGCCTAATTATGGATGACATTGATATAGAAAAATACAAACAACATTGGGACAATTTCAATGTTGACCTTTACATAAAATATTTAATTGCTAAAACACTTCAGAATGAAGAAGATAATACTTAAATTAGTTTTGTGGTGGTTATATATAAAACCAAAACGTGGCAGAAAATCCATTTGGGACCTTTAATTTGGCTTTCCAGGAAAAGGATGTTATATTATAGTATAAGAAAGGGTAGTTAATTAAGTAAAAAATTAAGGTTATGAGTTTAAAAAAATTAGAGGGTGTTGTAAATTTTAATAAATTAGGAACACTTAATGAAGACGAATTAAGATCACTAAGAAAAACTATTGACACACAAATAGACAAATTCCGAGATAATAAAATCTCAAACATGAAATCTCAGATTAGTGAGGGGATGAATGTAACTGTTAACCATAAAAAACTAACAGGTATTATGTGTGAGGTCGTTAAAGTGAATCGTAAGAGAATAGTTATTAGTTGTTCTAAAGGTCGATTTACAGTTCCAATGAATATGATAAACATAGTTAGTTAACCTCTAATTTGGCTCTTGGGGAGAAGGATGTTATATTATAACATAAGAAAGGTAAGTTAAACTAAGTAAAGAAAATTAAGGTTATGAGCAAGTATCAAGAATTATTACAGAACCCACCTAGAGTGCGTTCAAGCATCAAGAAAAATGCTAAAGAAATAATATTTTACACTGTTAGTTGTATGTGTGATAACAGACACACAATCCGATTCAGAAAAAATGATGATGGTGAATTTAAAATGAGTGGGATGGGATTTGCTTTAAGTAATTGGCAGTTTGGACATAGACCATTTACTAAGGGAGGAATTAAACCATTTGAAATAGAATGGGAAGCTGACAATGGGAATTGGACTGATGTAATAGAGATGATCAATTCAGGAACATCAAAAATTGAAAAAGTAATAAGCAGGTAAAGTTTGGCTTTCGGGGTAAAGGATGTTATATTATAACATAAGAAAGATAAGTTAAACTAAGTAAAAAAAAGGGTATGAAAGATGAATTTATAACGCATGGGTATTACCACATATCAAATTTAGGAGGATATGAAATAATGATTAGTGACTGTGGTGATTCAGCTAAGGTTAGAGATTCTTATGGTAATAACCCAAAAACATCAGATTGGCTTGAAATTGAATACTTAGTTGATGAGGAAACTGAAATGATGGAACCAACAATAGATCCAGATGGATATAATATAAGCTTAAACGAAGTATTAAAGACTTAATTCAGGATTTGGCTTTCTGGGCAAAGGATGTTATATTATAGCATAAGAAAAGATAGGTAATTAAGTAAAATTAAAATTAAGGTTATGGTTAAAGAGATGTTTAAGACAAAGTTTAGAGCGATTATGAATGTGAATGGAAAAGAATTTATATTAGCAAAGTCAGGCAACACAGAACAATCACTTATTAAGATTGTGAAAGAAGCAGGAATGAAATTATCACAGATAGTTAAGATTGAACCATTTCAAGTATCAACTGAAAAAACAAGAGGTAAGTCACCACGTAAATTTTAAGATTATGAATGGAGAAATTAAAATGGGTGCTGTAAATAGAGCCATAGAGGATTTTAAACGTGTAGACATTGATGGAGAAACAATGCAATACATTATTGAAAAATTAGGGATGGATGATCAAATACTAAGACAATTAGTGATGACTAAACCTAAAAGCCAAACTGAGGAGTTATTGAATGAAAAAATGAAATTTTAAGATATGTTTAGAACAAATAGTAATAAAGGATTTTTCATGGCGTTTGATAATGGATTTGGAATATCAGTACAGTGGGGAATTACGAACTACTGTTCAGCAAAAAACTTAAGTGAATTTACATTTGATGTTGACATAGAAATGAAAGGTAATTCTAAAGGATTTAGAAACGCTTGGGAGTCAAACACTGCTGAAATAGCTGTGTTTAAAGGTGAAAAAATGATGAGTGTAGGTGATAATGAAGAAGTTATAGGATGGTTAACAACTGATGATGTTGCTAAAGTAATAGAAATAGTATCTAAATACAAAACAGAAATTACTATAATGAAAAAAATCATAAAACTTAATCTATAAGAAAATGGAAGAAACAGATGGATGGGATGATATTCCCGAATTAAATGAGGTATCATCACTTATTGGAGAGTTAAATTCATACAAATATGAAATTGACAATTGTGTAAAACAAACAGAGTTAAATGATTTACTACATCAAATGAAAGAAATCACAAGACAACTTGAAGAAAACATAGATGGTATCTATAGTTTCTACTGTTAACAACCAAAAATAACTACAAAAGGTTTATTAAAGCTTTTTGGTAGCCCACACACCAAAGTGAATACGTATATACTAACAACTACAGAATGATAGAATTAAAGATTTCAATTAGTACAAGTAAATGGTTTGATACACAACGGCAGGTAGCTAACTTTTTAGATATAAAGAATTCAAGTAAGACAGCAATTGAATCTAGATGTAGACAGTGGGGGTATGAGGTGGAATTTGATAAATAAAGAACCGATATACTCAGACAAATACCACGGTGAAGATTCATACACGTACGTAGAAGATTACTGAAGGTAGTCACACCATTTACCAAACACTACCATTACAGGGGTAGGATGAATACCAAAGATAACCTGAGATAATTAAAGGGAAATTAACAGACTTAGTTAAGAGGACTACTAACACATGGTGGTCTACTGCCGTAGGTTAACTGAGTAACACGCATTAAAATGACAACTAAGTTGACTACACAAAAGTATACATAATGTGGACAACGTAGTTTATAAGTGTGGACAACACATTGATTAACATAGTTGTATGTGGACAATAGACTACGGTATGGGTGGTCAACAGGTGAGGGGTGACTAACACATTCATGTTAATAGCCAAGTATTTTTAGAAGACTCTAAAAGTATATACACCCCTACACAAAATGGCCCAAAATCAAACAAAATATTAAAAAAAAATTACAAAAGTGTGTGTGGGGGACCACTCCTGACACACCTCACCACGGGGGGTTCATCTTGAGTACCTCTATGGCACTAGGTTTGGCTTCTGGGGGAAAGGATGTTATATTATAATAGAAGGAAGAGATAGTAACTGAGTAATATATTTTAGTATGGAAAAGGAAGTAATTGAGTTAGTTCATGAGTTTAAATGCGCCATGACAGGAGATGAATTAGGAATAATAAAAGTTAATGGTATTGAAAAATGTGTTACCATTGATGAATATCTCAGACACACATTTGATATACTTAACATTATAGGCTAGGTTTGGCTTACGGGGATAAGATCGTTATATTAGGGCATAAGAAATAATAAATAATTAAGTATGAGAAAGTTTATAAGTAAGTTTGGTATGGGATTAGTAGGGCTAGGTTTGGCTACCGGGGCAATTTTATTAGCAGGTGGAAATGATTTAGGTATGTATATTATTTTAGGTTTAATATTATTTATTCCATTGTCACGCTAGATTTGGCTTACGGGGGAAAGGATGTTATATTATGGTATAAGAAAGGATAGGTAAATTAAGTAAATTATTAATTAGTAAATTTAAGGTTATGAAAAAGGTAGAAAAAGTGATTGTAAAAAGAGGTAGAAAAGTTAATCCAACTAGTAAAAGACAAATTCGTTTAGCTGAGTTGGCTGAGAAAAGAGAAAATGGAACGTTGAAAAAAGGTCGTCCAATTGATAAAACATCAAAAAGACAATTACGTTTAACTGAATTAAGATTTAAGCGTGAATTAGGTATACTTAAAAAAGGACGTCCAGTAAATGAAAATTCAAATAGACAAATTCGTTTAGCTGAGTTAGCAGCTAAGAGAGCTAATGGTACATTAGTAAAAGGTCGTCCAATTAATATGAATTCAAAACGTCAACAACGTATGCTTAATAAAGCCGTTAATGACATGGTTTTAGAAGTTATTAGTTAATATTATTAGTTTATTAAGTTATTGGTTGGTTACGGGTATAGGCCTGTAATCTTCCTTCGTACGTACTTATTTATTTGATTGTATTATAGTATTTATCTATTATGATTATCGTTGTGCGTGCTGTGTACGTACGTATTATTTACGTTATAATCCCATATATCGTTGATATCAATATACGGGTATTGTTGTGTATATTTGTGTTAGATGTAAATGTATAGTTAGGATAACCTTCTACCATCGATGAGTATATACTTATATAAATTGGCTTATTAAATGCCATTTCAACCACCCCTCTAAAAACCCACAATACACAAAAAAAAGATCCTAAAAAATTTCTTGAGCCGACAAAAGGTATATACTTTATAAAAAATGTTTGGCCTTGTGGGAAGAAGATTTTATATTTAGATATAAGTAAGAGCAGCTATAAGTTGTTAAATTAAGGTTTTAAATAAAAATAAAGGTGTATGGATAAAGAAATCAAAGATTTACTTGAGAAAGAAATCAAATCAGTCAATCAATCAAGATTAAAAGTTATTGTAGGAGTAGGATTACTCACAGCAAACATTGTGTTATTATTGATGGGAATATTAGAAATTTCCACGTTAATCTTCACTTTAATATTGTTATTTAGTGTTTGGAGTATTGTTATGGATCATGGGATAAATAAATCAGTATTAGTTTTAATGCGATATATTGTTGATGAAGAATATGCTAAAGAGTTTGATAAGGAAAATCAAAAATAAAAGTTATGGGAAAAGAAGATGTTAATTTATTTAAATATAAAGAATTAAATACAACTGATTACTTTGACACAGAGAGTGAAAAAGCCAAAGAAATGACAGAATACGCAAAATCAGTCATGCAAACATATCAGGAAATGCTAT
>Ga0115572_10004203_pt1 | contig 11254 bp, 10 predicted proteins | sample COGITO_mtgs_1206_FD_88681 | JGI IMG/M metagenome (GOLD analysis project Ga0115572, IMG submission 88681) | Pelagic marine microbial communities from North Sea - COGITO_mtgs_120607 | ecosystem: Environmental > Aquatic > Marine > Epipelagic | place: Germany:Helgoland, sampling site Kabeltonne... | reverse complement strand
TTCTTCATTGATATGCTTAGGTAAGGGTAATTGAACAATAAAACCATCTAAAGTTTCATTTTGGTTCAGTTTATTAATCTCTTGGATTAGGTTTTCCTCAGTGATAGTTTCTTCCAATCGAATCAAAGTAGATTCAAAACCTATTTGCTCACAAGAACGAACTTTACTCCCTACATAGGTTAAACTAGCACCATCATTTCCAACCAGTACCGCTGCCAAATGAGGAACACGCTCCCCTCGCTCTTTCATGGAAGTGACTTTAAGTTTAATTTCTTCCTTAATCTCTTGGGAAGTCTTTTTCCCGTTTAGTAGTATCATATTGCTATTTTAAACCTTGTAATTGCTGCATCATTTGTCGGCCTTTTCCGCCTTGCATCATTTTCATCATTTTCCCCATTTGCTCAAACTGTTTAATCAACTGATTTACTTCCTCAACTGACTTTCCAGCACCTTTGGCAATTCTAATTTTTCTACTGTGATTCATCAATTCTGGCTGTGCTCGTTCCTTAGGTGTCATAGAACCAATAATAACTTCGATTCCTGCAAAGGCATTGTCATCCACATCAACGTCTTTCATCATTTTTCCAACTCCTGGGATCATTCCCATCAAATCTTTCATATTTCCCATCTTCTTTACTTGTTGAATTTGAGAAAGAAAATCATCATAACCAAATTGATTTTTGGCAATTTTCTTATTTATTCTTCTTGCTTGTTCCTCGTCAAATTGTTCTTGAGCTCTCTCAACTAATGAAACAACGTCCCCCATTCCCAAGATACGGTCTGCCATACGTTCTGGATAAAAAACGTCAATAGCCTCCATTTTTTCACCTGTACCAATAAACTTTATGGGTTTGTTTACAACGGATTTTATAGTTAATGCAGCTCCACCTCGGGTGTCTCCATCCAATTTCGTTAAGATAACGCCATCAAAATTAAGCAAATCATTAAAAGCTTTTGCTGTATTTACTGCATCTTGACCTGTCATTGCATCCACAACAAATAAAGTCTCTGAGGGCTTTACAGCAGAATGAATGGCCTTGATTTCTTTCATTAAAACCTCATCAATAGCCAAACGACCAGCCGTATCAATAAGAACGACATCGTGATTATCCTTTTTGGCAATTTCCAAAGCTGCCAAAGCAATTTTTACAGGATCTTTTTCTTCTCTATCTTCATAAATTGCAACACCAACTTGTTCAGCAACTACACCCAACTGATCTATAGCAGCCGGACGATATACATCACAAGCGACCAATAAGGGTTTTTTAGAATGTTTCTTAGAGAGATGTAATGCTAATTTTCCAGTAAATGTCGTCTTACCAGAACCCTGTAATCCAGACATTAATATAATTGCTGGTTTTTCCTCTAAATTTAACTCAACCGCCTCAGAACCCATTAACTCGGTGAGCTCGTCTTTTACGATTTTCACTAATAATTGGCTTGGCTGAAGGCTTGTTAAAACTTTTTGACCTAAGGCTTTTTCTTTAACTCGAACGGTAAACTCTTTCGCAATTTTAAAATTAACATCAGCATCCAACAAAGCTCTCCTCACTTCCTTGAGTGTTTCAGCTACATTGATCTCTGTTATTTTTCCATGTCCTTTAAGGACTTGAAACGCTTTATCTAATTTATCACTAAGATTATCGAACATTTTTTTGAAAATATTAGGTGTTAAAGCAAAAATAAGAAATGCTTTCAGAATAAAAGCTACTCTTTATGAGGGATTGAAAACATTCTTTCCATAACGATGGCATGAGGAAAAGTAATCGCTGCTAAAAATGAGAAAAATAACTGCAAATATTGATCAGAGGGAATGTTTAAAAAAAAATAAGCTCCAAATAAACCCAATAAAGCAATTATCCAATAAATGAAAGCCGATTTTAAATATTTAAAAAAAGTCTTTTTGTCAAAAGTGTCATATATATAGTTGACCTGAGAACGCAAAGATGGGAAACTATGCCAGACTACAAAATACATTCCAAAGCCAAACAATAATGTTCCCCTAAAAAACAATAATGCCAAAAGACCCAATAGAAAAGTTTCTTTAATAATCGTACTCTTAGAATCAAGCCGAATAAAAAACTGAATGAATACGGTAATTGAAATAACAATCAAACTTATCAAGAAAATTAAAAAAGGAGGGCGTAAGGAGGTGATTTGAAAAATAATTTCAGTAGTATCTTCATAATGAAAAGTAAATAACATCAAAAAAATTAAAGCTCCATAAGTAAAATAATATAGAGAATCCCATTTATTAAATTTCAAACGTTCTTCCCAATGCTGTTCACCAAAATGATAACAACTTACTACCACAAACGACAAGAGAGCAATACCAGGAATAAAATAAAAAATAACTATTCCCAAAAAAACAATAGTAATGTAAAGAGCTAAATAATTAAAAGAATTCTTTGATTTGGTTTTGACTCTGCTTTTTGCTATAATTTTTAAATCATTTGCGCCATGAAGAATGCCAAATGATAAAATCCCAATACCTGCAATTAGATTTTGATTGATTTCAGATCCAAATAACGAAAAAATGACCCCAAAAAGAGTGATTAAATGCGATATCCCAAAAAATTTTCTTTTTGTAAATGAGCTAGTTAGCGATTTTTGTTTAAAATTTCTCATTAATTATAGTGAGTAAGTTTAATTTTTTTTAAATTTATCTAAACAAAAACAATTAATTGATTTAATTATGGAAAAAATTCTAAGTTTAATGACTGTGGTTCCAGCAATGGCCACTGACGACTACGTTGGATTCACGTTCTTCGTAGGATGTATGGCGATGATGGCAGCATCAGCGTTCTTTTTTCTCTCAATGAGCTCTTTTGACAACAAATGGAGAACTTCTATTTTGGTGTCTGGTTTAATTACGTTCATTGCAGCAGTTCACTACTGGTACATGCGTGATTATTGGGCAACTAATATGACCTCTCCTACTTTCTTTAGATATGTAGACTGGGTATTGACTGTTCCATTAATGTGTGTAGAGTTCTATTTAATTTTGAAAGCTGCTGGTGCAACAAAACAATTGATGTGGAAAATGATTTTCGCTTCAATCGTTATGTTAGTTACTGGTTACTTTGGTGAAGCAGTTTACACAACAGGATCAGGTCCTGCTGTTTGGGGACTTATTTCAGGTCTTGCTTACTTCTGGATTGTTTATGAAATCTGGATGGGAAGTGCTTCTAAGCTAGCTGCCTCTGCAGGTGGAGCTGTTCAATCGGCTCATAAAACACTTTGTTGGTTCGTTCTTGTAGGATGGGCAATATATCCAATTGGATACATGGCTGGTACTGAAGGATGGTACAGTGGAATCTTTGGTGGTCTTCCAATGGATGTTATTTATAACGTTGGGGATGCGATCAACAAAATTGGATTTGGTTTAGTTGTATATAACTTAGCTGTTAATTCAAAATAATCCTTCGCAGGATAAAATTGTTATGAAAAAGATTAAAAATCGCTCTTCGGAGCGATTTTTTTTTACATTCTATTTGGAACGTTAATTCCTAATAAGCCACAACCGTTGTAAATCACTTCAGCAACTTTTTGTGAAAGAGCTATCCTAAAATTTTTCTGAACAAGATTATCACTTCCTAAAACAGAAACATTCTGATAGAAAGTATTATAGCTTTTTACTAAATCATAAATATAATTTGCAATCAAAGCTGGACTATATTGAGCCCCAGCTAACGTTACAACCTCTGGATAATTTCCTAATTGCTTAATCACTTCACGTTCTTTCTGATCAAGTATAGATAGCGTATCGAAGTTTCCAATATTTTGAAAATCTGCCCGCTGAATAAGGGTTTTGATACGTGCATGTGTATATTGTATAAAAGGACCTGTGTTTCCATTGAAATCAATAGAAGCTTCTGGGTCAAAGAGAATTCGTTTTTTTGGATCTACTTTTAAAATATAATATTTTAATGCACCTAAAGCTATTGTTTCAAAAAGGGAATCTTTCTCCATATCATCTAAGGAATCTAATTTCCCAACAGCTTCTGAAATAGTTCTTGCTTGTTCCACCATATCCTTGATTAAATCATCTGCATCTACAACCGTCCCTTCCCTACTCTTCATCTTACCACTAGGCAAATCAACCATTCCATAGCTCAAATGATATAATGAATTAGCCCAGTCAAAACCTAATTTTTTTAGAATTAAAAACAATACTTTAAAATGATAGTCTTGTTCATTTCCTACAGTGTAAACCATCCCTTTGAGAGCAGGGACATCTTCCAACCGTTTTTGTGCTGTACCTAAATCTTGTGTCATATAGACAGAAGTACCATCGGCTCGTAACAGAAGTTTTTCATCTAGACCTTCTTCTGTTAAATCTACCCACACAGAACCATCTTCTTTTTTATAAAAAATCTGATTTGACAATCCCTTTTCAATAATGTCTTTTCCCAATAAATAAGTATCACTTTCATAATAGTAGGAATCAAATGACACTCCCAGATTCTTATAGGATACTTCAAAACCTTTGTAGACCCACTGATTCATAGTTTCCCATAAATCTACGACTGTTGTGTCATTGGCTTCCCATTTTCGCAACATCTCCTGAGCCTCCAAAAGTAAAGGGGCGTTTAATTTTGCCTCCTCATCTGACTGGCCATCTGCAACAAGGGATGCAACCTCTTTCTTATATTCTTTATCAAACTTTACATAGTATTTTCCAACGAGCTGATCACCCTTCAACCCTGAGCTTTCTGGTGTTTCTTGATTACCAAACTTCTCCCAAGCAACCATGGACTTACAGATATGTATTCCACGATCATTAATGATTTGTGTTTTAATCACTCTTTTCCCATTAGCTTCTAAAATTTTAGCAACAGAATAACCCAAAACATTATTACGTATGTGACCTAAATGAAGTGGCTTATTGGTATTAGGAGAGGAAAACTCAACCATAACCGTTGGTGAAGAATCCGTTACGGAGGTATGACCGTATTCAGAAATCTTATAAAATTCAGAAAATTGATTAATATAAAATAGGTCTGAAAGAACAAGATTCAAAAACCCTTTAACAACATTAAATCCTTCAACTATTGAAAGATTGGAAACTAAATAATTTCCGATCTCCTCTGCTACTATTTCTGGTCGTGCTTTGACTTGACGCAATAAAGGAAAAACCACCAAGGTGAGGTCTCCCGAAAATTCCTTTCTAGTACTTTGAAATTCAAAATCTGATATCGTCACTTGATGAGTTTCCTCAAAATAACGACTCAACGATGGAGTAAAATGTTTGCTATAGTTAATGCTCATAGTGATATTTGACGGCAAAGATAAATATTATGATTGATTATGCATTCCTTTGTCATTGCCTTATCTTTACCCTGATGCTATTAAACATATCCTATAATGATTCTGCTATAAAACGTCGAATTGAAGAAGCCGTTGGAAGTCCTTTTTCTCTTCAAAAACGTTGGAAAATGAAAGGAATAGGTTCTCAAAAGCTTAATATTACCAGTTGCTCTATTGACATTCATAACCTATTGATCTTGGATCAAAATATTAATTCGTGCAATATTGAGCTTCGCCCTAAAGGAATTATAGTGAGATTTAGAAGTCTTTTGGAAACCTATGGACTAATCATCCCTTATTATAAATTAAAACTTTACAAAGGAAAAGCAGAAGAATACTCTATTTATATTGATAAATATCATTTGAAAGTTCTTGCGGATAGTAAAAACATTCATTCCTTTTTTAAAAAAGTAGCTAATCAAAAATCACTCAACTTACCACCTTCTATAGAAGATATTTAAAGGTTTCTTTGCGTATGGCCTGTATAAATTTGTCGTGGTCTTCCAATGGGTTCATTGTTTTTTCGCATTTCCATCCACTGAGCAATCCAACCTGGTAACCTTCCGAGAGCAAACATCACTGTAAACATTTCAGTAGGAATACCTAAGGCTCGATAAATAATTCCTGAATAAAAGTCTACATTAGGATATAGTTTACGATCTATAAAATATGGGTCTCTCAATGCCTCTTGCTCTAATCCTTTTGCGATGTCTAATATAGGGTCATTGATTCCCATTTCAGCTAATACTTCGTCAGCTGCTTTCTTAATAATTCTAGCTCTTGGATCAAAGTTCTTATAGACTCTATGCCCAAATCCCATCAAGCGGAAAGGATCATTTTTATCCTTCGCCTTTGCCATATATTTCTTAGTGTCACCACCGTCTTTTTGAATTGCCTCTAACATTTCAATTACAGCTTGGTTTGCACCTCCATGCAATGGTCCCCAAAGTGCTGAAATTCCGGCAGAGACAGATGCAAATAATCCTGCGTGAGAAGAACCTACAATTCGTACTGTAGAAGTAGAACAATTTTGCTCATGATCTGCATGTAAAATCAATAACTTATTTAGTGCACTAACCACAACTGGACTAGGGACATATTCTTCGTTAGGTCTTTTAAACATCATATGTGCAACGTTCTCAACATAAGATAAAGAAAGATTAGCATAATTCAAGGGCAATCCTTTTATCTTCCTATGTGTCCAAGAAGCAAGAATAGGAAATTTAGCCATCAACATGATGATAGCCTCTCGCATATCTGCCTCAGAATCAACATCAACAGATGATGGATTAAAAGCAATTAAAGCAGAGGTCAATGAAGAAAGCACTCCCATAGGGTGCGCTGACTTTGGAAAACTTTTTAAGATCATTTTTAAATCTTCGTCTACCAAAGAGTCATTTTTAATCTCTTGATTGAATAAATCCTGTTCCTCTTTTGTTGGCAGTTCTCCAAAAATTAACAAGAACGCAACATCAATAAAACTTGATTTTTCACAAAGATCTTCAATAGAATAACCTCTATATCTTAACACTCCCTCTTCTCCATCCAGAAAAGTCACGCCACTTTTACAGGATCCGGTATTTTTATATCCTGGATCATAAGTAATCAAACCAGTTGCTGCACGAAGTGTTTTAATATCAATACCTTTTTCATTTTCAGTTCCTTCAACAAGAGGAAATTCAAAAGTTTGATCGTTGTAGCTAAGTTTTACTGAATCACTCATATCCTTTAGAATTAATAATTATAATATAAAAAGTGAATCAAAATGAAACACTTGTAAAGTCAAATTTCTAATGTTTAAATGCTTTTTTTCCGGGAAAATAAGCCAAAGCATCTAGTTCTTCCTCAATTCGTAATAACTGGTTGTATTTGGCCATACGATCACTTCTTGAGGCAGAGCCTGTTTTAATCTGTCCTGTATTTAATGCTACTGCAAGGTCAGCAATAGTGTTGTCTTCGGTTTCACCAGAACGGTGAGACATCACCGAAGTATATCCTGCACGATGTGCCATATCTACTGCTGCAATTGTTTCTGAAAGAGTACCTATTTGATTTACTTTAATCAAAATAGAATTGGCAATTCCTTTTTCAATTCCTTTACTTAGTCTTTCTACATTGGTTACAAACAGATCATCTCCAACTAACTGAACACGATCTCCAGCTTTTTCTGTTAATGATTTCCAGCCATCCCAATCATTTTCATCCATTCCATCTTCAATAGATACAATTGGGTATTTTGAGGCTAATTCAGCTAAATAGGAAGCTTGCTCTTCTGAAGATCTTTTTACTCCTTTATCCCCCTCAAATAAGGTGTAATCATAAACACCATCCTTATAAAATTCTGCTGCAGCACAATCTAAGGCAATCATTACCTCTTCTCCTGCTTTGTATCCAGCATTACCAATGGCTTTAATAATAGTATCTAATGCATCTTCCGTTCCGTCTAAAACAGGCGCAAAACCACCCTCGTCACCAACAGCAGTACTTAAACCACGATCGTGAAGTACTTTTTTTAAATGATGAAAAATTTCAGTTCCAATTTGAAGCGCATGAGTAAAAGATTTTGCCCCAGAAGGCATTACCATAAATTCTTGAAAAGCAATGGGTGCATCTGAATGTGATCCTCCATTTATAATATTCATCATGGGTACAGGAAGTGTTTTAGCGCTTACTCCACCTATATATCTATATAATGGGAGACCAAGCTCATTTGCAGCAGCTTTGGCAACAGCAAGAGAAACACCTAGAATAGCATTGGCTCCAAGCTTTGATTTGTTTTTTGTTCCATCTAAATCAATCATAAGTTGATCTAAATGTTCTTGATCAAAAACAGAACTACCAACAATTTCTTGAGCAATAATTGTATTAACGTTATTAACTGCATTTCCAACAGCTTTGCCCATATATGCCGTGCCACCATCTCGCAATTCGACTGCCTCATGCTCTCCCGTAGAGGCTCCAGATGGTACTGCAGCTCTTCCTAAGATTCCATTTTCAGTAATTACATCTACTTCTACTGTTGGATTTCCTCGAGAGTCAAAAATTTGTCTTGCGTGTACATTAATAATTATACTCATTGTTGTTTAAATTAGTTTGGATTCAAAAAAGTTATTGTTTTGCGATGTTTTCTTTAAAAACATCAAATAAATATGTCGCGTCGTTAGGGCCTGGACCTGCCTCTGGATGATATTGTACTGAAAAACAATTTTTGGTTTTCATTCTCAACCCTGCCAAGGTTTGATCATTGAGGTGTACGTGAGTCACTTCGATATCATCATGCTTTTGAGCAGCTTCAAAATCAACAGCAAATCCATGATTTTGAGAGGTGATTTCACCTTTACCGGTCAATAAATTCTTAACGGGGTGGTTAATTCCTCTATGTCCATTAAACATCTTAAAGGTTGGAATACCATTTGCTAGTGCAATTACTTGATGTCCTAAACATATCCCAAATAATGGTTTATTTTTTTCTATTATTTTTCTAGCAACTTCTTGAGCACTCTTTAAAGGTAGTGGATCTCCAGGTCCATTAGAAATAAAATAACCATCTGGATTAAAAGCCTCCATAGTTTCAAAAGAGGTATTGTAAGGAAAAACTTTCACGAACATTCCTCTATCGGCCATGTTGTGTAGAATATTTGTTTTAATACCCAGGTCTAAGGCAGCAATTTTAATTTCAGCAGTAGGATCACCGAAGGTGTAAGCCTCTTTAGTTGAAACTTTAGATGCGAGTTCTAAGCCTTCCATAGCAGGAGCATTTGAAAGTTCTTTCAAAAGACGTTCTTTTTGATCTACCTCGGTTGAAATAACTGCATTCATAGCACCATTTTCACGAATGTAATTTACTAAGGCGCGGGTATCTACATCAGCAACTGTAACGAGATTGTTTTTTTCAAGATAATTGTAAAGAGAATCATCTCCTCCGGGTCTAGAAAAAGAAAAACTAAAATCTTTACATATTAATCCTGCGATAGAAATATGATTTGATTGTGCTTCTTCTGTTAAAACACCATAATTCCCTATATGAACATTTGTAGTTACCATCAATTGGCCAAAATAAGAGGGATCAGTAAAAATCTCCTGATACCCTGTCATTCCTGTATTAAAACAAATTTCTCCAAATGCACTTCCCTCTATTCCGATTGATTTTCCAAAGAATTGGGTTCCATCAGCAAGGAGAACAAAAGCTTTTTTTCTAGATCTGTATTTCATGATTTTGGTTACAAAATAAATCAAAAAAAAGGATAAACTAAAACGTTTATCCTTTTTTATATTATAAGAATTTGAAAGTTGAATATAGCTTACTTCGCATCTTCAGTACCTTCTTCAGTTTTAGTTTCTTTCTCAGAAGCTTCTTCAGTCTTTGTTTCTGTGACTACATCTGTAGCTTCTACTTCAACAACATCTTCTACAACTTTAGTTACTTCTTCAATTTTAGCCTTGGTTTTTCCACCACGACGACGAGTTTTCTTTTTCTCTTTTTCGTCAGCTCTGTATACTTCATTAAAATCTACAAGCTCAATCATTGCCATATTTGCGTTATCCCCTAAACGATTACCTAACTTGATGATACGTGTGTATCCTCCAGGTCGGTCCCCTACTTTAGCAGCAACGTCTCTAAACAATTCAGAAACTGCATTCTTATCACGTAAAGCACTAAATGCTAGTCTTCTATTGTGAGTCGTATCTGATTTAGCTTTGGTGATTATCGGCTCAACAAATTGCTTCAACGCCTTCGCCTTTGTAAGCGTAGTGTTAATACGTTTATGTTCAATTAAGGAACATGACATATTGGAGAGCATTGATTTTCTGTGAGCGGTTTTACGCCCTAAATGCATTACTTTTTTTCCGTGTCTCATTTTTTTTCTTTAAAAATGTGAATTAATCTTTATCGAGTTTGTACTTGGCCAAGTCCATTCCAAAAGAAAGGCCTTTCAATACTACCAACTCTTCTAACTCGGTTAATGACTTCTTACCGAAATTTCTAAATTTCATCAAGTCATTTTTATTATAGGATACTAAATCTCCTAACGTATCAACTTCTGCTGCTTTTAAACAGTTTAGTGCACGAACAGATAAATCCATGTCTACTAATTTTGTTTTTAACAATTGACGCATGTGAAGTGATTCTTCATCATATGTTTCTGTCTGAGCGATTTCATCAGCCTCAAGGGTGATGCGTTCATCAGAGAACAATAAGAAGTGATGAATCAAAGTTTTTGCAGCTTCAGTAAGTGCATCCTTAGGATGAATTGAACCGTCTGTGATGATTTCAAAAACTAATTTTTCATAATCCGTTTTTTGTTCAACACGAAAGTTTTCAATGCTATATTTTACATTCTTAATAGGTGTAAAGATAGAATCGATTGCAATCACGCCCAATTCAGCATTTGCCTTTTTATTTTCTTCTGCAGGAACATAACCACGACCTTTTTCAATAGCAATCTCCATGTTCAATTGAACACTTTTTTCAAGATGACAAATGACAAGGTCTGGGTTTAAAACTTGGAATCCAGAAATAAATTTCTGTAAATCGGCTGCTTTAAGTTGCTCTTGACCACCTATAGTCACGGTAACTTTTTCTTCTTCAGTATCTTCAATCTGACGTTTAAAACGAACTTGTTTTAAATTAAGAATGATTTCTGTAACGTCTTCAACAACTCCTGGAATAGTAGAAAACTCATGTTCTACATTTTCTAATTTAACTGAAGTTATTGCAAAACCCTCTAGTGAAGATAATAACACACGTCTAAGCGCATTTCCAACAGTCAATCCATATCCGGGCTCGAGTGGGCGAAATTCAAATTTGCCTTCGAATTCAGATGAATCGATCATTATTACTTTATCTGGTTTTTGAAAATTCAATATTGCCATAATATGTTTCCGTTTGCTTATTTAGAATATAATTCTACTATTAACTGCTCTTTGATATTCTCCGGTATTT
>Ga0115572_10004199_pt1 | contig 11259 bp, 15 predicted proteins | sample COGITO_mtgs_1206_FD_88681 | JGI IMG/M metagenome (GOLD analysis project Ga0115572, IMG submission 88681) | Pelagic marine microbial communities from North Sea - COGITO_mtgs_120607 | ecosystem: Environmental > Aquatic > Marine > Epipelagic | place: Germany:Helgoland, sampling site Kabeltonne... | reverse complement strand
GGGATCATGCTAGAATAGACGCTATTACTCTTGAATATAGTATATCCAACCAACGTGAAGTTGAAGAAAAAGTTTTAGGTCATGAAGCAACGAAAATCATTGATGAAAGATTACAGGCAACAAAGGATGCTCTTGCAAAAGCGGAGGCTGCTTATAGGGAAACAAAAAAAATACGAAATGACATGCTCAAAGAAATAGAAGGATTGATGTCTATAGCCCATCTACGTAAAACTGAAGGTACTTCTGTATTAATTGCTAATTTCTTATTTGATAATAATACAGATGAAGCTGCTATTGAGATACTGAAAAATAAAACTGGAAAGACCGGAAATTCATTAATAGAAATTTTAACTAAATGCACAAAAGAAGGCGGAGGCAATACTAAATATTAAATGAATATAATATTTGTTAAGTGGGGTACAAAGTATCCTAGTGAAGATGTTAATATTTTATATAGCTCACTAAAAAAATACTGTGATTATGATTTCTATTGCTATACTGATGATTCTACCGGTATAGATTCTAACATAAACATAATAGATATTCCATCTAAACCGGCTCTCAAAGTCTGGTGGAATAAATTACCTATGTTTAATAAGGATTTTCCTTTACATGCTAAAACAATATTCTTTGATTTAGATGTTTATATACGACATAATCCATTTCCATTAATAGAAACATCTGACTGGTCAAAATTAACATTGATTGATTGCCGTCCATGGAAAGATATTATTAATACAGATAGCAATTATTCTACACGATATGATGTCACAATGAATTCGACAGTTATTACCTGGGATGCAGATAATCCAGAAATTCATAAGATGTGGGATCATTTTAATGGATCACAGAAAGACTATTTCCTTCGTAAGTATAAAGGAATCGATAGGTTTATTCAGCACGAGGGATTCAGCTATGAACTGTTTTCAACAGAACTTATTCAGTCGTATAAATACCAATTAGAAGATGATTATATGAATAATCCGATTGTGACCTTTGAGGAAGTTGACTATGGAAGAAGTGATATTAAGACGTGGATTGAAGATGATAAAGAAAATCTTCGAAGAAAGCACGCAGTCTCAGGATGAAGATCTATTCAGAATTCCTGATATTATTAACTCATTAGACAAAAAACAGATTGAAAGCAAGAAATGGTTAGTAGACACATTAGCAGAATATTATACTGGAAATGATACGTTTATTATTGGTGGTGGCTGGTATGGTTTACTCGGGTATTTAGTTAAACTTAAATTCCCTGATCATAAAATTGTTAATACTGATATAGATGAAAAGGCAATTAAAATAGCAAAGCAAATGTTTCCGGAAGTTAAGCATCAAGTGATTGATATGATTAATAAAAATTATTCTGAAAACTGGGCTTATCAACATAATGAAGGAGTTTTTATTAGTACGAGTATAGAACATATCCATAAAGATGAAGTTGATTCTATAATGTTTTATAACCCGAATAAGATAGTAGCATTGCAAAGTAATAACTTTTATGATCATCCAACCCATATCAATTGCTCAAAATCTTTAGATGATTTTAAAGAATATATAAGTCCAATGTTAAAAGAAGTATATTATGCCGGAGAGTTATATTTAGATGACTATACAAGATTTATGATTATAGGCAAAACGTAATGTATAAACTAAAAAAAATAGATGTATTCTTAGATATATCCACATTTTGTAATGCCGGTTGTCCACAGTGTCATAGAACAAATCCTGATGGACTTGAGAAAGCTGATTGGCTACCATTAATTAATTGGAGTTTTGAACAATTTAAAAAGGTTCATCCGCCAGAGAGCATGCACTTATATAAACAGATGGACATTTGTGGTTCATGGGGTGATCCTGTTATGAACAAAGATATATTTAAAATAATAGAATATATCACATCTCACAGAGTTTGGGTTAACATGAGTACAAATGGATCGATACGAGATGAAGATTGGTGGTTTGATTTAGGTATTGCAGGCGGTCATCGTTTAGCTGTACAATTTTGTATTGATGGATCTACACAAGAGATGCATGAATTATATAGGCGTAAAACTGATTTACAGAAGATACTTAATAATATGGAGACGTTCAGTCAAACACGTGCTCAGGCAAAAGTATATACAGTTAGATTTAAGCATAATGAACCATACTTAAAGGATATTCAAGAATTAAGTAAAAATCATGGTGCTATAAAGTGGACAGGTGTTTTATCTAATAGATTTTACACACAACATCGCGGTATATTCAATTATAGATATGATGGTAAAAACTATATATTAGAAGAAGTTGAGGATAAATCAGATCCAGTCAAAAAAGTAGTATTTATGGATTGGAATAAAACGAAAAAAACATGGGTGGGACGCGACAGTGCACCACATTTGTTAAGACCTGATAATGGAAAAAGTGTGTATCAGGATTCGAGAAATGCGGCAAAAAGAGCATGGAGCTCTCATCGGAGAACAGTATGAAGATTATATGTGAATGGGCTGAGAAAAATAGATACTTGCAGAATTTTAATGGGCAAGTATATCCGTGTTGCTATTTAGTTCAGATTCAGACTCAAAAATTATTTAATGGCACGAACAGACCAGAAGAACAAGAAATATTTAAAAAATATAACGAAGTAAAAGACGAATTAAATGTATTTAATAATGACATTAAAACAATACTATCTCATGAATGGTTTACTAAAACGTTACCTGAATCATGGGATGATCCTGATAAAACATTACGTCAATGTACTAAACACTGTGGAGTAAAAGAATGAAAGACCATGACCTATTAACAGCGCACTTTACTGATAATGAAAGAACTAATATATGTTCATTATGGGTATCTAACGAAACATCTGAAATACATGAAATGCATATTGAATGTAAAGACGGTGATCATCACTTCGAAGATCTAATAACATATATTAGTCTCGATGATATACATGAAAACACATATAAGTTTATGCAGCAACAAAGTGAAGAGTTGCAAAATACGGTTATTGATATTGCCAAAAAGAATGGCTGGATATACAATCTAGATGACTTAAGTACTGAAGTTTATAAGGCTGTTGTTAAATCTATCTTCCTTGATGATTTTGATCCTGATGAACATAAAGAACAACTGTTCTTTTTGAAAATGGAATTATTTGAAACAGAAATGATAAAGTCGTGTAAAGATCGTGAACTTAAAAAACAATTGCGTTTAGCAACAGATTTAATTTCTTGTATTGAAGCGGCATGCAAAATTTATCGTAAGAATTTAGAGTAAGGTTCTCTCAAACTCTTTATTAACACAATGAAAAAAGTAAGCTGAGTCTACCGGCTCTTTTTGGAACTTATCTAAGATAAAATTCCATTGTATTCCCATATCAGTATATGGTATATTATTCTTTTCAATGAGGTATGTTACGTATACTTCGTTATTATAAACAAAATGCTTTGATATTTCTATTGGATATAAACAGTCGTCTCTTGCTTCATCTAATAACGTATTAAGACTTTCTAAGTTTTCACCAAACTGCAGACGCTTAATCACTTCACTTCCTCCGACTACAACTCCAGTATTATAAAGCTTGTTAGTACCTATTTGATTATCTAGTAATAGCATTGCATTTTTAGCACAAGTTTTACAGAATATATTTTGATTATCAAAGTTATCTTGTCTTAAAAAACTTCTTAACTTTGAATATTCTGGATCGCGATGATTACCCTTTAATTTCATTCTCTCAAGCGGATAAACACCTATTGTATTAAGATCTATCATCTCAAATATATCTTTAGCATTATCGTTAATCACAACGTCAAAGTCTAGATATAATACAGCATCATATTCTTTTGCGTATTGTTCGAACTGAATAATCTTTTCAAATTGAATACTATTATAGTCAGTCGTATTTGTACGATGCAATACATAGTCTGCGCCTACACGGTTTGCATACTCGCGCTGAAGAAACTCTAATCTTGGCGCCCATTTCTTAAACTGTGACAACTTAAAATCATTTGTGCTTTTATGATTCTGATCTACATTGTCATTGAATATACTAAAAACTATTTTTTTCACAGTACTCTCTCACCCAAGCAAATTCTTTGTTTATAATATGAATAAAGTTTGTATGTCTTGGCACATGACAAACTCTGTCCATAATAAAATGCCATTTATCATTCATGAACTGAGCCGGAACTTCATTTAGATTTGACTTTACTCCCCATAATGTTTCGTTATCCCAACCAAACATATCTGTAAATACCTGCGGCCACATACCATTATCAGGATTTTTTAGTTCAGTCATAAGATTCATAAAATATGAGAAGTCTTTCCAGTAATCTAATTGTTCAAGATGTTTCTTATTCACACCTATAATACCAGTATTAAAAACTGGATTGTTTGAAACATCTCCGCCTTCTTCCATGATAATAGCCTTTGCATTCCAGAACTTTGCATTAGGACTTCGGTTGCTATGCATCTTCCAACCCCATGCAGCACGTGCTTCTCGCACTTTTACATCTGCAGGTTTAATATGCAAGTTATAGTTTGCATTACTTTTCTTTATTACAATACCTTTATTCAGATCAAATTCATTAAAGAAGTTCTTTCTTGTAATTGAAACAACATCCATATCCAAATATAATATCTCATCAAACTCTCCGAGTAGTTCATACATCAGATATATTTTATAGAAGTTTACAATATTATATGTTGTGAGCATTGGATATTTTTTATTGTAGTGAGCTTTAAACTCTTTCCATTTATCATCGTATTTAAATATACGATAATCAACACCTATATGCTCGGCATAAGCACGTTGGCTTCTTTCTAAAAATGGTTGATGAAGTGCAAACTCTCGTTTTGCTTTTAGGTTCTTGTCTTCAGTATCTCCATAATGTGGAGGCTGTGGGTCAAGTTCATCTTCTGGAATATCAATGTATATACTAAAAATCACTTTGCTCATAGTGTTATATATACCTGTATGAAGACGTATTTAGGACTTGCGCATGGCTTCCATGATGCAGCGATGGCAGTAATTGAGAATGATAGTATCATCTATGCAGGGCATAGCGAAAGATATTCACGTATTAAAAATGATAAGAACATTTCATATCATATGCCACTATGGCATTGGAAGTGTAATCTAAATACAGCTTTTTATGAAAGACCATTCTTAAAAAATACAAGGCGTTTATTTGCTGGCCAGAAATGGAAGAGTGCTCCAAAGTATGATCATTATATACCACATCACTGGTCACATGCCGCTGGTGGCTACTATACACGCCCGTGGGCGGCCGAACCTGTGTGTGTAGTGATAGATGCAATAGGTGAATGGGATACCTGTTCTATCTGGTATAAGAAGAAAAAGGTCTGGAGTAAGAAATATCCGTATTCTTTAGGTCTTTTCTATTCAGCTATTACACAATACATTGGTCTGAAGCCTAATGAAGACGAATATATTACAATGGGAATGGCTGCGTTTGGTAAACACGTATTTGATTTAGATTACTTATTAAAATATAATCTCCACAAAGGAATAAAAGAATACGTGGTCGGTACAAACGAAGACATTGCAGCAGCAGCCCAGGCATGTATAGAAAAAGAAATCATTACTATTATGACAAGAGCACGCAAATACTCTGATCACTTATGCTATAGTGGTGGGGTTGCGTTGAACTGTGTAGCGAACTCTAAGATACATGGTATGTTTAAGAATATATGGATCATGCCAAATCCAGGTGATAGTGGAAGTGCATTAGGTGCAGCTGCAGCGGTCAACGGTAATATGTTAGAATGGAATGGTCCGTATCTTGGTCATGATATACAAAGAACAATTGACCCTAAGCAAGTTGTTGAGCATTTAATACAACATCATTACTGTGGAATTGCGAATGGTCGTGCCGAGTATGGACCGAGAGCTCTTGGCAATCGTAGTCTACTTGCTGATCCACGGCTAGATATTAAAGATACAATGAATAAGATTAAAAGACGACAGGCGTTTCGGCCGTTTGCTCCTGCGATTCTTGAAGAATATGCAGAAGATTATTTCGAAGGTCCGATGAATGAATACATGCAATATGTTGCTAAAGCAAAACATCACTATAAGAGTGTTACACATGTTGATGGATCAGCGAGAGTGCAAGTCGTGAAACCTGATTGTAGTTCGATACTAAGACCTATATTAGAAGAGTGGTATGAAAAAACCGGATGTCCTATGTTGCTTAATACGTCACTAAATATTAAAGGTCAACCGATGGTCAATACGATACAAGATGCAAACGAATTTGAAACACATTATAAGGTAAAGGTATTTTGAATTAAGAAGTCGATCTCGTAAACAGGCTAAGACCTAGTTTAGACTTAATACCTATTCTATGCCAGTTATTTGAACAATGTATCGCATTACGTGAAAATGTAAATGGCTTACCTGGTTCCCATAGCATCTTTGCCGCGACTGACATTCCTTCAAAGTTTTCTGTCGGAAGATGATCGCAATCAGCTGCAGTTACTTTATCAATATAACCTTCTTCTATATTAGCTACTGTGCTATATTCTCGAGTTTCGGTGTTATGTCTAGGTCCTTCTTTACTTGGTGGAGAACCTTTTAAAAACATTGTGCCTTCTTTATACCACATTTGTTTGAAGATGTACAATACATTTTGATCGAGTGCTGCATCTTCTTCGTGGTCATACGATAATGGAAATACTATATTCTGATAATTTGATTCTGTTATCTTTGTGTCTGCATGCAGTCTATATGGATATAGAGTTTCAAAGAAGTTTCCGCTATTACATTCCCAGTTTTCGTGTCCAAGGTTTTCGCTGACATAATCTCTTACTACAGCATACGCTCTTTTATATGAAGCGCCCTTCCTCCAGGGTTTAACATCCTTTTCTTCGGCGTTATATATGTCAATGATTTCGTCATGTTGATCTTTTGTTAATGGCTTAAAATATTTTATCATTCTATTTCTTTCTCTATTCCACAATGGCCTTTACATATAAGCGGCGCAGTTTCGTAACTATTCAAAGAATCTACAAAATTTATCCATTCCTTTGATAAGAATATATCATCTAATGATTCTGCATTATCTAAATGCAAGTGTTCTTTGAAAAGATTATTATGTAATGGATCATTTTTTTTATCGTGATGATGTGCATTATCACATATACAGCATGGTACAATATAACCGGTTGCTGAATACGCAAATTCTCGTATACCGTTCGGGACACATTGTGGTTTTAATACTTTCATGAGTTGCGCCAGTTTGGTAAAACAAACTCTGGATTTGTTGGTTTATACGAATTATCATACTGCTCATGGTCAAACCTACCAGAATATACTGTATTAAATTTAATATTATTGTCCTTTGCAAGCTGTCTGGCCTGATCGATGTCATTTTCGTTGTACTTAAAAACAATATACTTCCATTTGGGATTGGGTGCCAATTTCATGACTTCAAATAGTTTTTCACCATCTTGGTTTATTCTATATTTGTGACTATCTTTTGGTAGGCCGTCTAGACCAAAGGTCCATATGGCGTCGGTGTTTGCAGCAAAAGCATTATTATACCAATCATATGATTTATGAGAAGCAGCTGTAACGACTCGCGCAAGCTTGTTTTGTTCTTTTAAATAAACTAACATATCTATAAAACGTGGATGAAATATTGGATCAGAAATTGTACCACAAAATACTATCTCATCAAATTTATCTACTAACATTTTAAAATGTTTCATTGGCATATCTGCACCCTTAACCTTTTTGTTTTGGGCGGCATAAAGATATTGTCTCATACAATTTGGACATTGTAATGTGCAACGAAATGTAATATCTAAGTTGATCGAAGTTCGATCATAGAACAGTTTTGAATGATTCATTTAATGCCTATGCTGATAGTTAGCTATTACCTTAGATACATTTTCCGTGGTCATTGGTACATTTAATATGATATGATGTGAATTGTCTACCCAGGCCATAGTCCTATGCATCTTTCGTGTATTAACATAATATACCCTACCAGGTTCAATCGGCATTTTTTTATCATCCATAAGCCAGTCGTAGTCATACGGGCCAGCATTTAATGGAAATACGATAAGTCTAAATGTATCACGCTTTAGTGTTGGGTGATCTCGATGTGGTACAAAATGGCCACCTTGATTTGCTCGAACAACAAAGCTTCTACCTAGTTTTGGAAACATCTGAAATAATGGCCATAAACATTCCATTCCTTCAAGTAGTTCTGTTGGTTCGCATACTTCAAGTTCAGATACTCTTCGATGAAGCATATGAGTAAGCTCACCGAGTGATGGAATATCTGTATGGCTGCCACCAGGCATTGATGTAAATGAAAGACCTTGTCGATCATTTTCACGACCTACTCGTGGAAGATAATCTACCCAGTCGTTATCAAAAGCTTTTATTTGTTTTCTATATTGATTAATATCAATCTGTAGTTTTAAAGGCTCAAAATCACCCAGAGCGAGTAAAGCCAGTTCATTTTTAACGTCTTGGAGATCAGCATCTTCTATACTGTAATATGATTTTTGGCCGGATATACCGGCCGGAACTTTCACTGTAGTGGTCATGTTTCAATCCTATATAAATAACAATCTATCATAGTTATATATAACAATGAAATACAGATTATCTTTCGTATAAATAGTCATAACAATTAACAGAGAGTCTATTATGGCAGCACCAAGTACAAGACAAACCCATATTGATTACTGCCTGAGACGCTTAGGCGATCCAGTAATTGAAATAAATGTGGATGATGATCAATTAGAAGATCGTGTAGATGAGTCACTTGAATATTTTCGTGAATATCACAGTGAAGCATTACAACGTACATTCTTAAAGCATTTAGTAACTGCTACTGATGTAACAAATGAATTTATTACAATAGATAGTGCTATTACTCAGGTAACAAAACTATTTAGTATTCAAACCGGTACTTCAACTACAAATTTCTTTGACATTAAATATCAAATGATGTTAAACGATATGACAGATATTCATGGTACAATGGGTAATCTTGCATATTATGACATGATGCAACAGTATCTTGGTACTATTGATATGATGCTCAACGGAACTCCTCAAACAACATTTGTACGTAAACAAAATAGATTATATATTCACGGGGATTTTGCAGACGGTGATATCGTCGCAGGTAAATATCTTGTTGCTGAAGTTTATAAAGAAATTAATGATTCAGACTATACGACTGTATGGAATGATCTGTGGTTAAAAGAATATACAACTGCATTGTTTAAACAGCAATGGGGTCAAAACTTGATTAAGTTTGATGGAATGGTACTTCCAGGTGGTGTAACATTAAACGGTAGACAGATATATGATGATGCTTCACAAGATATATTAGCGCTAAGAGAAAGAATAAGGCTAGAACACGAAATGCCAGCAGATTTCTTTATAGGATAATAATATGGCAAGAAACCCCAATTTCAGTCAAAAAGTCAAATCAGAACAGAATCTATATGAAGATATCATTATAGAGTCAATGAAGATCTATGGTCAAGATGTTTATTATCTTCCACGAACTATTGTTAACGAGAATACAATACTTGGCGAAGATGTAGCAAGCAGCTTTACTTCTTCGTATAAAATAGAAATGTATCTTGAAAATACGGAAGCATTTGATGGTGAAGGAGATCTCTTTACTAAGTTTGGTGTAGAGATAAGAGATGAAGCAACATTTATTGTTGCAAGAAAACGATGGTCTCAGACAGTTGCTTCTTCTAGTAATGCTATTACAGTATTAAGACCAAAAGAAGGTGACTTAATTTGGCTATCACTTTCAAATAAATTATTTGAGATTCTACATGTTGAGCATGAATCTCCGTTTTATCAGTTAAGTAATCTTCCTACATATAAGATGCGTTGTCAGTTATTCGAATATAGTGGCGAAGATATTGATACTGGTATTGCTGGCGCTAATGCTATTCAGTCAGACTTTGGATATCGTGTCTCTCTTACAATGGATAGTGATGGCATACCGCGCGTGGCGTCTGATGGCACTACGGTTTCTGGATTTATTATTGGTGAAAATATAACACAAACATTTACAAGCGGTACTATTTTAACAGGTGAAGTTGCGGCTTGGAGTGATTCTGATAATATTCTACACTTAGTAAACTTTGGCGCAGATGATGGTGCATTCCACTTACCGGTTGTAGGAAGGCAAGTCGTTGGTGCAACTTCAAATAATACAACAACCGTAACTGCAGTAAGCGAAGAATTAAAACAAAATGAAAATGAGCAAAATAGTGTCTTTGAAACAACTAATGATGTTATGAGTTTCCTAGATTTTAGTGAAACGAATCCGTTTGGAGATGTACAATAAATGTTGAATGCATATTTTTATCATGAACGTATACGAAAAAGTGTTGCTATGTTTGGCTCGCTCTTTAATAATATATACGTTTTAAACAAAAACAGCGCTGGTGCTATCATACAAACAAAGAAAGTTCCGCTTTCTTATGCACCTAAGGCTAAGTTTCTTGAAAGAATTAGAGAACATGCCGATCTAGATGCTAGCAATAAAGTAGCATTGAAACTACCACGTATGTCGTTCGAGATACTGGCCTACACGTACGCGCCTGAGAGACAGCTACAAAAGACTGGTAATTTTAGTCGAGTTGGTCTTACTGATAGTGATCGTGTTAAAATATATAGTCCGGTGCCATATACTCTTTCTATGCAGTTAAACATATTTACAAAATCTCAAGATGAAGCTCTACAGATCGTAGAACAAATCATACCATACTTTAATCCGCAATATACTATTACGATTAAACCGTTTAGTGATTATGCTGACATACTAGAAGATTGTCCTATTACACTTTCAGGTATGAGTTATTCAGATGATTATGAAGGTTCGTTGGATTCACGTAGAACGATTGTATATCAATTAGACTTTGAGATGGAAGCTAACTTCTATTCAGGAGTTATAAATACTCAGATAATACGTAAGGTTACAACAGAACAATATTTAATGGATGTTGCAAACGGACTGACAGCAGACAGCGATGTCAAAGTTTCAACGTTAACAGTACTTCCTAATCCTCTTGGTGTGACAGCTGATAGTGATTATGGATTTACAACAACTTTAGTTTCACATGTGGATAGTAGTCAATGACAAAAGAACCAGATAATGTAAGTAATGACTATAACTATTCGCGACAAACATACTATGATCTGATAGAAAAAGGCAAAGAAAGCCTTGACCTCATGATAGAAGTAGCAAGAGAGTC
>Ga0115572_10004198_pt1 | contig 11260 bp, 11 predicted proteins | sample COGITO_mtgs_1206_FD_88681 | JGI IMG/M metagenome (GOLD analysis project Ga0115572, IMG submission 88681) | Pelagic marine microbial communities from North Sea - COGITO_mtgs_120607 | ecosystem: Environmental > Aquatic > Marine > Epipelagic | place: Germany:Helgoland, sampling site Kabeltonne... | reverse complement strand
CGACGTCCATTGCGATTGTGGTGTTCTGCTCGTCTGGTCGGACGAGTACGCATTCGACTACGGGGCCGGGTGGGGTGAAGCCAGCCGGCGAGTTACCAACAAGCGTGATCGTCGACGACCACGCTGCAGGTTCGACGACCTCAGCGGCGGGCGCCCACGCGAAGGTCACGCGGTCCGAGCCGTCGGTACTGCCGCCGATGCCGCCGGGTCCTGGAGCAGCTTTCGGCTCGATCCACACGAACGAGTTCGGAAACTCGCCGGTTGCTGTGACCTCAGCGAGGAAGCCCCGGTCGAGCCCGGCGCCCGTCACGTCCTTCGGCACCAAGACAACGCTTGCGGTCACGACCTCTGCATCGTTGTCATCGCTTGCCGCCCAGATGAGACCGAAAATCAAACCCGCAATCAGTAGGCCGCCGATCACAATCATTGCGATTCCGGCGGGCTTCTTGTACCACGGCACCGGGAACGTAATTTCTTCTGGGTTCGCAGTCACCGGCATCGCTTCGGTCGCCGCACCCGGCGGAGGCGGTGGAACGGGCGACGAGGAAGAAAGGGGGACGCCGGGGGCGTTCGGATCCGAGTCGGTCATACGCGCATTATCTCATGACACGATCTCAGGGTTACGGATAGTAGGGCTACGTAAGTGGCCCTCGAGGTCAAGGTCTGCTCGCCGCTCGACCCGCAATCGATCAAACTGCACCCCTCAGACTGCATTCTCCAGATCGTGCTTCTCAGACTGTGTACCTGAGCGCTGCGACCACGCGGTCACCGAGATTGGCATCACCAGCCAACTCGACTCGTTCGCGGACTTCAGCAAATTCGATGCGGCCGGCACATAGCCGGGTCATCACCCCAACAGGCAGTCGGATCACGGAGGTGGCGGCTGCCTCGAGTTGCTCGACGAGCGCAGCTCGTCCATCGACCGCTACGTGGAACGTGCGCACGACGGAGCCGTCATCGGTGAGCTCGAACGTCACCGATTGGCCGTCGGTGGCACCGGCGCGTTTCGCCACCACGAATCCCATCGCCGTCGCCATCTCGTCGAGCGTCACCTCCACAGCAAGGCCGGTCTGGTGTCCGGGAATCCTCACTGCGTCGCGGATGTCCTGCTCATGGAGCCAACAGTCGAACACGCGGATCTGGATAAACCTGCCATAGGTGTCTTTCCCGGCCGGCGTGAACGATTCTGCGTTCCACTCCTCAATCGAGAGATCGGTAAGCGCGGCAAGCCGCGCTTCGATGTATTCCTTGAACGTCGACAGCACGTCGTTCGGCTGCCTCATCCGGAGATGCTGCACCCATAGCTCGTTAAACACACCGATGTCGTTGTGCACGTACGGAAGCTCGTCGCGATCAATCTCGACGTCAGGGTTCTCGATCCCCAGCAGCATTGCCTCAGTTCCGACAATGTGGGCGACGTTGTCTTTCACATCCCATCCGGGCAGCGGCGACGGCAACGACCACTGGGCGTCGTCGAGACTCTCAAGGAGTTCAATGATCGACGACCACACCTCGTCAAGCGCGGCCACAGTACGGTCTTTTGGAATCACCGACGCCACGAGCTCATCAGAGCACACAGCCGCACGCTCGCCATAAAACAGCTTTTAGAGCACGTCGTCGAGCGGTGCCTGCGGCCCGACTGCGCCGATCGCCTCGAAGTACGCAAGATGTGCTTCGACGACGTTGACTGCGTCAACGTCGTCGAGGAGATCGACACCGTTGCGATCCGCTTCGCCAAGCAGATACGCCGTGAGCGCGTCCTCCGTCACCACAACTTGCTCGTCGATCGCCTGACGTTGATCGACGACCTTGTCAGGCTGCAGCCCCTGAGCGTGCAACCACTGCATGTGAAACGTGAGGAGTTGCTCAACCTCACCCGGCGTGAGGCGCGCTTGGCTCACTTCGGGGAGGCGATCACAGACAAAGTCGACCGCCTCGTCGGGCATATACACCGCTCTCGGCGCGACCGCATCGAGTCGATGCGCCTCACGACCAACCACGACAGCCGCCATGACGAACACAACGACCGCGGCAAAAACAACGAATACAACGACCACAAAGTCAAACTATCGACGAGCTGGAGCATGCACGCCAGCCGAAGCGAGGCCCTACCAGCCCATAGACATCGCCAGAGCGCGTCAAGCCCCGATCTAGTCCCACATGAGAGGCAGTAGATCGGGGATTCGAGAATTGACGTTGTCCCGAGCGACAAGGGCAAGTCAGCGAATGATCCGCCGTTGTCGCCTGCCGCGGCTCAGATACCGATGCGCTGCGCCAGCTGTTCGCGGTGGTAGGTCGGGTCGCCGAACATCAGCTCGGAGCTCTTCGCACGCTTGAAGTACAGGTGTGCCGGGTGCTCCCAGGTGAAGCCGATGCCACCGTGAATTTGGATGTTCTCGGCAGCTGCGTGGAAGTACGCCTCTGAGCAGTAGGCCTTGGCAAGCGACGCCGTTGAGGCAAGTTCGTCGTTCATCTCGGCGGCGCACCACAGACCGTAGTACGCAGCGGACTTGGCCGACTCGACTTCGAGCAGCATGTCGGCGCACTTGTGTTTAATCGCCTGGAACGAGCCGATCGGGCGGCCGAACTGCACACGAACCTTCGCGTACTCGACGGCCTGCTCGAGCACCATCTGAGCGCCCCCGACCTGCTCGGCAGCGAGGCCGACGGCAACGAGATCGAGGACGGTCGAGAGGATCTCCCAGCCTTTGCCTTCTTCGCCGATGAGCGTGGCGGGCGTGTTGTCAAAGTCAAGCTTCGCCTGCTTGCGGGTCTGGTCCATCGTGGACAAAGACGTACGGGTGAGGCCAGCTGCATCGCCCTGCACGGCGTAGAGGCTGGTGCCGGCTGGTGACTTGGCGGCAACGATGATCAGGTTGGCCGCATGGCCATCGATCACGAACGACTTGGTGCCGCTGAGCGTGACATCGCTGCCGGAGCCCGAGGACTCCATCGTGATGCCCGACTCGTCCCACTTGCCCGACGGCTCGACGTAGGCGACCGTCGCGATTGTTTCACCCGATGCGATGCCCGGGAGGTGCGCCTGTTTGGCGGCGCCGTCACCTGAATGGATGAGCGTGTTCGCAGCGAGCACAGCCGTGGAGAAGAACGGTGCGCAGAGCAGGGCACGGCCCATCTCTTCGAGCACGATACCGAGCTCGACGAAGCTGTAACCCGACCCGCCGTACTCCTCGGGAATCGCGAGACCCTGTAAGCCCATCTGCTCACCCATCTGCGACCAGACCGCCGGGTCGTAGCCGTCCTCGGTTTCCATCTGCTCGCGTACGGCCTCTTCGGACGACTTGTTCTCAAGGAATGCGCGAACGGTGTTGCGCAGCTCTTCCTGCTCTTCGGTGAATGCAAAGTTCATGCCTTGATCATGGCGGGGTTGCGCTCGCTACACAAATCTGTTTGTGTACACATGTGGACACGACACGTTTGACCGGGATTCGCGAGCTTCGCAGCGAGCTCACCGATGCCGTCCGGCGCGCTGCGGCAGGCGAACGCACCGTCGTGACACGCAGCGGTCGCCCGGTCGCACAACTCGGCCCCCTTGATGCCAACGCACCGGACCTCGAACGCCTGCTGGGATCTGGTGCGGTGATCGCTCCGCGCCGAACGAGCGAGTGGCGCGCTCCCGAACCCGTCTCGGTGTGGGCCGGCGTGCGCATCGACCAGGTCCTCCGCGAGCTCCGCGGATGAGCCCGCTCTGCCAGCAACAAGGGTTCGGAGCCGGAATCGACGCGGATTCTGTGTCGATCGCGAGCCCGGAGCGCCTGGAAGGTGGCAGACGATGACGGTTGTGCTCGACACCTCGGCGCTGCTTGCGCTTGCGGTCGATGGCTCGCAGCGCTCCGTCACCCTTGACGCCCTCGATGCAGACACTGTCTGGGCGGCCTCGGCGATGGCTCTGACCGAGGCCCTGCCGGCAATCGACCGGCTGGTCGACGACCGTTTTCTGAGACTCGATCTTGAAGACGCGATCAGACTTGCGTGGGATCACCTGCACATCGTCCCGATCGACCAGCGATGCCTCGACCTGGCGGCTGCGCTGGCCCGTTCTCAGCCGGTCCGGCTGAGCGATGCCATCCACTTTGCTGCGGCACAACGTCTCCCCCGCCCGATCCGCTTCGTGACTTTCGATCCGACACATATCGGTGTGGCGATGGGTCTTGGCTTTGATGTGATCAGCACGTAAGGCAATCCCGCTGGACAACGAGCGGGCCAATCACACGTAGGCGAGATACATCACCCGATTGAGCGTGTCGACGCCCCACCGCGCCAGATTGCCGTCCCCAGCCACGTCAACTTTCTCGACACGACTGAATCCGGCCTCGCGCATCATTTGGACCAAGTCGTCCTCAAGTGGCCAGAACGCATCTGCGTCGGAGTACGCAGCCCAGGCCATGGATTCCTTTGCGTCGTCGCTCACGTTTGGCGGATATTCAGGGAACATCCGGCCGCGATACGTCGTGCCGAGGGAGTCCCGCGACACGATCGGGGAGCAGTCGTGCGTCACCTCGTCGGTGCGGGCAACGTGGGTGTCGATGAGCGCCACGTGTTTACATGACGAACGCATCGTGCGGAGGAATCCGGCAGGGTCAGCCACGTGATACAGGATGCCCGCCGCAAATACGACGTCGAACGGATCATGACGTGCGAGTTCGTCCTTGATGTCTGCGCGGACGAACTTGGCGTTCTCGACGCTGAGCAGTTTCCGTGCCAGCTCGCAGCGCTGAACGCTCAATTCCCGCGCCTCGATTCCTACCGCACGGGTGGCTCCGCGTTGCGCGAACGCCAGTGTGAATCCGCCCTCGAGACATCCGAGGTCGACAATCGTGCGACCGCCAAGACTCCCACCGCAGGCGTCGACGACGAGCTGCGTGCGAATGTCGTCGACTGGCGTGACTCCGGCCGTCGTGGTCTCGACACCTGGCGCCAAAGCGATGCGGTGAGCGGTGAACGGCAACAGATCCCACCAGTCGTGGTGCGGTGGCGCGGGGTCCACGACCGAGGTCGCTGGCAACGCCCGACCCCGAAGCGCACCGACAGCTGCCTGACCGCGACGCTGCACCCCGTTCCATCTTCTGGTCATGTCGTCACGGTTCACCGGTACCACGATGCCACACTCCCGAAGTGGTTGCGCCCCGGTGATGTTCAACAACTCGCCGGGTGGCCAAACCACGTGACTGATGTGCGGCGGGGCGTGCCAGACTTGCCCCATGGTTGCCGCATTGTCGAACACGCTCCACTGGTCGAATGCCGACGTCGAGGTTCACAAAGTCGTCGTCGGACCGTACGAAAACAACGTGTTTATCGTGCGCTGCACGAGCACGGGACAGGCAGTCTTAATTGACGCCGCCAACGAGCACGAGCAGCTACTTGAACTCTGCCAGCGTCTCGGCGTCCGTCGGGTCCTTGAGACCCACGGACACTGGGACCACATCCAGGCCGTACCGGCAATGCGTGAGGCCGGCTACGAGGTTGCGGTCACCAAGCTCGACGCGCCGATGCTCGACGACGTCGGCTACGACGTCTTCCTCGACGACACCGAGGTGATCGAGTTCGGAAAGTTGCAAATGAACGCCATTCACAACCCCGGCCACACCCCGGGCTCGATCTCGTTTGAACTCGTCGGTACACCGCTGCTGTTCACCGGCGACACGCTTTTCCCCGGCGGACCCGGCAACACGAAGTCCGACACCGGCGACTTCGACACGATCATCCACTCGATCAACGATCGGCTCTTCACATTCCCTGACGACACCATCGTGTTGCCGGGCCACGGCCTCGACACCACGATCGGCGCGGAACGCCCACACCTCGACGAGTGGGTCGATCGCGGCTGGTGAGATACGACGAGCGGCCGACCGACTACACCCCGATCCACACCGCCGATCTCCCACCCACTCCGATCCGCGACCGAAACATTCCGGCGACTGCGTGGATCGAAGCACCAGTCTCGCTGCTCACGCTCGGCGACGATCTGGCGGACTCTCCATCTGCTCATTACAAGCGGCGGATCGGACCATGGATTCTCTGGCGTGCCGGGCCCGCCAAACATGGTGACGCCCGATACTGGGCCACCCACGACACGATCGGCGCCGAGTACACCCTGCGGCTCTTTCCCGACGGTACCGCCGAAGGAAGCGGGCCGAGCGGGAGGACGCACAGACGCTTCCGCTCATGGAAAGAGGATCTGCGCGACACCGGATGATCGCCGGGCGAATCATCGACGAAGGTCCGCCCAGCACGCTTATGCCTGTGCTCCATCGTTCATACCCGACGCTGTCACCGCCTCGATGAACGCGGCTCGTCGGCGGCGGCGGAGAGTGGCGCGCCATCAGGGCCGCAGCGACACCCACAATGCGTGCTGCAATCTCCTACGCTGCGGCCGAGCAGTGGTTCGCAAGCCCCTCAACAAACCCCTTGCGACCGCCGACAACGATGTGGTTTGCCGGGGCCGAAAATTAGTAGGCCATTGAGTCCATTCGGCGTATGGATCTGCGCCGCTGCGCCTAGCGACTTGAACGTCAACTGCGTCGACGTCCCTTGAATCCACTCGAAGGCTTCTTCAGAGCACGAGACCTCCATTCGCAGATAATTCCTCAAACCGGCAGCGGCCTGCGTCGCCCAAACCGAGCTGCGCACACCGTTGTCAAAGCGGGGCATCGCGGCGGCGTGGTCGTTGTCAAGCAGATTTGCAACAATGGGGGTCACGGCCGCAGCTACTTGGAATAGTTGTGACCAGCGCCCACGAGATTTCTCACCAACGTCAGAAAAGAGCCGAAATATGAGTGCTGAGACATTTTTCGCAAACGTGGACAAGATCCGGTACGAAGGGCCCGACTCCGACAATCCACTTGCTTTTCGCTGGTACGACGCCGACAGAGTAGTCCGGGACCGAACAATGGCCGAGCATCTCCGCTTCGGCGTGTGCTACTGGCACAGTTTCGCATGGGACGGTTCCGACATCTTCGGCGCAGGCACCCTCGATCGGCCGTGGAATCCGGCGACAGCGTCAGGTGCGGCAGCGGCGTTGGAACCAATGGACGCGGCTCGGCTCAAGATGGCAGCCGCGTTCGAGTTCTTCGAGAAACTGGGGGCGCCATTCTTTTCGTTCCACGACATCGACATCGCCCCGCCCGGCAAGACATTCGCCGAGTCTGCCCGCAACCTCGACGAGATGATCGACGTGGCCGCTGGCCACATGGAACGAACAGGCACGAACCTCTTGTGGGGCACGACCAACGCGTTCTCGCACCCGCGCTTCATGGCTGGCGCAGCCACCAACCCGGATCCGGCGGTATTCCAGTACGCCGCAGCCCAGGTCGCCCGCTGCTTGTCAGCCACGCACCGCCTCGGCGGCGCCAACTACGTGCTGTGGGGCGGACGCGAGGGTTATGAGACGTTGCTCAACACCGATATGCGCCGCGAACTCGACCAGCTCGGTCGCTTTCTGAACATGGTCGTGGAGCACAAGCATGCGATCGGTTTCGAGGGCACGCTGCTCATCGAGCCCAAGCCCATGGAGCCGACTAAGCATCAGTACGACTACGACGTTGCCACCGTGTTCGCCTTTCTCCAAAGGCACGGACTTGAGAACGAGATCAAGGTCAACATCGAGGTCAATCACGCAACACTCTCTGGCCACGACTTCCATCACGAAGTCGCAACCGCCGTCAACGCCGGCGTCTTCGGCTCGATCGACGCCAACGCCGGCGACGATCGACTCGGCTGGGACCTCGATCGGTTCCCGGTATCCGTCGAGCAGATGTCGCTCGGCATGCTTGAGATCCTCCGTGGTGGCGGATTCACTACTGGCGGGCTGATGTTCGACACAAAGCTGCGCCGCCAGTCGATCGAGCGTGATGACCTCTTCCACGGCCACATTGGCGGGATGGACGTGATGGCTCGCTCGCTGCTGGTTGCCGCGTCGATGATCGACGAACTGGATGCCCGCCGGGACGCCCGTTACGCCGGGTGGGGCCAACGGACCGACATTCTCGAGGGCAACGTCACGCTGCAGCAGCTCCACGATGCTCAACTTACGGGCACAGAGCCGACTGGGGTGAGCGGCCGCCAGGAAGCGCTCGAAAACCTCGTCCAACGCCACATCGAGCGAGCCCGTTGAATCAAGGGCTCGGTGCGAGCCCGTCGCCCGTCATCGGTCAGCCAACGGCGACTCAGATGGGAAGGTTGCCGGTGCCACGACGAGTCGAGCCCTCGTCACTGTAGGCCGCGATTGTGCGCTGCGCGATGCGCATTTGGTGTACTTCGTCGGCGCCGTCGGCGAAACGAGCCCAACGGGCGTGCTGATACATGTGCGCGAGCGGGGTGTCGGTCGAGTAGCCGAGTGCGCCGTGAACCTGGATCGCCCGGTCGATCACGCGGTTCAACATGTTGGCGACGAAGTGCTTCGCCATCGACACCTCGCCTTTGAAGTCGACTCTTTCGTCGGCTGGAACGTCGTCGCCCTGCTTGTGCGCCGCGTCAATCTTGGACGCGGCATGAAGCACCATTAGTTTCGATTGGTAGAGCTCCATCGTTGAGTCGGCGATCATCCATTGGATGCCTTGCTTCTCGGCAAGCATCGATCCATGCGAGTACCGGTTGAGTGAACGATCAACCATCATGTCGAGCGCAGTCTCGGCCTGAGCGATCCATCGCATGCAGTGGGCGAGCCGGGCGGGGCCGAGTCGGTACTGGCCGAGGAGGTGCCCCTGCCCGCGGCCACCGAGCATCTGGTCCTTGTGGACACGAAGGTCGGTGATGACGATTTCGGAGTGGCCGGTTCCGCCGTGCATCGTCTCGACCTCACGCACGTCGTTCCACCCCTCCTGAGGGAGGTCGATCAGGAACGCCGAGTTGGCGGCCTGTGGAATCTCTGGGTTCTCTTCCGTTCGGCAGACGAGAATCGCAAAGTTGGCGCGACGAGCGTTGGAGATGAACCACTTGTGGCCGTTGATCACCCATTCGTCGCCGTCCTCGTAGGCTGACGTCTGAATTAAGGTGGGGTCAGAGCCCGCCACTTCGGGTTCGGTCATCGCAAAGCACGACCAAGTCCGACCCTCGCAGAGAGGCTTCAGGTACTTCTCCTTCTGTTCGTCGGTGGCCCAATGCAACAGGGTGTGCATGTTGCCCTCGTCAGGTGCCTGGCAGTTAAACACCCATGGTCCATAGTGGGACTTCGCTGCCTCGGCCTGCACCATGGCGAGTTCGACGTGGCCCAACCCCATGCCACCCCACTCTGCGGGCATGTGCGGCAGCCAGATCCCATCTGCATGTGCCTGCTTGCGCAGTTCGATCAGCTTGGCGATCCGATCGCGCCCCGAGAGTGGTTCGACGCCGTCGACGCCGTCACGATGCCCATCGATCTCTGCCTCCGCCGGCTTGATTACGTCGTCGACGAATGCACGGATCCGCATCCGCAGCGCTTCGAGCTCGGGGGTCAGGGTGAAATCGATTGCCATGGGTCAACTCTCCCAGACTGCGTGGCTCTCGCTCGACTCGACCGCAGAACTGGGCGATCTAGGCCACGCCCTGTTTCGGTGCGGCCCCCGCAACACGACGGCCGGCCACCCACACATCGGTGAAATCGGCCGGTTCTGCGAGGCGCACCACCTTCTCGAAGCTCCGTGCGTCGTCGTCAACACCGTCCCAAAGGCGCAGCGCCGACGTTGGCCGCGCCGTGTCGACGGCAACAGCGTCGAACGGCCGACCGACCTCAAGCAGCCCGACATCGAGTCCGAGAAGTTCGCCGCCGCCGAGGGTGCCCATCCAGAACGCTTCGACGATCGACACCCTTGAGCCAGCTACGCCCCGGTCCTGCGGCGCAAGCTCGGCGTCGACTCCCTCGTCGAGCAACCGTGACATCGTCACTGCCTCGCCGCACTGGCTGAGCACATTCGGCCGCGCACCGCCAGCAACATCGGTCCCGAGCCCGACGCGCACACCAGCGTCAAGTGCTCGGCGAGCTGGAAACACGGCGTTGGCGAAATAGGCATTCGACATGGGGCAATGCGCCACGCCCGCCCCGCGAGCCCGTAGCGTCGCGAGGTCGTCCCTGCCGAGGTGATCGCCGTGCGCCAACACTGTGTGGTCGCGCAACAGGCCGAACCCGTCGAGGGCTGCCGTGTCCGACATCCCAAAACGAGTGAACGCATAGTTGTGCTCCCAGTCGCTTTCCGAGCAGTGCGTCTGCACGCGAACCCCGGTCGACGACGCGAGTTCACCGAGCCCGCGCAGCAACTCATCGGTGCATGCGGGGGCGAAACGCGGGGTGATTACTGGCTGCACCAGATCGGAGCCGAGCGCGACGATGGCGTCGATCGAGCGAGCAGATGCTTCGATGCCCTGCGCTGCGTTGGCATCTCGGTACCACTGCGGCGTGCCGTCGGGATGGTCCATTGCGACTCGACCGACAAATGCCCGCTGGCCCGCAGCTCGACATGTCTCGGCCAGCATCGTTGTCGTCTCAACATCGATCGTCGCGTAATACGTCGCTGTTGTGGTTCCGTGTGCAAGCAGTGTGCTCACCAAGCTCGGCCACACCTCGCTGGCGAAACTCGGGTCGGTCAGCTTGGCCTCCAGTGGAAAGGTGTGCTCGAAAAGCCACGACTCAAGGTCGAGGTCGAGGCCCGTCCCGAGTTGCGGCCACTGCGGCGCATGGATGTGGGTGTCGATCAGACCGGGAAGCAGCACCGTCTGCAATGGCGCAACATCGTTGGCATGTTCGATCGACGTGATGATGCCATCGTCGTTCACGGCGACCGCAACGCCATGTCGGACTTCGAGCTTCGTTGGCCCGGGCGTCTGCATGATCGTGCCCCGAACGGTGAACCCCATCAGGGCAACCTAGGTGCACTCGAGTGCGGACGCCATGATCATCCGGACCCGAGACTTCGTTGATGCTGACCTTCATCCGCTTGTCCAGTCCTGCCACGGCCATCTGCTGCGGTCAGAATGCCAACCTGATCGTCCCATCGAGCGGCCGCCACGCGCAGCGCCGCTCCCGCTAGGGCGAGCTAAACGGACTCTCCTGCGCCGACTGTTGCGGCGGTGGAACCTGCATCGGCAATGCCGCAACGTCGCCACCCAACGAGATCGCCGACGAGAAACGCCGATCTCATCGAGAGCTTCCTGTCTCCGACCTATGCGTCGATCAGGTGACGATCCACAGCGACACTATGACCTCCATCGCCACCGGTCATGTGAGAAGCCGCTGTGATGGTTGGGGACACCGTCATGGCGCCACTGG
>Ga0115572_10004197_pt1 | contig 11261 bp, 8 predicted proteins | sample COGITO_mtgs_1206_FD_88681 | JGI IMG/M metagenome (GOLD analysis project Ga0115572, IMG submission 88681) | Pelagic marine microbial communities from North Sea - COGITO_mtgs_120607 | ecosystem: Environmental > Aquatic > Marine > Epipelagic | place: Germany:Helgoland, sampling site Kabeltonne... | reverse complement strand
CAATTTTGCAAAACCCAGAAGTTCATAAAAAAGGAATTCAAATACCAAGCAATAGACAAACTTTTGGTCTGGCTACATTTTCTAAACTGCCCATAATTAATAGGGGTCATGTGCAACATAAAGGGGCTTATGGTAATAATAAAAATTATTGTATCTACGTGGATATTGTAAACAGTAAGGATACAATTCGTATCTATAATGTTCATTTACAATCTATAAAGCTCGAGACCAATAATAACATAAAATCTATTAAGAATAAAGGAACTGAAAAGACCAAATCAGGATTTAAAACTGCATACAGAAAGCTAAAGAAAGCTTTTGCCATACGTGCAAAGCAAAGTGAAGCCGTGTGTAAACATATAGAAAATTCTCCTTATCCATCAGTCGTATGTGGTGACTTTAATGATACTCCTATATCATACACTTATCATATCTTTGAAAACAAGCTGATTGATGCATTTAGAAACACTTCAACAGGATTTGGCTCAACATATATCGGGTTGTTACCGGCAGGTCGTATTGATTATATTTTTCACTCTAACACATTGAGCTCATCGAACTTTAAAATTCAAGAGGAAGAATTGAGCGACCATCGTGCAATTTCTTGTCTAATTTATTAATATGTTTTTTGAAATTAACCCAAATAATATTGATCTGAGACTTGTTGATGATACTGTACAGGTATTAAAAAAGGGTGGACTTATAATTTTCCCTACGGACTCAGTTTATGCGATTGGATGCGATCTTTCAAATAAAAAAGCACTGCATCAATTAGCCAAGTTTAAAGGTGAAAGACTTAATAAAATTCATTTTTCTATTATCTGCAAAGATTTCACAGAACTTTCTACGCATACTAAACAACTTGATAAACCAACCTTTAAGCTTATAAAGCAATGTTTACCTGGACCATATACCTTCATTTTGAGGGCAAGCTCAAATATTCCAAAACTTTTCGATTCAAATAAGAAAGAAATTGGTGTCCGTATAACGGATAACCTCATTACACAGGCCATAGTTGAGTCTTTAGGAAACCCAATTGCTTCAGCTTCACTTCATGACGATGATGCACCAATACTAGAATACTTTACAGACCCTTATCATATTTTTGAAAACTACGAAAACAAAGTAGGCGTAATCATTGATGGTGGAAGAGGAAAAATAGAACCTTCTACAGTGATAGATTGCTTTACGCATAAAGAGGCTAGAATAGTAAGACAAGGAGCAGGAAAAATAAATTTATGATTTTAATTGGAGACTGCGGCAGTAATAAAACGCCTGAAATAAGAAGAATAATTGATGATTACGTTAATTGTGAGGTAATCCCCTTAATGGATATTCAGCAAAAAAACTTGGAGAAATATGACGGTATTGTATTATCCGGGGCACCTATTTTATTAACAGAGGAAAAAACAGATGCTTATATACAGTCTACAACATGGATTAAAAACATTGAAATACCTCTCCTAGGCATCTGTTTTGGCCACCAGCTTATTGGGCTTCATTATGGAGGCATTGTAAAAAAAATGAAAGAAGATCGTGAACTTCAAGAGATTGAGATTTTCGAATCATGCGCACTTTTTGATAGGCTACCAGAAGTTATTCAAATGCAGGAAGACCATTGTGAATTTGTCTCTGTTCCTAAAGGATTCAAATTGATTGCCTCATCTGATGCTTGCTTTAATGAAGCTATGACTCATAAGGAAAAAAATATTTTTGGCGTACAATTTCATCCTGAAGTTTCTGGCCTACAAGGAAGTTTATTGATTGAAAATTTTTATAAAATATGTCAATGGCAGGACACTAAATAATTTCGGATATTGAAATGAGATGATCCTTCTCAATTATTGTAATTTTCCTTCCTTTTGTTTCTATGACTGCATCCTTTTTAAATTCTCGTAACAATCTAATTACGGTTTCCGTTGCAGTACCAACAAAATTCGCCAAATCATCTCTCGACAGATTAATTGGTGCTCCCTTATATATATCATCCAATAATATTAATGCCAAGGCAGTGCGCTGGCGGACGGTTTTCTGAGCCATTGTTGTTAGAAGGTCAGCTCTATCCTGGAGCTCCTTAGAAAGCACTCGAATTACAGTATTTCGCAATTTTTCATTTGTATTGATTTCTTTCAAAAAATCAGACTTTTGAATATAGCCGATACAAGCCTCTTCTAACATTTCTGCATCGACGTTATATGTCTTATCACTCAGCATTGCTCTAAAACCTACAAGATCTCCGGCTTTTGCAATTTCAATGATTTGCTCCTTGCCTTCAATTCCGTATTTAATAATTTTAATTAGACCGCTATGAAGATAAAAAACACCACGTGGAGTCCCTCCTTCAGAAAACAAAACATCACCCTTATTGTATCGCTTATAAATTATTCTATCGTCATCATCTAAAGGACGCAACTTATGTACGCCTGATAAAATTTGTTCAATATGCTCTAGACAATACAGACATGTTTCCATGATGGTAAATAATTGAGGCAATAAAAAAGGCGACTAAATCGCCGCCTTTCAAATTTATAATTTCATTATCTTTTTGACCTGCTTCTGTTGATCAGTAACAAGCTGAACAAGGAAAGTACCGCGATGCAACGCGCTTACATCCAAATTCAAAGTTTGAGGACCTGATATAATGTTCTTAAAGCTAAACGCCTTAAGCTCTGCACCTGACAAACTGTATATCTTGACAGATACATCACCTGTTTGTACCATATCGAAAGAAACGGAAAACTCATTTTGAACAGGATTAGGATATACAGTCATATCCAAATCGTTAGCTTCTAAGCCAATGTTGGAATCATTAGTTCCAAGGTAACCAGTTGAAGCCCAAATACCTCTTCCATATGTTCCGATGTATATTTCACCAGGACGACCATTTCCTTCTTCTGGAGTTCTCCATGATTGTCTAACCTCCGTAACCACAGTTCCTTCAAAACCTGCGGATGCGTTTGTCCATGACGAACCACCGTCAGAGGAAACAACCATACCCATCAAAGTACCTGCAACAATAACGTTTGGATCATCACGATCAATAATTCCATCAGTACAAGGTACACCTACAGCGCCCAGATTTGAAAAACTTGGGTTCGCAGCTGTAGCATTCGATGATCTTCTTACATTACCACCAAACATAACCAAGTCATCTGCATTATTCGGATTTACAGCAATTCCTGTCGCAGCGGCATTATTGATTTTAGTGGCAACCGTATATGTTGGCGTAAACTCATCGCCTCCAGAAGCAAAATAGGACACTTTCTCGTTAAATAGTGTATCGCTTGTATAAACGCTACCTAAACCGTCTATTCTCCATATTCCATTTCCTGCAGAAACGTAACATTGCTCTAAATCTCTCGAAAACTCCACATCTACACTACCATTATTGTTACCTATGCCTCGTGCAACACAAACCCAATTCGGATCAGCAACTGATAACCTCAACGAATTTCTTGTACCCCATAGTTCACCGCCGTTAGCACCGACCCAAACAAGAAACCAAGATTGGAAAGGATCTTGAACAGTTAAAGTGTCCCACGAAATATTGAAGTCAACAGTATCTGCACCCATTGCATGTAACTCACCCGTTATAGGATTCACACCAAAATTCACAGAATCGTTTGATACTGATGGTGTGTAGTAAAGTGTATCTGTAAAATAGTAATCTTGCGTCGCTGTAATTGTAATCGTGTCTCCAGAAGACAAACTCGGAACTTTCATTATGTCACCGACGGTATAGTTTCTTGTCGGGATAAACAGCACACTGTCTTCAGAGTTTTCATCAAAGTTCTCAGCCAAAAATAATTCTGTATGAAAAGGATGAAATGCACCTGATTGCCCAATGGGGTCATAACTACTCGGTAAGTCTGGTGAAAAATTATTAAATGTTGCTCCACCATCTCCTGTTCTTCTAATTGAGTTATAATAAACCGACGTAAACATTACATTCGGATTGTAGTACGAAATCTCACACTCAAATCCATCACCACCACTTACTTCGACAAATTCTTGGAAGGTAGATAAGCTATGGTCGTTGTATAACGTTCCGTTATCCTGGGCTCCACCCATGACAGCTCCATTTCTGTCGAAAGCAATTCCGTAGAACTGCGTAACATTATATCCTCTATTGGCAGGATACCAGTTGTCTGCAAAATCATTTGTAATATTTACACCACCATCATTTCCGATGTATAGTCTATTATTTGCATCCCACTTCATTTCATGGTTGTCAGCATGCACATAAATTGATGAGGTTGGATTTACAAACCACTGACTCACTTTTTCAAATCCTCCACTTGGCGGATTATTAACTGTTTGCTTCCATCTCCATATATCAATTCCACCAATGTAAATTTCTTCTGGGTCAGTCGGATTGGTAGAAACAACAGAATTGTAAGTTCCTTGATCTCGATAAATGTCAAATTCATTCGGAGGGCCTGATGCGCCAACAAACTTAGTCCAAGTATCACCATCATCGTGGGAAACATGCATACCTACTAGGCTTGAATTAGTAATTACGGCATACAATGTGTGCATTCCTGCGTCGTTTAAATCAGCAGAAATAGTATATTCTCTTCGCTGACCGCCTAAACCAACTAAATCACTACTGTTTCCGGACCGGTTTGAAAAGCTTTCTCCTCCGTCCTTGGAAACCCATGTTTGATTGCTATGATTTGAGATAATGATTTGACCATCTTTCGACACCTTTAACGCAGCACAAGAACCAGAACCAGCTGATACTGTTGTCAAAGATGTTTCACCTAATTTCCATTTTCTCACGCCTTGCGCAGTTGCAAGCCAAACATAATCATCTTCATCCGAGCTTTCAACTTCCGTACAATTTGAAGTTCCTGGAATAACATCCCAAGTTTCGCCTTTATCAGTCGAATACCAAACACCATTACCTGAACCACCTTCTTGATTCGAACCAGTCGCGACATACAATACATTGTCCATAGTTTGCGTCATACTCGAAATGTTCGGGCTTGCACCGGCAGCAATATAAGATGTGACTTTTGTCCATGTATTCGCACCGTTGTAAGAAACAAATAAACCTCCTGAAACACCTCCTGCCCAAATAAGGTCATTCCATTCACGATCAACCTGAATTGCTCGGGTTCGACCACCAATATTATCCGGACCATAATCTGCAAAAGCAATAGACTTAGTTGAAGGCAGTCTTCTTAAGTCTTCACGCATTTTTGATATTTCCTCGTTGGTGTAAGGAATACCAGTTTCTAAGTTTACAAATTGAGATTTGTACCAAGCAACAGCATCATCACCACCAGTTTTGGCTTCGATTGATGCAAGTTCTTTTGGTTGATAAGTTGAAGTATTTTTTTGAGTGGTTGTAAGTAAAATAGTAGTTGCAACAAGTGAAACTCCTAATAATGAACCAATTAAAAATCTAATTTTCATAGTGCTTTGAATAAGTTATGTATATAGTGGCTAAGTTACGGAATTATTTCCGAAAAATAAACAACAAAAAGAAGAAGAATGTTTTGACAATTCGTTAAAAAAAAAGAGAGACAAACAACAACGGCGGAAAAGAGCTAAAACAAGTGTTTTTCAGCCCTATATGATGACCGTACTAGTGGGCCACTTTCCACATATTTAAAACCCATTTTTAGACCTAAATCCTTATAAAATTGGAACTTTTCTGGGGTAATAAAGTCTTGTACAAATAGATGCTTTGGTGTTGGTTGTAAATACTGGCCTAGAGTTAAGACATCCACATTTACATTTCGCAAATCCTCCATTGTTTCAATAACCTCTTCTTCAGATTCTCCTAAACCCAACATAACCCCAGACTTTGTTTTCATACCTCCTTTTTTCAAACGAAATAACAATTCCAAACTGCGATCATATTTCGCTTGAATACGAACTTCTTTGGTCAACCTTCGCACCGTTTCTAAATTGTGTGACACGATCTCAGGAGCAACATTAATAATCTTCTGTAAATTTTCCCATTTCCCAGCAAAATCAGGAATTAAAGTTTCTAATGTTGTTCCAGGTGACTCAATTCTTATCTGAGAAACGGTTTCCACCCAAATTTCAGAACCTCCATCCGGTAAATCATCCCTATCAACAGATGTCAAAACGGCGTGTTTAACTTTCATTAGCTTTACGCTATCAGCAACACGCTTTGGCTCCATTAAATCAACAGCGCTAGGCCTGCCCGTTTTTACTGCGCAAAAACCACAAGAACGTGTACAAATATTACCCAAAATCATGAAGGTTGCAGTTCCTTCCCCCCAACACTCACCCATATTGGGACAGCTCCCGCTTTCACAAATAGTATGTAATTTATGTTTATCGACTAGTCTTCGGACTTCGCGATAACTTTCACCTGTTGGCAGCTTTACACGAAGCCATTTAGGTTTACCAATTTTAGTCTGAACTTTCTGGATGTGAGCCATATTTTTTTTTGCAATTCCCCACCTATTCAGGTGCAATTTCTTTTAATTTAAAACTCAAAGATAAACGCTCTTTTATTAACTCAGAGAGATTCATCTTATTAATCTTGCGACTGGTTATTAATCGTTCAATAAAACTTTTAAAACCATAAGCCACAAATCCAGCAAATGGTATAAATAAGAAGTATAACAAAGAGCCCCAAAAACCTATATAATTAGGTAACAAAATGAACAGAGATAAGTTTAGAAGTCCCAAGATCAAAATCATCATGATGAGTTTGGTAGAACCCCAAAAAACAGGACGTGCAAAGTTGGCTTCAACAAAACGTTTTATCGCATAGTAAAACAAACCACAATGAACCGCTCCAAAAATAGAAATTGGCAGTAACAAACATTGCTTCAAAAAGTCCATTTTGGACACAGGGTTATTTAATGCATCATAAAAGTCATTATCGGAAATTCCTTTGTGTTTTAATTTACCGAAATAATGCCCTGTCTCCTTCTTCAGAGCAAGATACTTTTTAGGAGATTTATTGAAGTCGTCAACGATAGCTTTGGCATCTCTCCAACGCGCATCTATAGACTTGTTACATTCCATAAACTCTGGCATTCCCCGACGCAGAAGCATCATCATTTGCTCTGTAAATTCACATGAGTCGAGATCATTAACGTGAATCATATCAGCCTTAAGCATCTCTTCTAAACGAATGGTAAGCTCTTGAATAATTTTGTTCGGGTTAGCTTCGAATTCTTGGCGAAAATCATTCAGTTTAATCTTTTCTGAATTCTTCAAATACAAATCACTCTGAAACTTCTCTGGATTACTGTAATTACATCCTACCGTGGCTAAATATATATCCTGCTTCCATTCACATGCCTCAAGGGCAGTAAAACCGATACGAACCGCGCCTTTTTTTAGAGGTTTTAATCGCCGTACAAAAACATCATCCGTAACCCCTTCACTAAAAATAAGCAAGCTTCTTTTGCCCAATAAAATATCTGAACCCTTCTTAAATATCTCTAGATTTTTCGCCTTTGTATCGACACCATCTTGTTTCCGGTAAATTGGAATCATATGTGCAGTCCAAAATATGGGCTTAGTAAATGTTGTAAAAACATCAGATCGGGTCATAAAGAAGACTATTGCTCTATTAAAACCTGCAAGAATTAAGGGATCCATAAATGCCGCTGGATGATTGCAAACATAGATTGTACTTGAATAAAAATCTGGTTTGTTCTTCACCTTGACTTTTCTGAAGTAAAGCCTTAAGGTATAATTCAAGACAATGTAAAATAAAAAATACAGTAAGCGCATGAGACAAAAATAACAAAGGATTTTAAATCAATTCACATATACTATGCTGAAAACTTTTTAGCACCAAATCATATACCATATACAGTGAGTGTTAACTTTATAAAAAATTCTGAACTATGAAAAATGTCGGTTTATTTTGTGGAGGGTTTTCATCTGAATATGACATTTCGTTAAAGAGTGCACAGACGATATTCGACACTTTTCCTAAAGACTACTCCGTATTCAAAATTGAGGTCACTCCTGAGAATTGGTTTTATACCAAGAATTCCAAAAAAATTATTTTTGATAAAAATAAAGGAGCTTTAAAAATTGAGAACAAATCCATTCAAATAGATTTTGCGATTATCTGTATTCATGGAGATCCAGGGGAAAATGGGAAAATCCAAGCTTACCTTGATCTATTAAATATTCCGTACCTCAATAGTAATGCACAAGCATCCTCATTATCTTTCGATAAATTTATCTGTAATCAATTCTTGAATTCATGTGGCTTTAAAACGGCTGCTTCGCAACTAATAACAAAAAGAAGTTCTTTTGATTCAGAAAAGCTCATTAAGAAGCTTAATCTTCCAATTTTTATAAAACCTACAGATTCGGGATCAAGCTTTGGTATTTCTAAAGTATACAAAGCAGCCGATATAGTGCCGGCTGTCAAGAAGGCTTTTGAGGAAGGCGACACGATAATCGCAGAATCCTTTCTTGATGGTATCGAGCTAACATGTGCTGTTTTCAGATCAAAAAAAGAATTAATAGCGCTTCCTGTAACTCAAATTTCTACAGAAAATGACTTTTTTGATTTTGATGCAAAATATAATGGGAATTCAAAAGAAGAAACTCCTGCTAATATTGAGGACGAATTAACAAAACAAATTCAAGAAACTTCAAAAGGAATATACAACGCCCTGCAATTGAGCTCCGTAGCTCGGATTGACTATATAGTTGTAAAAGGAACGCCGTACATTATAGAAGTAAATACAATCCCTGGCTTTTCAAAAGCGAGTATTGTCCCGCAAATGTTAAAATGTGCAGGCATAGCATTGGAAGACTTTTGGTCATTGATTATTGAAGCTGAGCTCAATAATTAGCCATTTGATTAAAAATCTCTTCCATCTTTTTTACCAGTTTATAACGAGATCCTTCAAAATTATTTACAATTATAGCAAATGCTAAATTCGACCCGGATTTAGAATTCACATAACCTGCATATGCTTTAACATTACTAAGCGTACCACTCTTGGCTTGCATACGTCCTGAGGCACTTTGACCTTTACAAATATTTTTTAAGGTTCCTGAATTTCCGGCTACAGCTAATGTACTTCTGAAGAGCTCACTGAGCTTGCTCCTATGAATGTGCTTTAAAAGACTACAAAAGTTTTCCGCAGAAATTGCATTTTTACGAGACAATCCACTACCATCCTTTAGTTTCATGCCCGATAAATTGACCTTACCCTCTAAATTTTTATAAACGGCTTCAATTCCTGAACTGGTGGAACCTTTACCATTATTATTGAATCCAACAAGATTTAAAAGACCTTCAGCAAATAGATTCACGCTATTTAAATTCGTAAGCCTAACTACATCGATTACTTTTTCTCCCTTTTGCGAATAAATCATCTTTAAATTCTCATAATTCACGACATCAGAGGACATTAATCTAACTCCTTTTGGCTTTCCGCTCACATAGGAAAATAAGGAGTCATTCTTCAGAAACCTTGTGAATTCTAATGAGAGCATGTACTCTGGATCATGCATACTTCCCTTTACTGTAAAGCTCTTGCGATTTACAGGTAGAAAACCAATACCAAATCGATCGCGAGAATACGGCGCGCCATATAAGTAAGATTGGTCATTTCTAATATTTGCTGCGGTAATACTGTGGCGAAAAACCAAGGAATCATCTGTTGGAAATGTCTTCAAAAATTTAGCAGCTTCTCCATAGTTGTAGGTATCAAAATAATACTTCACTGTATTGTCATAAAAATTAATACCACATGCTCCTGAGCCGTAATAGTTTCCCATATCTGACCAATCCCATCCATCAGGGATGCCTGCGTAACCAAACTGCGATCCATCTGCTATAATCGAACCATTTATTGCATTAATACCTCGAGCTTTTAATGCTGAGAGCCAGTCATTCATGAATTCGTATTCAGACCCCTCCTCGTTGAAATATTTACTACCGAGGGTTATGTCTCCTTCACCTCTTATAAATAAATTACCATTTAAAACGCCCATAGAATCGACCTTTCCATTTATGTAAAGATTTGTTTGAGGCCTATATTCTGAACCGAGAACATCTAACGCAGTAAAAGTGCTGAATAGCTTAGCAGTGGAGGCTGACATTAGCACCTTATTGCCGCTTATATTTGCAAGCACAGAATCTTTATCAAGATCAACAATACAAATAGAAACAGAAGCATGTTTATTTTCAGATGTTTTTACAAAATAGTCTGCTGTCTTCTGCAATGATATTTGACCACACAGTAACCAGCAGTTAAAAAGGATAATGGACAAGGAAAAAAAACTATATTTTTGCATTGAATTTCTTTACTACAAAAGAACTTCAAAAAACATACCGTTTTGCGTGAATCGTTATTTTTTTTCAACATAAAAATGACGAAATCCAAATGCCAAATATGGTCGAAAAGAAAAAAATTAAGGTCCTAAGAATAATAAATCGTTTTAATATCGGTGGACCGACGTTTAATGCTACCTTCTTGACAAGATTCATGTCGGACGATTTTGAGACGCTTCTAATTGGTGGGCTTCCTGAAGAAGGTGAGGCAAATTCATTACATATTTTAAAAGAATACGGTGTTGAGCCGCTTCTTATCCCTGAGATGAAGCGAGAACCCAACTTTAAAAGTGACAGGCTCGCTTTAAAAAAAATAAAAAGTATTATTGAGGAATTCAACCCTGACATTGTGCATACCCATGCTTCTAAAGCGGGCGCGATAGGGAGAAAAGCTGCCTTTAGTTGTAATGTTCCTATTGTGGTACACACATTTCATGGGCATGTCTTTCATTCTTATTTTGGTAAAGTAAAAACAACAATATTTAAGAATATTGAACGTTATTTAGCAAAAAGGTCTACTGGTATCGTGGCTATTTCCAATCTTCAGAAAAAAGAACTTTCTGAGGACCACAAAATAACTTCGAAAGAAAAAATAGAGGTAATCCCCCTTGGTTTCGATTTGAAAAAATTTCAAGAAAACCACAAAGCAAATAGAAAAACAATTCGTTCTAAATATAATATAGAAGACGATTGTATAGCCATTTGCATCACAGGAAGACTGGCCCCAGTTAAGGATCACTTCTTCTTTCTAGATGTTATTGAGTCTCTTGGATCCCAAACAAACAAGAAAATTAAAATTTTCATTGTTGGGGATGGTGAACTCCGTAAAGAAATTGAACAAAGAGTTCAGTTGCTCATAAAAGCAGGAATAGATATCGTAATGACTTCGTGGATTCTTGACATAGCTCAATTCAATGCAGGTATGGACATTATGTGCCTCACCTCAAAGAAT
>Ga0115572_10004193_pt1 | contig 11264 bp, 6 predicted proteins | sample COGITO_mtgs_1206_FD_88681 | JGI IMG/M metagenome (GOLD analysis project Ga0115572, IMG submission 88681) | Pelagic marine microbial communities from North Sea - COGITO_mtgs_120607 | ecosystem: Environmental > Aquatic > Marine > Epipelagic | place: Germany:Helgoland, sampling site Kabeltonne... | reverse complement strand
CGCGAACGCGGAAGCCGGCGAACCTGGGGGGCGACCCGCGAGGTCCACGCTAGTCCGCCCCGGCGATAGCAACGTCTCCTCCGCGCCGCTCCATTCGTTCCCGGTGTCGTCGTCCGTCCCCGATGCACAGTTTCCCGACCGGGGAAGTTCGTGTCGGTTGCTATCGCGCGGGGGCTTCCGTTCGCGACGACCACGCGATGATCGCCGGGAAGAACCGCCGGGAAGATCGGGAGCCGCGACGCCGCCGTCGGATTCCGCCCGCAGGCGCCGTTCAAAGATGTGCTGACGCTCCGCCGCGTCCCCGCGCCCGTACAGCAGCGTCCCGAGCGTCCCCATGACAAACCCCCCGAGCTGCATGGTACTCATCTGCCACGTCAGCGATTCACCCTCAAACACCGACGGGTTCCCGTGGTGAAGACAAGCCGCCAGGAACCAGCACGCGAGCGTTCGCAGCGTCTCCAACCAAGTTCGCGAAGCCACGCCCGCCATCGGCGACACCTGCTGACCCACGTAGTTATACGCCACTAAACCGATGACGTACGCGGCGATGATCGCGATGAGGTGCGGCGAGTTGCGAAGCATCACCACCGTGTCACCCGAGGTGTTCTCCAAGACGCCGCCCACGTCGGTTAAATCCTTCGAGTTGAACACGAGCCCCGGCGTCTGCGCCGCGGGAAGGACGATCCCGAGCATGAGAACGACGCCGACGCAACCCTCCGCGCCGACCATCGTGGTCGGGGTCTTGAACACACCGGCGAGGTCACGGAGGAAGTACCCCTCGAACGTGAGCTGCGCCGCCTGCACAGCCTGCGACGCGAGAATGTACGCCATCCCGCGGACGGTGGCGGTTCTCCGATCGGGATCCGCGAGAACCGCCGCGAGAGCCACGAGCGCCACCCCGGAGAAGGACAGGGACATGCCGAGCTTGTGCAGGTCGTTAAGCTCCCGCCTGAGACACACGGCGATGAGCGCCGCGAAGAGAAGCTGGCCGTGTCGAAGCATCAGGAACGTGGACAAAGGGACGTGCAGCAGCCCGTAGGAGATGAGCGCGGTGGCGACCAGGTCCGCGAGTGTGATTGGGACTAGCCCGAACAGGGCGGGGAGTATCGGCGGCAACGACGCGTACCACGACGACGGTTCACCGCGCTCCGGAGACGGCGCGCTGTCCTCGTTGCCGCTGCCGCCGCTGTCGCCGGAGAGCAGCCCGCGCGTGAGCTCTGCGTCGTCGCGAGCCCTTCGCCTGACGCGCCCGCGATTTTCCCCGACGTTGCCCTCCCTCGGCCGCGTGTTCCATCCGTGCACCACGAGACACAACGCCATCGCCACGAATGAAAGGAAAGTCATGAACAACGGTTTCTTGAAGTCGTGAACCGCGGGGTGCGCCGCGTCCCCGCGTCCGCGGCCACTCACTTCGTAAATGTACTTGCTGATCATCGCCGTCAGAGTCCCGAAACCGAGAAGCGCCGTGGAGCCGACGCGAGCCGCGAGCCTCCTCGTTTCGCGAAGCTCGCGCTCGAAGCTAGCTCGATTCCATGCACCCGCGGGTGGGTGCACCGCGGTGGACATCGTCGCGAAGCTGGGATGTGGCCAGTGCGTCGGCGCGGCGGGCACTGCAAAGTATTTCTGAGCGAGACCTTCTGCAGACAAATATTCGGAGGCTGACATCAGACTGGCGGGCACGCGAGGGGCGTCGCCGCGCGGGCCGGCGAGAAGAAGCGTGCGGTCGAGATGCAAACACCCGCGCCGCATGGGACACGCGACCCGAAGACACCGAAGACACACGTGAGAACCCCGCAATCTCCCCGCAACTTCCCATCCACTTCCAACGGCGACATCGGGACGTCCGCGAGATCTGCGACCTCGCTCCTCCACCCCTTCGTTCACGCGCACCGACGCCCCTCCCACGCTCCTCGTTCACGCGCATCTCGCTCACGACCCACGACCCACTCCTCGCAGCTGGTGACCGCGATGAAAGACTCGGACCCGTACACCGGTGGCTCGTCCGACGTCGGGACGAATCCCACGCATCGAAGAACGCGGTCAACTGACGTGGGGGTCGACGAGGACACGGTGCCCATTCCGCAGACGGCGTTCAAGAAGTTCTACGACTCCGTGTTCGGCCCAACCGCGGCGGGTGCGGACGCCAACGCGGGCACGGCGGGCACACAATCGAGCCTCGGCCCGGGGACGGGACGCGCGATCCCCGGGGATGACGGCGCGAGAGAGACGAAACCGGCGAGAGACGCCGCGAGCGGGTCCGCCGCGTCCAACCGCGCCGGATCGAATCCCTCGTCGTGGTTCAACCCCGAGGCGTTCACGAAGGAGAAGAGGGAGTGGACGCGGGCGCAACGGGAGGCGCAACGTAGGCGCGCTGAAACGCACGAGGTGGGAACCAGCGACTGGGGCATAACGTCGCCGTTTGAGCATTTCATCGTCTGCGGCTTGCCCACCGACGCGGACGTCAGCGGCGTCGCGGCGTCTCGAACGGAGGCGAAACGGGCCATCCTCGGCGGCGCGACGGTCGCGGTGACGGCGCCGAAGGGTCACGCGCGGGACTCGTACAAGAGCGCCGTGGGCGAGACGTACCCGGCGCGGGTGCTGTGGCGCTACCCGGAAAACGTCCCCGTCCCCGTGGACGACGTGGCTTCGTTCTGTTTCCCCCACGGCGTCGAGCCGAGCCTTTTGGAGCGGACGCCTAGTATGAGCGGTTTGAACGATCTGGTGTACGGTCAACGCTGGGCGCAGGCGGATGACTCGTCCTTCGTGTGGGCGCTGAGGAACCAAAATTTCGACGCCGAGGGTAGCGCCGCGGATGAGAAGATTGAGACGCTGTACGGCGTGTGCTGCTACGCGAGGGAGCTGGTGCAGCGGCGGCCCGGCATGGTGGCCGCGGCGGAGTGCGCGTCCAGGGGTGGTGAGGTGGAGACGCTGCGGCACGGGTCCGGGACGAAGCACCTGCGAGGGAGGTACCTCATCGCCGCGGACCGGTGCTACTGCCTGATCAGTAAGGTGCCCTTCTTCTCGATGCACTTCGAGGTGCTGCACAGGATGCTCGGGGTTGACCGACTCGAACGCATACGCGCGTGCGCCGAGGAGCTATGGGCCGAGGACTACGAAGAGAACGCGGAGAAGGATTCAGTGACTGGGGAGTTTAACGGCGAGAAGCCCCGGCGGAGCGGGACGGGTACCGACGTATCGCCTCTCGTGGGTCGTAAGCTGTCGTACGAGACGCCTACCGGGGATGCCGCCGCTGTGACGCGTTCGGAGGAGGATCCGCGGGATCCAGCGGTGGGCACGAGACAGTCCACCACGGACACGCGAACGGTGCCCACCGACGAGCAGCTGGGTGAGAGATCGGAGGCGCTCAGGATCCTCTGCGAGTACCGAGCGCTGCGCATTCCCGCCGTCGGCGAGGAGGTGACGTTCACGCCGCTGCCGGACCTCGCGCCGGTGCGGTTCGTTCGCAGGATACCCGCGGAGGACGACGGCGAGGAGGCTGACGAAGACGCCAAGGGTGCCGAGGGTGCCGACACAGCTCTGCACGAAGACGTCGATCGGCCTAATACGCCGTCCCCCGGGGAGCATCGCGACGAGGGCCCGGACGACCCGACCTGGCGGTCCCCCGCGGTCTACCGCAGCCAGGCCCAACGCCGCCGCCAGAGCAAGGAGGGGCGGGGTGAGTTCATCGAGTCGACCCCTCGCGGCGTGGGTGCGGTGATGACGCCGATGGAGGAATCGGCGCACATGGAGACGTGGACGGTAGCCGCGTTGTGCCGAACGTTGAGTCTGGACCACGTCCTCGCCGCGTTGAACTCTGTGCTTCTCGAGCGGCAGGTTGCGGTATTCTCGCCTAACCTCGGTGATCTCGGCGCGGTGACACTGGCGTTGTCCACGACGATGCTGCGACCGCTGCGTTGGCGCTCGCTCACGCTTCCGGTGATGCCGATGACGGAGCGCATGACGTCGCTGCTCGAGGCTCCGGTGCCGTTTGTCATCGGGATCCAGCGTAAGACGAACGAGGTGCGTCGGCTGTGCCAGGAGCTCACCAGGGTTAACGTGTACAAGGACGAGGTGAAGGTCGGGGGCGGTCCGCAGCCGACGCTCCCGCGGCTCAAGGAACTGGCGGGCGTGCTCAGGCCGCTGCACGACGCGGCGAGGGAGGCTGCCCGCGGGGGTAGCTCCCGCGGGCCCGTCGCCGAGCCCAGCGAGCGAGCGAGGACCGCCGCCCGCGCTTTCCTCGAGGCGTGGAGGGAGTACCTCCGGGCGCTGGTGGCGAACCTTCGGAGTTACGCCATCACCGAGGTCTCCGACGCGGGTGAGAAGACGTCCATCTTACTCAAGGATACCTGGGTGGATTCCTTCTCAAAGGCGGACCGGTCGTTCATGCGAGCGTTCGGGGAGACTCAGATGTTCGATTGGTTCGCCGACGTCGCACTGCAGGCTTAGACTACGTACTACGAGTATGATACCGTTAGCGTGATAATAAGTAGTCTACCGTTAGCATGATAAACAATCGGAGATTGACGATGAACCACCGCGGATGAGTTAGGATGAAGATCGTGCTCCTTTCTTGTCGACGACGTACTCGCCGACGCCGCTCGGGTCGCTCGCGTCCGGCCACATCACGGAGTCCGCCTGCGTCACGATGCCGTGCGCGAGGACCCCGTCGATGTCCTCAACCTCCGCCGCGATTTGATACGGCGTCGCGACGTCACCCGCGAGAAGGAACCCGTCGTCCCATCTCGCTCCGTCGTTCAGCGGGTCGTTGAAGCGCAGGTCCACGATGGTGTGCGATCCGTCGGCGGATACGTAGGGCTGCTTACCCCCCCGTGGGTTAGCCTCGAGCTCCGAGCCGCGTCGCCACACCTCCGCGTCGCCGAGGAACATGTCGTCCAGCTCCTCGGCGCACTCCTCCCACTCCATCTGACCTCCCACGACGGCGATGGGCACGCCGCCGCCCAGGGGCGCCGGGTCCCCGAGTTCCTCGGCGAGGAGCACGATCTTCACCGACTTCCTCACAACCTTCCTGGTGAGGATGAGGTCCGGCTGCACGGGCCGCTGCTCGCGTCCCACGACGGCGGCGATGCCCGGGGACTTCTCGTCCCTGTACGTGACCACCTCGTCCGCCTGCAGGACGCACACGCTGACCGCGGGGACGTCGTCGAGGTTGGTCACGGGCACACCCGCGACGGCCGCTTCCTTCGCGCTGAGCGTCCCGGTGGGCACCGTCTGGACGTCGCTGAGCCGGCCGTCGGCGAGCGCGTCGTGAATCTCGGCCAGCACGAGCGACACCATGGGGCCCGCGCCGATGCCGACCCTGTCGCCGTCGCTTACGTGGCGATCCACGAACGCGATCGCGCACTTACGGAGCGCATCGGACACACCGGAAGCGGACGCGCCGGCTCCCGAGGCGCCGTCGGGCGCGGAGGCCCGGACGATCGTACGGCTCCCGCGCGCGCGCCGACGGAAGCGGTGCGACGCGGGGATGGCGCGCGCGGCGGTCGCGGGGACGGAGAGGGCGACGGTCGTCATCGACGCGTGTGCCCGCGAAAGTGGATAGCGCGGATCGAAACTTGTACAAGTACGTCTTGAGGCCGCGGATTGTCTCACGAGACGCCCCACTGCATTCGGACGCCACCGGTGGCGGGCGCGTTGGGTGGCGGGCTACGATGGCGAACATCGGACTCGACTGGATGGGTAACTCGGTCACGCCGTCGCCCGCGGCGGCCGAACCCGAGGTGGACAAGCCCGCGGACGAGGTCGAACCGCCGCCCTCGGCACCTCCGACGAACGAAAGGGACGCTGAACAATCCGAGACGCGGGAGGAAGCCCCGCCCGAGACGTCGGCGGAGGCGACGGAGACACCGGATCCACCGGATCCACCGGTGCCGGTATCCGCCGCTCCCGGAGATGCGCCGCTCCCGGAGGAAGCGCCGGCCGCAACCTCCGAACCCGATGAGGACGACGACGGAATCGAAGAGGTCGAGTTCGTGCGTGTGCCGCTCGCGTCCGCGCAGCGCCTCAAGATCCTCGACCGCGGGCCGAAGGAGGAACTGGAACGAATGCACGCCGAGGACCGCGGCGGTATGCTGGTGGAGATTCGCGTGTGTAAGGCGCTCCTGCGGCAGGCCTACCCGCTCATGACCCCCGAGGAGCTCGACGAGACGCTCCGAAAGCACGTCGCCAAGCAACGCGCAAAGGCTGATCCATCCATCGACGTCCTCCGCGTTCCGCTACCGAGCATCACCCACGAAGCCATGGACGACGGGATGGCCAGGACGCTGCTCGTATCCGCCCGTACGCGTCTCATGGAACACGAGCGCCTCATGGAGAGCGCCGCCGAGGATGCCGACGCGAGGCTTGACGCGATGGCCGCCAAGGTTGAGGGTTACAAGGCGCAGGCTGAAGCGGCGAGCTCGGCGGCTCGAGACGAAATCAGCGCGCTGCGTGCCAAGCTGGAGCGCTCCAACGAGATGGCGGCGATGTCATCGAGCGCGAAGGTGTCCTCCTCGCCGTTCAGGCCGAAGGTGGGTGACGGCGGTGCAAACGGCGGTTCAAACGGCGGTTCAAACGGCGGTTCAAACGGCGTTTCAAACGCCGAGGTTCGCCTCGTCGTCAACGTCTTCGGCGGCGACGGCGGATCCGGCTCATCGGACGACCTTCGCGAGGCGCTTCGTACGGCGCAGACGGAGTTACTCGCGGTGAAGACCGAGCGTGATGCCGCGAACGCCGTGGCGAAGGAGACCGGCACGCTCGCGTCGAGCTCCGCGGACCACATCGAGGAACTGAACGCGCGGATCGAGACGCTGACCGCGGATCTACGCGACGCGACGGAGAAGGCTGAGTCGTGGCAGCGGGTGGCTAACAGCGCCAAGACGGGCGCGGCCGCCAAGGCCGAGGCCACGAGTCAGGACGCGGCGGACCGCGAGCGCAGGCTCACGCAAAAGCTCGTGTCGCTCGAGAACGACCTGAAGGTTGCCAACAGTAAGGTTCGTCGGGTGGAGCAGTCGCTGGCGAAGACGAAGGAACTGTCGGACAAGGCGATCGAGGACGAGCGCGAGAAACGTGAGTCGTCCGTGTCCGCCCTGACCGCGGACCTTGACGCGGCGCGCGCGGAACGTGACTCCGTCGTCGAGAGCATGCGCGCCGAGCTCATGGAGGCGAGGGAACGGGCGAACGATGCGGAACTTCGCGCGAGGGAGGCGGAGGCGGCGAGCGAGGCGCTTCGGTTCGAGATGGAGGAGACTCTGGAAAGTTCGTACAACTCCCCGACCAAACGGGCCGCCGAGCTGGAGGTGGAGCGGCTCAAGAAGCGGCTCGTCGAGGCGGAGGGTAGGGTCGGTACCCTGACGGACGAGGCGAGGGATGCGCGGGAGAGGTTGGCGACGGCGGAGCAAAGCGCGAACGAGGGTGATAACCTGGGGGAGGAGGCGTCGCCATCCGCCGCCGAGATGAACCTTCCGACGGATGAATCGTCCCGGTCCTTCGCCAAGATCGCCGCCGAGCGCGACGCCTACCGCAGACGCGCGGAGACCGCCGAGAAGAAGGCCGAGGCTGCCACGCTGCTGATGCGACCGGTCCCGGTGACGGACGAACTTCGGGACATGCGAGCCGCCGCCCGGAGGGGCGAGGAGGCGGAGGCTAAATGCGCGGGTTTAGAAGCGGCGCTCAAGGACGCCGACGACGCCGCCAAGAACGCCCAGGTAGACGCGCACACGTCAGCTGAGGCGCTGAGACGTGAGCGGTCGGAGTTTGAGCTGTGGAGGACGCGCGCGCGGGGTCTGATGGAGGAGAAGGACCGGGAGTTGGACACGCTCCGGCGTCGACTCTTCGGCGGCGACGGAGCCGCTCCGGAAGTGAGTCGTCCCGGGGGTACGTCCACCGCCCCGATCCACGTGATGTCCGCCGAGGATTTCGCGCACTTCAAGGGTGCGATGCTCCGGTTCCTGCTCGCGGAGGACTGGGCGGCGCAGCAGGCGATGATGCCGGTGCTCGCGGCGCTCCTTCGCCTCGACGAGGACGAGGGCGTGAAGCTCGCCGCCGCTCGCGAGAAGTGGGAGCCGGTGGACGTGACGCTCGGGAAGCAGCTGCCGGAGAGTTTCGAGCAGGCGGCGAACTCGCTGACGGACACGTTGGGTCTGGGGAAGATGTTTTAGCCACTAGCTAGGGTTTAGTCGGAACACCGTCGATACATTACACACGCCCCTCGGTATCTATCTATTGCTTCTCGAACGAGGAGCCCGGGTTTTGTAAAACCACGAGAATGTAGTTTTCGTCGGGCGCGATGAGGATCTCGTGCTTCTTGGAGCGAACCCTGAGGAAGGTCACCTCGTTATCCGGATCGAGCTGTTTGATCACTCCCTTCGCCTTCTCGGTGAAGAGCGTGATGAGCGCGGCGTGTTGCACCGTCTCCGCCGCCTCCATGCTGGTCTTGATCGGCACGCCGTCGTAGTTGACCACCAGGACGCCCAGGACGCCCTTGTGCGAGTTTATGCGCTTCACCGCCTCCTCCACCTCGTTGCTCGCCATGGCTCCCTACCGCACCTGATGTACGGCGACTCCTCCCTGAGATATTACTGCGTCTTCCCGCGTCGAGAACGTGTTACCGTGTCGAGGTCGCCCCTCGCGCGGCCGGGAATGACGAGCCTATTTTGGAAATTGTGCTCGCGTAGCACTGTCGCACCCACGGCCAGTTGGAAATAAAACTGTTGGGAGTTTCCACGCGCGGTGAAGATGCAGCTCCTGGATCCGGCACGAAACACGACTGACGTTTAGGGTGGCGACGTGCGCGATACGTGTGGTGTTCTATGACGTTCTATGGTATTACATCGCGCCGATCGGCGTCGCCACCGGGCTCGCCCCGGCCCGCGTCTCCCCCGAGCTTCATCACTCACTCACGCATCAGCTCCCCACTCCTCCGCGCGGCGCCTCAGTTCCCGTCCCCTTCGCCGGCGATCGCCGCCGTCGCCTCCAGCTGCTGCTTCAGGGTGGCGCGCAGGTCCTGAAACTCCTTCCTGAGCGAGCCAACCTCGGTGTTCAGCGTCTTACGAAGGTCCCCGAGCTCGCTCCTGTAGCTCTTCACCTGGTTGTCCAGCTTGAACCTCCAGTCCTGCAGGTCCCTCTTGAGGTTGGACACGCGCGAGAGCAGCTCGTTGCGGCTCTCCTGCAGCTCACCCAACTGCTTCATCTCGAGCTCGAGCGAGAACTTCTCGGCGGCGTCCTCATCCTCCTGCGCGGCACGGCGGGACGGCGAACGGTCAGCGAGTGATGACGCGAGAGGAGGACGTGTGCTTTCCAGCGGGGGAACGAGGGGCGAGATGGCGACCGGTGGCGCGGTGAGCCTCTCCCGGAGATTTCCCGGGGTTGGAATGAGGATGCGATGGATCGATGGTGGGTATGTGGGCGTACCTCCAGCGCGGGGTTCATCGTTCCTGGTCGAACGTCACGCGTGCGGCCGTGCCGGCGTGTGTGCCGGGCGGGCCCTGGAGCGATGAAGCTTCACGGGACGGGCGGGTTGAGATTTTCCATTTTGGGCTCGTGGAATTTTGAAATTTTCACTGGAAATTAGACTGGGAATTGACCGTTCACCGTCCCGCCAATCCTGTTTCGCCACTTCAAGCACCTGATAGCGCGACAAACCCAGCCCACGTTCCTCACAGGCGATGGCGGCCGCGACGACGACGAGCGCGGTGCTGGTCGGAGGGGCCGGGGTTGGGGTCAATAGATCCCCCCCCGGGTTTGCCGCGGCGGCATCCTCTTCCCCACAACTGCGTCGGCGGGCTCCGCGCAGCAGCCGGGCGAGCCTCGCGCTTCATCACGGTGAGAGGCGGGGAGTGTGGACGTCGGGGTTGGCGACCCCATCGAGTGTCGACCGTCGGCGTCGCGAGCGGCCGTCCTCGGTGATCCACGCGGTCGCGTCGGGGCTCGATGCCGGTTCCAAGCCGTCGAGTCGCGGAATCGGGCGCCGGAACGGCGACGCGACGCGCGGCGCGAGGGTGAGAATCAACGCCGCGGCTGACAACAATGGCGAGGAGGGTGCCGCCGAGGTCGAGGCCGGGGGCGGTGGAAACGACGACGGAGCGGGCGAGGGCGGGGACGACGGAAACGGCGGCGGGGGAGGCGGGGGCGACGACGGCAGCGACGGCGACGAGGAAGAGGAGGACAAGGAGGGCAGGCTGAGCAGAGACGAGGTACGCGCCCGCGATCAACCCCGACGCGATCGACCCCGATCAAAATCTCGTTATGTTTTTACCCTGGTTGTGACGCCAAGGATCCCCTCGGTTTTTTGAACGACGACGACCACTGACGGACCCTTCCCATCCCACTCAACAGGCCAACAAGGCGTGCGAGAGCGCGGGCATCAAGCTCCCGCGCGACATGGCCGAGATCGCCGCCGCCGAGGGCATCCGATCGGAGGCTATGAACGCGTTCGTCGAGCTCATGACGAAGAAGGCGTGGCTGGGCTGGCTCTTTGCCGCCATCCCCGCGATTCGCGATCGCGCGCTGGCGGATCCCACGTTCCTGTTCAAGCTCGGCGTCGAAGTGTTCGGCGACGTCGCGCTGTCCCTGGCGTCCGAGATGTCCGGCAGGAACGAGCACTTCTGGGACGAGGCGGAGTACTTCTTCTCGGACGTGGCGGCGACGACGTGCCTCAACGGCGCGGTGCTCACCATGCTGTCGCCCGTCGTCACCCTGGGTAAGTCCCCGGGCGGCCGCAAGGCGCTCAAGTACAACAAAAAGATTGGCGGGAAGCTGAACCACTTCCTCCGGCTCCTTTTTTACAAGTACCCGCGCAACCTCCCCAAGCACGTGTTCCAGAAGGGTAACTACTCCACGACGTACCGCGCGTGGTGCTTTGTCAGCCAAGGCTTTCGCATCGGCTTGATGTCGTCCACCGTCGGCCTGGCGGGTCAGGGCACCGCGAACTTCATCTGCAGCATCAGGCGCAGGTACCTGCCCGGCGGGTACAGCGAGAGGTACGCGTCCACCGTGCACCCCGAGGCGCCGCCGCTGCTCGAACCCGCGATCGAGTGGGGCGGGTTCATGGGCAGCTCTGGCAACGCCCGCCAGCAGCTCATCGCCGGCGTCGAGCGGGTCATCCAGGACGCAAACGTGAAGATGCCGACGCTGAACCTGCTCGCGACGCTGGTGCTTCGCGTGGGTAACAACATGTGGGGTGGCGAGCAGTTCGCCAGAAGGATGCGCGAGATGGAGGACGCGGTGTGGGAGGATTATTCCTCGAAAGTGGCCAAAGCGGCGAAGTT
>Ga0115572_10004191_pt1 | contig 11267 bp, 7 predicted proteins | sample COGITO_mtgs_1206_FD_88681 | JGI IMG/M metagenome (GOLD analysis project Ga0115572, IMG submission 88681) | Pelagic marine microbial communities from North Sea - COGITO_mtgs_120607 | ecosystem: Environmental > Aquatic > Marine > Epipelagic | place: Germany:Helgoland, sampling site Kabeltonne... | reverse complement strand
CATGCAATGATGAAAAGTCATGATTGGCAAGCGTCATTAAATTATCGCCATCATTGGCTTTAATTAAATCGTTTACAGCCACCTCACCTATTAAGCTCCCTTTACGGCTAACTAAATAAATAACGTCACTGTATTGAGGTAAGCCTTTATGTAATAACTTTTTAGCACCACCGGCGGTTAGTTTTTCCGACACTTTTAAAAAGTCAAAACCTAGCCAGTGACCCAATTGCTCTGGCGGATATTGCTGCGCTAAGTCGTATTGCTTTGTTTGTGCTTCATCGAGTTGCTTTTTTGCATACTCAACAAAACGCTCTGGGATAACTTCTTCAAGCTCTAGCAGTTCCTCTACGTTAACTTCGTCGAGTAACTTAAACGCATCGGTGTCATCGAGTGTTTGCAATAGCCATAAACAGCTATCGTCACTTAAATTAACAAAAATTTCGTGTTGCGTGTCTTCATCTAATAACTGCCATATTTCAAGACGCTGCTCTTTAGGTATCGCTTCAAACAGTAATGATAAGTGCTCTGTTGAGAGCGTTAACTGTGCATCTGCTAAGAGTTTATTTTTTCGCTCTGTTGTTTCACATTGCATCAAGTCGTTTATGAGTTGTGGGAGCTGGTCTACCGGATACTCAATCATCTTAAAACCTTAAAATTTAAAAATGCACATTGCTTATAGTTTACTTGAACAATAAAAAATTGCAGAGAAAACGTGAACTTATTAAACATGCACAGGCTATTTTTGCGCATTGTATGGGCAAACTAAACGTTGTACTAATGTTTATTTTTAAATATTAGAAAAACAGTCAAAGGGATTATTTTTAATCTTATATTTTTTAAACTGAGTAAGCTAAATAGATTGGTTTAAGCAAAAAAAGCCCATATTAGCGAGCTAGCATGGGCAAAATCACACAATGAAATCGGTGTTTTTAAATTACAGTTTGTGCTTTAACTTAAAGTCTGTCGGTAATATTGCGTACTAAATCAGAATCTACAAATTGAGTAATGAGTGCTGCACCCCAAGCATAACCCCGCTGAATTGGGTAGCCTTTGAATATCCAGCGTTTACGCACATGATTAAAACGCGTTAAGTAATTTTGCTTGGCATCTGGTAATGGCTCATCACTGAGTTTATTCCATGCTTTATACACACCCGACATATCAGAGCCACGCATAAAGCGTTGTAGCCAGCGCGGAAAGCGCGAAAAACTCATTGTTGACTGAAAATCAATGATGTAAGGCTTGCCATCACTGCCGCACAAAATGTTTCCCATATTTCGCAAATCTAAATGCACAATGCCTTGGCGGTGCATTTTTGCAACTTGGTGTTCAAGGTCTTTAAAAAAGTTAACTGGCAGTGTTTTACCTTCATGTATTAGGCTTCTAAGCGGTGTACCTTTTATGTAGTCATATGCCACTGCTATTGGCGATAAACGACTATAACGATTAACCACTGCATCTAACTGCGCCAATCTGCTTAAACCTTTATATTCTTGATTAACAGATAATCGAGCAAATGTTTTACGAATTAACCACGGGCTTTGACTAAAGTCTTTTACTATTAAATCAAATTTGTCATCTTTATATCTATATACAATCGCATTAGCAAAACGCCCCTTATGAACAACACTTAAGTGATGTTGCACAAATGAATGCTCAGGAAATTTCTGCTGTAATTGTGCTAACAAATTATTTTCAATCATAACAAACCTAACAAGATGATAACTTTAATTGCCTAGGCAACTATATTATCAAGATTGAGATTTCTACACAATCAGATCAGGTAATTAGCAGGCTAACTTTTTGTTGAAACAGTATCGCTATTTTATTGATAATCTATTTTTGAGGCGCATTTGGCAGTGTGTCTAGGTTGTTTATGGCTTTAAATAATAAATCAATTATTTGATTTTTTTCAGGCTCAGAAAAACCATTTAATGCTTGTGTATACACTTCGTTAACTAAGGGCATAATTTCAGGGCAAAGCGCTTTACCCTTGTCGCTCAAACATAAAATAGTTGAACGCTTATCAAATTCACATTGTGTTTTATTAACCAGGCCTTTTTCTTCAAGGCGGTTTAACAACCGGCTCATAGCACCACGATCATAAACCATATATTCACAAAGCCCGGCCAGTGTATTTACAGACTCTCTTGCAAGTAATACCACGACAATATACTGCGCTGAGGTTAAATCCATAGGGAGTAGTTTTGCATCAACATGAGTTGCAAGTCTTGAACGTAAAAAAGACACTAAACGCCCTAAATCTTGTTCTGGTGAAAGCTGATCTCGAGTACAACGTTTAATTGATGGCATATTAGGCATGACTATTTCACTATGTAGATATATTTGCATGCAGATAGACCTTAGCGCATACAAAAAATTCAATAATTTTTATAAAAACTAAGTAGCTAAAACTAAGCCACAAAAATAAAGCCGCAATAAGCGGCTTTAGCTAAAACGTTTACATTATTTAAATTTTAAACTGACCAACCAACTGGCCTAAATTTTCACCCCGTCCAGCTAAGTGAAGCCCAACTGATGAGGTTGTTTTACTTGATATAGTAAGCTCGTTTACTATTTCCTGAATAGCAAATACGTTACGGTTTATCTCCTCTGTAACACTACTTTGCTCCATTGCTGCGGTGGCAATTTGTGTACTCATATCGTTTATGCTTCTTACTGAGCTGGTAACCGCACCTAAGCTTTCGGAAATAGCACGAGATGACTCTACAGAGCGATTACAGCTTTGTTGGCTTGCTTGCATTGCCTCTACTGCAGCCGATACTAAGTTGTGCAGCTCGCTAAGCATTTCACTAATTTCAAGGGTGCTTACTTGAGTACGACTCGCAAGGCTTCTTACCTCATCTGCAACTACCGCAAAACCTCGTCCTTGCTCACCTGCACGTGCAGCTTCAATTGCGGCATTTAATGCAAGTAAGTTTGTTTGCTCTGCAATACCGCCAATAACGCTTAATACACTATTAATTTTTTTAGATTGATCGCTTAGTGAGTCAACCTGTTCGGCTGCTACATTTATCTCACCCATTAAATGGCTTACTTCACTAAGTGAAATATCAACACACTCCTGCGCTTTAGCTACTTCTTGAGTTGCCGCTTGGGTAGACTCAGCTACTTGTGTCGTATTTTGTGCTACTTCATGAGATGTTGCTGACATTTCGGTTATAGCAGTTGCAACAAGATCCGTCTCGTGGTTATGATTAAGTAGTTTACTTTCAATTAGTTGCGTTTGTGTATTTATATCCCCAGAAGCGGTTTTTACATCATGTGTTACATCAACAACATTAGCAATTATACCGTGAAGCTTACTTACAAACATATTAAATGCTTCGCCAAGTTGGCCAATTTCATCATTAGTATCAATGTCTAAACGTTTGGTTAAATCGCCCTCACCTTTGGCAATATCATCAAGGCTTTGCACCATACGCTGTATAGGTTTAACCATGGTATTTGCAGCGATTAATGCACATGCAATTGTTAAAACAAGCCAAAATAGCGCAATTAGTAATAGCGTCGTCACTTTATCATTCATGTGCTGTGTCATGGTATTACGATATTTAGCTAGCTCAGCATCAATGTCATCCATGTACTCGCCTGTACCAATCATCCAGTTTGTTCCTGGGATCATGGCTGCATAGCCCATTTTTTCAATTAACCCTGCCGTACCGGGTTTTTGAAAATGATAGTTAAATGCACCGCCCCCTTTACGAGCTTGCTCAAGTAACCCAACAATAATTTTTTTACCGTTTGGGTCGGTCATGCCTATCTTGTTTTGACCTTCAATTGCATCACCTAACAAAGCATGGAACACGCTCACACCGTTAGTATCGTAAATAAAAAAGTAACCACCTTGCCCAAAGGTTAAGTCTCTTAAGGCTTTTTTTGCATCTTCTTGTGAGCCATTGGCTAATTGATAACGAACAACCTTACTAGCAATTTCTATCTCAGTGCGTAATAGCGTTTGCTTTTCGCTTATCAGTTTTGCTTGGAATGTCTCAAAGTTTTGTTGCTGATTTTTATTCTCTAAATAATAAGAGCTCAGCATTAAACTAATCAAAAGTAGTGTTAGTGGCAAAATAGCTAATAACAACAATTTGTTTTTTAAGCTTAAATTACTCATTATTTCTCCGAACGAAGCAACAATAGTCATAAACAATAAAATACATTTTTACTGTTACGCTAATTTGCAAATAGTTAAATTACGATTGTTTACATTGTTTTATTAATGCTTGAGTAAACTTAATAAAAACAAACAAGATAGGATTGAACATACATTTAGCACGATCTGTTGGCTTATATTATAGCCGTAAGAATGCCTTAATGACATATAAAAAATTAAGACCTTAGTCTCAATAAAGCAGCTTGGGGTTTAGCTAATAAACCTCTAGCCAAAATAAATATTATGCTTAATAAACAATCACTTTTTAGAGGTGTTAAATTATAAGCAATTTTGTTGAAACTATTTAATTTACACCAAATAAAAGCCTCTTAGTTCCCTTTAATCTTGATGAGTTAATCTGGAGCGCATGATAGTATAAGAAATAGGTGCAAGTGTTAACGCACCAGTGTATATTGATATTCTATTAACATATAATAATCCTATCTTACTAATACCAAATAGCTAGCATTAAAACGGAACGCATTACTTTGAGTCACAGTTATAATTTATTAAAAACGAATTACTAATGAAGTATTTTTTATATCTTGTGCTTTTAGTATCAGTCCATGTATTTGCAAAACCTGCAAACAATAGTATCGCATTTTACTATTCATCCCCTATGCCACTGGCGGAAATGACCTTTTACTCTCGAGTTGTAGTGCAACCTGAGTTAGTAACTGAGCATGAGCTTGCGTGGTTTAAAAAGCGTAACATAGCTGTTTATGCCTATTTGAGTGTAGGAGAGTCATTTACTGAAAGTGAATCATCACTTTCATTAAACCCCAACTGGAATAGCCACATTGCTGATTTAACCTCAGAGCATTGGCAACAACATATGCAAAACAGCGCGGCTTTATTAAAAGCGCGAGGTTTTACTGGTTTGTTTTTAGACACCTTAGATAGCTACCAACTTTTAGATGCTAAACACAGTAAGCCTGAGCAACAAGCGGGCTTAGTTAACATCATAAAAAGCTTATCGAATACATTTAATAAACACCTTATTCTTAATCGCGGGTTTGAGTTATTACCTAAATTAGAAGACTTTGCCAGCGATTTAGTAGCTGAAGGTCTATATAGCCATTATAACCCACGCGACAACAGCTATAAGTTAACCACAAAGGATGATCAGACATGGTTAATTACACAGCTTAATAAAGCACAAACCTTAGGTTTTAATGTACAAGTTATCGATTATGCAAAGCCAAATAACCGCCTTGCAATGGCACTTAAAATAAAACAAGCAGGTTTTACCCCGTGGGTTACCGATGGGCACCTACAAACATGGGGCACATCGAGCATAAAACCGGTACCTAGGCGAGTTTTAATCCCTTATAACAGTGATGTTAAACCGCTTATATACACACTTGTTCATTTAAAACTAGCCACCATGATTGAGTACTTAGGCTATATACCTGATTACGTTGATATAGCAGAGCGCCCGCTTCCATTGGTAGATCCGAGCCTACATGCAGGTATTATTTCATGGACAGTCAGCGATGCCTTTTATACTCCAACACTTACAAATTGGCTTGAATCTAATTTAGGTGTAGTTCCACAACTTGTTTTAGGCGAGTTACCTAATGCATCTAAGCTGTTATTAAAATTAGGTGTAGAGTCGTTAAATACCTCACCAAAGGCGCCCTATGAGTTAGCTCACTTTGAACCTTGGCTAAAAGGGGAAGCAACAACTGCTCCGGCGATTACTAAACCTTATTTTTTAAAGCTCTCAAAAAATGCAACGCCATTAATCACAATTAATTCGGCAGACAATTTAGCCGTTGTCCAAGCCGCAAAAACAAAATATGGCGCTGTAGTTGTCGCGCCGTGGTTAATAGACGCACTCCCAATGGAAGGCAGTAAATGGGTTATTGACCCTCGAACGTTACTTACAAAAGCCATGGGGCTACCGCCTATTTTAGTTCCTGATACCACGACCCTTAGCGGCCGACGTATGCTAACTATTCATATAGATGGTGATGGTTTTACAAGTGTTGCGCACTTTGCAGGTAAACCTTATTCAGCAGAAGTCATTCGTGATGAAATAATTGAACACTACAAACTGCCACTTACTTCATCTGTAATACAAGCTGATATTGAACAAGGCGGTTTGCACTCAAAAATGAGCCCTAAACTTGAAGCTATAGCGCGTGATATTTTTGCCCTGCCCTACGTAGAGGTCGCTTCACATACTTATAGCCACCCCTATTTTTGGACCGCTCTTTCAGGGCGTAAAAAAATAGATGTAGATGATACCGATTATGGTTTTCACTTAGATGTACCAGGTTACAATAGCATTAGCCTTAAAAAAGAAATTACTGATTCAATAAAATATATTGATGAGAAGCTAACACCTAAAAACAAAAAAACAGTCATGATGCTTTGGTCAGGAGATGCAACGCCAGGCCCTAAAGCACTTGAGCTTGCTCGCGATGCTGGCGTACTCAATGTTAATGGCGGCAATACCGATGTAAATGCAGATAATCCTAGCCTTACACATGTATCGCCAATTGGCAGGCCTGAGCGTGATTTACTTTATCAAATTTACGCGCCAATCCTTAACGAAAACGTTTACACCAACTTATGGCACGGCCCTTATTATGGATTTAGGCGCCTAACAGAAACATTCGAAATTACAGAAAAACCATACAGATTAAAACCATAAACTATCTATTTTCACTTTTATTCTGCAGAAATGCCTGCTGGGCTTGATGCACTAAAGCACAACATAGACTACGTATTAGCGAGGCCAAATACACCCGTGCATTTAAGTGATTATGCAAAAATAGCAAAAGACTTTTATTTTTCAGCACTTGCAAAAAACAGTGATGACGAGTGGCTATTTAGCTCAAAAAGTATTCGTACCTTACGTATTCCAAGTGACTTTGATGTGCCTAATGTTACCCAAAGTACGGGGATTTCAGGTGTTACACAAAAAGGCGATTACATCCACATAACTGACGATATAGCACAGTTAAGCTTTGACCATACACAAACCAATAACAGTCCGTATTTAGCATCGGCAAACGTTGCTATTGATACATGGCAAGTTAATGGGCCTGTAAGCTTTAAGGCATGGGTACCCGCTACGTTAGATCTAATTAATGCACGTTCTTGTGAATTTATCTCCCATATGGGTAAACACTTTAAAGGGACTTCACGCGGTAAAATAACACAGTTTAAGCTGCCAGAAGGTCAATTTTACGGTTACTTAAACTGCAAAAGAGGTGCCTTTTAATGAATAATAAAAAACGCCCTCATTTAGTTTCTGTTAAAACAATTTTAGCTATTTTAGCCGTTAGTTGTTTTGCACTTTATGCTTTGTTTCCGCACACTTTATTTTTTGAAGATGATGCACTTTCGCAAGATTACACCTTTGAGAAGTCATACTTAAATGCGGCACTTAATACCGACCCAAATAACGAAAAGCTGCGTGCAAAAAAAATAGAGCTACATATTGGACTAAGTGAATATTCACAGGCAACTAACGAGCTAGATAAACTTCCTAAAAGTGGAAGAAAAACAGAGCTTGAAATAAGACTCCTTTATGCATTGTGGGTAGATAGCGGCGCTAAAGAAGATGACAGGTTAGAAGAGCTTTCGCTTAAAATTACTGCGTTTAATAACTGGAATGAAAAAGTACTCAAAATAGCTAAAGCAATTGGCTTAAACGAAAAAGTGGCAAAATACTACGCGCAAAACAACCAGCCTCTTATTGCAGCCGATTATTGGCTAAGTGCTGGCATGCCAATAAAGGCGTTGGCCATTTATAAACACTATATAAATTCTGATATAGCCACAAAAGCTATTGAAACCGCCTTAGGAGCAGATAGCCCAGAACTAGCTTACACCTGGTGGAAAACCTATGGCGATGCAAACAACATTAAACGCACTCTTTATTTAGCTAACTTAGCTGGTAACACTGAAGATGCCGCTAAAGCTATTGAAGTATTACTTAAAGCACAACCTAATAACACACAGTATTTAACACAAGCTATGCAACTGCGTTTAGCAAGTGGTGATGCAAAAGGTGCAGAGCAGTTATTAGCAAAGCTATTATTAAAAAACCCAAATGATAAAGAGCTTCATTTGCTTAATTGGAAAATTAAGCGCTGGCAAAATAAGCCAAAAGAAGCGCTAAAAGAATTTAAATGGTTAATGGCTAACCGAGCTGTAACTGCAGCTATGCTCACCGATAGTATTAACGATGCTAACGCGCTGTACTTGTATCAAGATGCGAACGAAATTTACGAATATAAAGCACAAAATAGAAAGCTTAGAGGAAACGGGTTTGCGAAATGGATGCAAACCAATGAGTATATTGGTAATCCAAAACAAGAACTAAACCATATAGAGCGGTTTGAGCAAATAAATGGCAAAAGTGCACTTTCTCAGTACTGGAAAGCAAAAGTACTGCACGATACAGGAAACTTAAAAGGTTTAAGATCTTTATGGCCAACGTATACGGGCCCTAAAAATGAGGAAGATTTACTGTGGATTGCCCGTGCATTTTGGCTAGAAGACGACTTTAACACTGCATTGCAAGTGCTCAAAAACAAGCAACAAAGTTCAGATGATGAATTTTGGAGTGCCCAAGTAGATATGGCTATGCGAGTACAAGATAAAGCCCAGGAATTATATGCGCTTGAGCAACTGAAAAAGATTAGCCCTTTAAGTGTCGGTGATATGCTTCATTACCAACAATTACGCTTTGCAGGTAAACCACAAGAACTACTTGAATATTTATGGAGCAACGAAAGTAAAACAGACCGGCAACTCATCCAAATAGCACTGCTTAGTACGCAAGTTAACGATGCAAAAGCGATTGCGCGTATTCATGCTGAACTTGATAAACAGCGCTATAACAAAGCGCTCTACCCTGCATGGTTGTTGCTTTCTAATTGGTATCAAAATCAAAGTGACTTAAATTATGCGTACACTACATTAAATCGTGCGGCTAAATTGAGTGAATACAATCCAGACGTTGTGTTAGCGCAAGGTTGGCTCGCACTACAAATGCACGATACCGTGATGATAGAGCGTATTTTAGCTAACTATTCTCAAAATGATCCGAGTTACGAGTGGACACAGCTTTTAGCTAGCTTATCAATACACCAAAAATCATATAACAGCGCGTATTTTTACCTGCGTAAATTAGCCATAAGCGACCCTAGCGACTTAACAACCTTAGTTAACTTAGCTGACGTAATGAGGCAATTGGGCTATTACGCAAACGCAGCTGAGTTAAATCATTATTTATTACAGCATTTACCAAAAGATAAATACGCGTACAGAGGCTTAATGTTTCGCTGGGCAGGCGCTATGGCGATGCCTCATTTAATGCAGCTCAATACAATGGATGAATTAGCCCCAGACACCATAGGCGAGCCGCAAACAAATTGGTGGCTTGCAAGGCGCGCCGCAACAAAATTAGAGCCTTGGCAAAAGCTTCAACTTTATATGACCAATGGTGAATTTAATAAAGTTAAACAGCTTATGGCTGAAGGCTCACTAAGTAAACTTGATGAACTTAATGCACTGCTTTATTTAAAACAGCCTTATGCCACTATGCAGCGATGGTACGAAGAGCTAACCGATGAGCCTAACGAATCACAATTAAGCTTACTTAGAAATGCTCGTACATCGTACTTTAGAGCGCTTGAAGTTAACCTCTCCCCAGAAGCCGGATTAAATAGCAGCCAATACGATGTAAATGTTTACTTTCCTTATGCTAATGGTCAATGGAAGCTTAGTATTAGCGATCAGCAAAACTTAAATAACAACGGATTGCTGTTTGCTATTGAAGACAAAATAACGCGAGGCCGTTGGTACTTTGATGCCAAAATTGACTCCCACCAGGGAAGTTTTGCAAGCCGCCAAGGCCTAAGTTTAGATTCACGTTATCAGTGGAATGCGCGTACACAAGTCGGTTTAAAGCTGGAATATAACGTAGAGAATCGCCAGTCCGAAGCGCTACTTAGCTATGCCCAGTTAGATAAAGCAACGGCCTACGTTAACTACAATATTGATAATAGACAAAACGTGCAGCTGTCTGCAGCAGCAATGTCATTTTCTCAAAGAGATAATGGCAGTTCATTAATTAACGGCCAAGAGTATAACGCCCGTTACCAGTACAGTATTTTAAAAGGTCGTCCAATTTGGAATGCGTATTTTAGCGCCCAATGGCAAGACTTTGAACGCGTTAACGCATTAATAAATACAGAACAAAGACCACTTAGAATTGATCTGCAACCCTTTAGACGCTTTGCGCTAGGTACTTCATTTGCATCAACGGGCTCATTAGAACCACCTTATTTAGGTGCAAGCCCATCATGGTTATTCGATATAAGTACGGGTTATCAAACACTAAACGATACGGTTGATGTATCAGTTTCAAGTGGCGCAGGTTGGTCTGTACTGGGCGACGATTTATTTAAATTACAGCTGGGTTATCAAAGTAGTAATAAAGTGGGTAACTCAGATACACAATTACAATTAGGTTATTACGTACATTTTTAAATGTTAGGAGAGAGTATGTTTCGTTTAATTATACCGTGTTTGGTATTACTATTATCAGCATGTACCACCAGCAGAGTGGCTGATGATGTAGAGCTAAATCCAAGTGCTACTGTGGCTTTATTACCGCTTGTAAATCATGCACAAACCCCACTGGCTGGTGAGCGTGCTGAAGATATTTTAGCCAGCATTTGGCAACAAAATAAATTACCGGCATTAATTCGCGCCCCGCGCGTTAATACCAAAGAACTCCCACCTCTTGGTGATCAATACCGTTTAGATAATGCAATGCAATGGTTAAGCACTCAACAAGCCGATTATGTTTTATCTGGCAGTATTGAAGAGTGGCGTTATAAAGCAGGCCTTGATGGCGAACCGGTTGTAGCACTCACTCTATCGCTTAGCGTTAATGGACAAACAACCCCTGTATGGACTGGCACTATAGCTAAAAGTGGCTGGGGTCGAGATAGTATTGCTGCAACAGCACAAGATGTGATTGCCGATTTAATTTCGTACATAGAGGTTAGTGAGTGAAAACACATTTCCTTAGACCCAGAGAGGTTCCTGAGCTACAAAT
>Ga0115572_10004189_pt1 | contig 11271 bp, 8 predicted proteins | sample COGITO_mtgs_1206_FD_88681 | JGI IMG/M metagenome (GOLD analysis project Ga0115572, IMG submission 88681) | Pelagic marine microbial communities from North Sea - COGITO_mtgs_120607 | ecosystem: Environmental > Aquatic > Marine > Epipelagic | place: Germany:Helgoland, sampling site Kabeltonne... | reverse complement strand
CGAATCAATTCATCGATACCATTGGTCATTTTTGCCAACTCAGCAGCTCGGCACTGCCGCGCCGGCACGCAATTTCGAGCCCATCCTCTCGGCAGCTCGGACCCTCTCGCTTCCCTCGATCAAGTCCTCTGCGAAAAAATCGGTGCAGGGCTGACGAGGACACGTGCAACTGTCACACGGCGGCTCCGGAGAGCAGGGTTCGGCTCCCCACATCGATCCGAAGGACTCTAAAACATGTCCGCGGCTCTTCACGCCACTTCCGCAGTCCGGCCGACCGCCAACCCGCGCTCGCTGACCTCGCGCGGTCGCTCCTTACCCGTGCTCCGCGGCGCCCCGATTCGCGTGTCGCGAAACGCGCGCCGCGGGGGCCTTCATGCGGTCGCCGCCATCGAGGACAACCAGGTCGTTACCATCCACTACGTGCTGAAGTTCGCCGAGAGCGGTGAGGTCGCAGACGATACTCGCCAGCGCAACGCCCCCGTCACGCTTCCAATCGGCCAGGGCGCGCTGTTCCCCACGCTGGAGGCTGGGATCAAGGAGATGTCCGAGGGAGAGAAGAGGGTGTTCAAGCTGGCGTGCAAGGATGCTTACGGGGAGCGCGACGAGGGTAAGATCCAGAAGTTCCCAGCGTCCCCCGAGGAGCTCGAGTCCATCAAGTCCCAGGTGCAGCCCGGCAAGGTCGTTCAGCTGCCCACCGGCGGCACGGCGACGTGCGTCGGCTTTGAGGACGACGGCCTCATCCTCGACGTGAACCACCCGATGGCGGGCAAAGACCTGGAGTTTGAGATTGAGCTCGTGAATGTGGACGAGGGGCCGAAGCTGTTCGGCGTGCCCATCGTGCCCTTCGACGTGAACAAGCTCGCGATGAATTGAGGAGGGTGGAGTTAAGTTGTACGCGTAATATCCCCCTAACTGCGTTGTCAATGGAGCGAAAGATTGCCGCAGTTTTTCATCTTCGCTCAATACCTAGATCCGATTACGTCACGCCTCACAGATCCGACGTCCCCGAACCGCGATGTTGAGAAGAGCCGCGAAACAGCTCGCGACATGCGCATTTGATGCGGCGACATCGCGAGGTGCGGCCGCGTCGAGCACTTCCCGAACCTTCTCGAGCTCCGCCGCGCACGCCACCACGGTGCTCTGCGTCCGCAAGGATGGCGAGGTCGTGGTGATGGCGGACGGGCAGGTCACGCTGGGCAGCCAGGTCATCAAGCCCAACGTGAAGAAAGTGCGTCGGTTGCCACGCGGGGTCGTCGGAGGGTTCGCCGGCGCGACTGCGGACGCGTTCACCCTCTTCGAACGGCTGGAGATGAAGCTCGAGGAGCACCCGGGCCAGCTCACGCGCGCCGCGGTGGAGCTCGCCAAGGCGTGGCGCAACGACAAGTACCTCCGACGACTGGAGGCCACCATGGTGGTGGCGGACAAGCACCACACGTTCCAAATCACGGGCGGTGGTGACGTCATCGAACCCCACGACGGAGTCATCGGCATCGGCTCGGGGGGACCGTACGCCACCGCCGCGGCGAGGGCACTCGTGGACATCGACGGCATGGACGCAATGACCGTGGCCAAGAAGGCCATGAACATCGCGGCGGACACGTGCGTGTACACCAACCACAACTTCATCATCGAGTCCATCGGACCAAACGACGATGCCGGTGGAGACGAACCGGCAAAGAAGGGGGACGAGAAGGAGAAAGGTGGCAAAGAGTCGAAGAAGTGAGGGAGCCTGCTCCTCCCTCTTGCACCGTCGATTTTTTAATTTTCCAACACTTTATTTCCTTTACGAGTACGAGTGTTGTCAACGCAAACCAACACTATCCTGCTGCTATCGGCCATCAGAACCCGGTGGCCCAAAAATCATCGGTATCGTTGCGGTCATTGAGCAGGGTCCCAGCCTCCTCGTCCGGGGCGTCCAGCAGGGATGGACCCGTGATCGGCGGCAAGCCGTCTCCAACCTCGTCCGAGTCCGAGTCAGAGTCGCCCCCACCCTTCTTTATCCCTTCGTCCTCGTCCACCCACTTCAGGGGATTGGAGCCCCACTCCTTACATTTCTTGGCCGTTGCGTTAGGGACGATGGGAGCCCTCTTGCGCACCGCCCCGGCACCTTCTTCCGGCACCTCTCCGTTGTCGGTGACCCAGCCCCTGGCGAGCTTGGCGGTCTTCCGAGCTCGACGCTTCTCGTCAAACTTCCTTTTCCTCGCATCGCGCCTCTCGGCCTTCAGACGTCTCTCCCTCACGACCGGATCCTCCTCGATATCCGGTCCCTTTTCGTCGTCGTCGTCGTCGGTATCTTCTTCCTCAGCGGCTGCGTTTGACCCGCCGCTCGCGTCGACAGCGCCCACGCGCGAGCCGTCTATGAGGCCCGCCCCGTCACCACCCTCCCGCTCACCATCCTCCCGCTCGACGTCGCCGTCATCGTCCTCGCCGCCGTCGCTGTTCCCACCGGCACCGACCCCGGAAACCCCCGTCGCCCCCACGCCGACCGTGAGCTGCTTCAGTCGTTCCGTCTGCCCCCCAGCCTCCGCCGCCGCCATCGCGGTGTTGACGCTGACGTGGTCCCTCTCGAGCCCCTCCTCGGCCATCTGGTCGAAGAGCTCGAGGGCGCGCTCCCAGTCCCCGCCTCGCATACACGCGCCCATCGCTACGTTGAAGGTGATGGTGGACCTGTCGTGTCCCTCCCGGGGCATGGTCTCGAAGAGCTCAAGCGCCCGCTCCCATTCTCCCCCCTTGGAGCACGCGCTCATCGTGGCGTTGTACACGATGGTGTTGGTCTCCACGCCCTGGTCCCGCATGGCGTCGAATATCTCCACGCACTTGCTCCAGTCGCCCTTCTTCCGGCACCTCGTGGAGAACATCGTGAACGCGCGAGGGTCCCGCCGGATGGGCGCCTCCTTGTCGTTCAGCGCGGCGGCGATGACCGCCGCCAAGCCACCCTCGGGGGCGTTGAGGATCTCCTGCGCCACCTCGTACACGCGGCCACCCGGGGTCTTGCCGCGGGACGGTTTGAACCCCTTCTTTTTATTCTTCTTGCCCCCGTTCATCGCCGGCTTACCCATGGCAACGGGCGAAGGCCCGCGTGCAAGCTCCGCTCGGAAGAATGCCGCCGACGGACGAAGTACGCCTTTTGGTTTTATGTAATTGACGTTTGCACCACTGGCTGACTAGTTATTAGGTCCGGATCGAAAATAGCACGTCCCTGATGACTGTTTGCTCGATGCTCGGCGACAATCCAGCCAGGCCACAATCCAAATCTCTGCCGGTCCCCCGCGCCCTTTGGAAAAGATATGCCGTGAGCCCATCTTCGAGGCCGGTGAGGGACACTGTCTGACGCACAGGAGCTGGGTTCGCGCGCGGGACCGACGCGACGACATTTCGTCGGAGGCACGAGCGCGACACTCCTCTCGCTTGGCGGCAGGGCTCGACCCACCCGCGGGCGGAAGTGCCTTTGTTTGCAGACGACGAGAATAAATGCCGCTGAACGGAAAGCCCCTTGCTCCCGTGCTGGTGGCCGCGTGCCTCCTGGCGCTCGTCCACCCAGCCGCGTGCGGACGTCCGCTCTACGATGATTCGTCTCCAGCTCCGTCGGACCCCACGGTGCTGAGCCTGTGCGACTGCCACTTCGTTCCCTATGGAGGGTGAGTCCGAGTTTGCGAACGCCTCTGTTTTCACGTCAGCTCCCATTTCGTCGTCTCTCCTCTGACAGCCCACCTCCGCGCTTCCGAATTCCTCTCGCAGGGCGATGAACGAGCCGTCCGACGGTTTGGCGTGCAAGAAGGACGGGTTCTTCGTCGCCGGTTTCGAGACCCCGGGTCAGTACTCCAAGCTCAGGGGCCAGTACATCCCGCTCTCGAGGGCCATCTGCTGCCGCCCGTGCCTGTCGCCCGGCGACTCGACGCTGCCCGGCGTGGGTGGCAACGTGACCGCCGATGACGTGGTGGCCATCTCATCCGACTGCCAGGCATCGGCTAAACCGTCGCGTGGCTCGTCCGTGGGGGGGCAGACGTGCCCCGCTGACTCGTTCGTGCAGGGGTTCGCGCGTGACGTCCGAGCCAACCCGGCGAGTGCGCCTGACGACCGGTACTACTACCCGACGGGTAAAGCCCAGTGTTGCTCGCCCCGGCTGCTGCTCAGGGACGGAAACGAGCTGCCCGTCGAGCGGTGCCTATGCACGGAGCAGTCGGCGGCGTACGCCGTGGGGTGCGGCGCCGCGAACACCCCGGACTCGGCGCAATCGTCGGGGTCGCTCCTCTACGCGTTTGACAACGCGGTCTCAGCGGTGGGAGCGTACGGGGAAACCATCGAGGTTCCCGTGACCCCCGTGCGATGCTGCAAGCTCTGTGTCTCGCCCAACGCTAAACCGGCGATGGATGATTGCTCCGCGCTCAACTTTTGCAACGGAAACGGGGACTGCACCGTCGACGGACACTGCCAGTGTAAGGATGGTTGGATGGGTGCCTCGTGCGAGACGCAGGGTGGCGACGAAGGCACGGTGCACGATTGGGTCACGAACGGGATGAAGATTGTCATCGGAGTGATCCTCGGTTGCTGCTTCGGGCGCCCGATCATGCGGTGCTTGGGCCTGGAGCCGCGAAGGCGCCCGGCCGGTGACCTCGAGGAGGAGCTCTTACCCTCGCAGGCGCAAAACGACTGGGAGTTTGAGGCGAGTGACCTGTCCACATCGGACGACGGCGAAGGGGACGAGACAGACGACGACGCTACCGAGAGTGAGGAAGAGCACGGGGACGATGGGGTACGCCAGAGCGACGAAGACGCGGAGGCTGACGAGGACGCGCCGGCTGAAGAGGGCGCGGAGGCTGACGAGGACGCGGAGGCTGGCGTGGCCGCGGAGGCGGAGGGCGTGGAGATCTCCGAGGCTGACGCGGAGCGACCCGACGAAACGGACGGCGAGGTGACGAAGGAAGGGAAACCCGATCCGTCCCTCGGCGACGTGGAACTCAAGGAAACAACGTCGCCCAGCAACGACGAGGAGGGAAAAGTGGAGAAGAACCGGAGCACGGCGGAATGTACGGTGTGCATGTCCGCGCGCGTCCAGGTGGTTTTGGTGCCTTGCGGACACGCCTGTTTGTGCCGCAAGTGCAGCCGCCGGATGCGGCTGTGTCCCATATGTCGCACGGAGGTGCAAAAAAGGCAGAAGTTGTACATCGCCATGTAGAGATAGAGCCCGGTTGTTAACCAAAACGATTCGTTTCACAACATTATTGGACGCCGCCCTGCCCGCTGCTGTACGCCTGTAGGACCACCCCGGAGATCATCCGCGTCGCATCCACGTACCTGTCCGTGCACCGCGACACGCAGGTGGCTTCGCCGCTGCTGAGACTGGGTCCGGGCTTCGTGATGCACTTCGCGAAGCACTTCTCCCTCACCGTCTGCGGATGCGATCGGGAACGACGGGTCAGCATCGGGGTCCAGGTAGGTGGAGGGGGCGGCGGGACGATCGGGAGCGTGGGAAACAGGTCGAGGACGAGATCGGGCATTCTCACCGTGAAGAACTCCTGGGCGTAAGCGTTGGCGAGCTCCGCCTGCACCTGCTGTTTCACCAGCTCCGAGTTTTGGCCGTCCATTTTTTCCCGAGAGCGTCCGATCGTTGCCCGCGCGACGTCCAGTGAGCTCGACGCGAACGGCACGGAATCTCGTCTCAATCGTTGGCGCAAAAAATGGTGCGCAGCAAAAACTTTACTTGCAGACTGCACCAAAAAAAAAAAAGCTGACTGCACCACTGTGCTGAGCTGGTTTGACGTCAGCGGGACCTCAGCGTCTCAGCGCCATCAATCTCAGCCTCCCGTGCGAGAAAAAGGTGATTCGAAAAGGCGGCTTGGCAGTTCAAAGCGCGATGGCGTCGCGCTCGCTCGGTGTCGACCAGACCACCAAGGAGCAGATCGCGGCTGCCGCGAGCAACGTCCACGTGCCGAAGGTCGAGATGTCGCCCAAGCCAATCTCCCCGTGGTACAACGTGAAGCAGGCTGGCGGCCTCACGCCGCTCGAGATGGGACTGAACTTTGGGCTGGTCGGCGCGAGCTGCGTCGCGGCGCAGGGAACGGTGCACTGGACGCGCACGGCGATGGTCCAGCAGCAGCTGGCCGGCATGCGCGGAGAGGTCCCACTAGGGATGATGGCGCAGACGTCGGCCATCTTCCGCTCCGAGGGGATGCGGGGACTGTATCGCGGCTTCTCCGCCGCTGCGCTGCGCGAGGCGACTTACAGCAGCCTGCGATTCGGGCTGTACGAGCCGCTGAAGGTGATGCTGGACACCAGCGACGGCAAGGAGGAACTCGCTGTGTGGAAGAAGGTCACCGCGGGGCTCGTCGCGGGCGCCGGCGCGGCGGCCATCGCGTCTCCCTCCGACCTCATCATGATCCAGATGGCTGCGAGCAAACAGTTTCCGCCGCCGTCCATGTACCAGGTGGCGAGTCAGGTGATCGCCAAGGACGGCATCGCGGGGCTGTACAAGGGAATCGGCACGACGGTGACGCGCGCGGCGGTGCTCGGCGCCACCAAGATGGCCACCTACGACGTCATCAAGACGGAGCTCAGGAAGAACGGTTGGGCCGAGGGTCCTTCGTTGGTGTTCACCGCATCCGTCGCGACGGGTCTCGCCATCACCATCACCACCTCGCCAGCCACGAACATGCAGACGATCATCATGAGTGGGAACGCGTCGGGAGGTGGGAGCGGGATGTTGCATGCGGCGCAGGACATCATGCGGCGCCAGGGTCCGGTTGGTTTCTTCCGAGGCTTTGGCATGCAGTGGGCCAGGTTCGGGCCGTACGCGGTGGTGCAGTTCGCGGTGTGGGAGAGCCTGAGGAAGGCGTGCGGCATCGGGGCCATCTAGGAGGTGGGGTCTCGTTGGATCGTGATTCGGCGATAGCAGGGTGGGACGGGGGGTCGAGGAGCCCTTCCGCGACTTAGACTTAACTTAACTGAAATGGCAAACATTTCTTCAAAAGCCAGGCTGTCAGTCAGCAGACATCTGATCCGGATTTCAGTTTATTTCGGATCTCAGGGGTGGTGGTGCCGGGAGGGGATCAGACGGCAGGGCCCCGACCAGACCCTGCGCGCACCGCGACGCGCCCACGAGGAAGATGACGGGATGTTGTTACCGCGTGAGCACGCTGCGGCGTCTGAGCACCACCAGCGCCCTCGTGCGCGGCGGCGGTGCTCGATCTCGGCGGGCCCCGATTATTACGACGGGGTTGATAGCTGACTCGACCCGCCCAGCCACGGGGCCTCAGGGGCCTCGAGGGGCGATGCCGACGGGGGTACTCGGGTGGCGCGGTAAACATTGGGGTCGTGTTGGCGGCGCGGGGACGACCTCGCGTCAACTGTGGACCCCCCCGCGCGCCGCGGGAGCCACCCTCGCGGATGACAGCGTGGCCTCGGCGGTGAATCGTCAGGAGGAGGAAAACGAGGGCTCCACGATCCTCTTCACCGTGGAGGGCATGAGGTGCGGGGGATGCTCCGCGGCGGTGCAGAAGGTGCTCAACGCCACCCCGGGTGTATCACGCGCCGCTGTAAACCTCGTCACGGAGACCGCCGCGGTGGAGCTCGTGGATGGGGCGTCGGAGTCCACCGTCGCAGAGTTCACCAAAGCGGTTGGGGACAAAGGGTTCACAATGTCCCCGCGCCCCGTGGGCCGCGCCGCAGAGGAGGCCGCGATCAAGGCCGAGGCTCGCCGCGCAGAGGAGATGGAGCGAACGAAGTGGGATCTGTACAAGGCGTGGGGGCTGACGGGCCTCTGCCTGGTCACCCACACCACCCACCACCTGCACCACTTTGGCCTGCACGAGTACGCGCACGGCGAACTGCTCACCGCGCTCGGACAGCCTTGGGTGGGAGGAGCCATCGCCGCGCTGGCCCTCGCGGGACCCGGCGCGGGGATCATGCGAGAGGGGTTCAAGGCTTTGGCGAACGGCGCCCCGAACATGAATTCGCTCGTGGGCGTGGGCGCCTCGGCAGCGTTTGCCCTGTCAATCGCGGGGTCGCTCGCGCCGCCCGTCATTGGCGACTACGGCGTCCCGGTCAACAACGACTTTTTCGAAGAGCCCGTTCTGCTCCTGGCGTTCATCCTTCTCGGCCGAGCGCTGGAATCTCGCGCTAGGGCCAGGGCCGCGTCTGATCTCCGTTCGCTGTCCACCTTGCTCCCGCTCGACGCGAGACTCGTGGTGGCGGACAAGCTCCCGGAGGCTGGCGACGACTCCGACCCGATGACGGTGAGCGTTGACCGCCTGGCGCTGCGACCGGGGGACCTGGTACGCGTGCTTCCAGGTGAGGTCATACCAGTGGATGGCGACGTCGTGTCTGGAGCCGCGGCTGTGGATGAGGCGACGCTCACGGGGGAACCCCTCCTCGTGCCAAAGGCTGACGGCGATCAGGTCTCTGCGGGAACCGCCGTGTTTGAGGGACCGCTGACCATCAGGGCCACGACTGCGGGTGACGGTAGCGTCGCGGCAGGGATCGCCCGAACTGTCGCAGACGCACAAGCTCGCGCTGCACCCGTGCAACGGCTCGCAGATGCCGTCGCGGGTCCCTTCGTGTACGGAGTCATGGCCGCCTCCGCAACCACTTTCGCGTTTTGGAACTTTGCGGGCGACGCCTTCTTCCCCGGGGCGCTCTTGGAGGCCTCCGGGGGCGCTGGGGCGACGTTGGGGGCCTTGAAACTCGCAACAGATGTTCTTGTGGTGGCGTGTCCGTGTGCCCTGGGTCTCGCGACCCCGACCGCGGTCCTCGTCGCCACCTCCGCCGGCGCCAGGCTCGGGCTGCTGCTGCGGGGAGGGGATGTCCTGGAGGCCTCCGCCCAGGTTGACACGGTGGCGCTGGATAAGACCGGCACGATCACCGAGGGGAAACCCAGGGTCACAGGTGTGGCATGCACAAACAGTGACGTCATCAGTGCGGACGTGCTGAGGCTCGCGGCTGCGGTGGAGTCGACGACCACTCACCCCCTCGCGGCTGCCGTGGAGGAGGCTGCGGCTGCGGCAGTCGCCGCCGCTGGGGAATCCCGGAACACTCTGCCCCGCGCTGACGATGCCGAAACGTCTCCAGGTCGCGGTGCGTCGGCCGTCGTAGAGGGGAAACGCGTGTACGTGGGCAGCCCCGAGTGGGTCGAGTCCCAGGTGGGTGCCCCCGCGGGGTCGGCGGCTGCACTGGGCGCCACCGCGGCGAACAACTCCGCGGCAACCGGCGGGCCGGCGGCGGCTGCGTGTAGTCTCGTCGTCGTGGGCATCGAAGGTGAGGGTGTCGTCGGCGCGATAGCTCTGGCGGATAAGGTCAGACCTGGTGCCGCCGAGGCGGTCCGTCGACTGGTCGACATGGGCCTGAAAGTGGTGATCCTCTCCGGCGACAGGCAAGCGGCTGTGGACGCCGTTGCGCAGGAGCTCGGTCTCAGAGGCAATGTGGTGGCCGAGGGAGGTTTGCTTCCGGCTGACAAGGAGGCGTTCGTGAAAGGATTACAGGAGGGAGGCGCGAAGGTTGCGATGGTTGGTGACGGCATCAACGACGCCCCAGCACTCGTCGCAGCAGATGTGGGAATGGCCGTGAGCGGCGGTATGGAGGCGACGGCGCAGGCTGCCGGTGTCGTCCTCCTCGGCGATAAGGACGACGGAAAGTCCGGGGCTGCAGCGATTGGAGGCGGCGTTGGCCAGGCCGCGGATGCCATCGAACTGGGACGTTCCGCGCTCTCGAAAATTCGTCAGAACCTTGGATGGGCTCTGGCGTACAACTTGGTCGGGATCCCGGTTGCCGCCGGCGTGCTGCTCCCGGAGTACGGGATCAGTCTCAATCCGGCAGCAGCTGGAGCGATGATGGCGCTCTCGTCCGTCGCGGTGGTCACCAACAGCTTATTGCTCAAGGTTCCCGGTGGTGTGGAGCGTGCGGGTGCTCCGGGCGATGGACTCATGAAGAGATCCAGTGCTCGCCCGGCGCCAGCTCGGTGAGAGGAGGACGCGAAGAAGCTCTTAATAATGATCTTCTTCAAACTCTAACTCTTAACTTACAAACAACGATATCTTACTCATCACACTATGATGCTGCACAAATAATGATCACAATCAGACCGCGACGGGGGTGCCCTCGCGATCCCGACCCTGCGGTGCCACGTCGAACTTTGCGCCGACGAGCTCCTCGCTGATGTCCCATAGCCTTCTCCCAAGCTGTGCATCCGTCGCCTCGAAGCTCGGGGATTTTTCCCCGAATTCGGGTGCAAAGAAGCCCCTGAAAAATCCGAATATCATGCCCTCCTCCGGCAGGTAGAAGTCTGGGGGGCCGCAATAATATCCCCCCTGAGTTTCACCCGTGCGTTGTCCGAGCACCATCTGCGTCGTCAACAATCCTGCAGTCTCCATTGAAGTCGCGAGGGGCGGGTAGTTGAACGCGAACTTGAGCAGCGCTTGGACCGGCGCGCTCTGATTTCGGAAAAGACCGGATGTCGGGACGAAGCCAGGGCTGAACACGTTGCACACCACGTCTGCGTCGGCGCCGAGTGACTCCTCGAGCCGCCTCGCCAGTTCCCGCGCGAACAGGATGCCGCACAGTTTGCTGTCCTTGTACGCCTTGTTGCCGTCGAAGTCGCCGCCGTCGCACATCTCGAAATTGGGGCCAGACATGAGCCCAGAGAGATCCCCGAGGGTCGGCACGGCGCCGTTCCTACCGTCCGGGCTCTCGGGGTTGTGAATCTCTCCACTCGTGACCACAATTCGCTTCTTCCCAGGGGATTTCAGGAGTAAAGGCATCAGTGCTTGGCAGAGGAGAAAGTGCCCGAGATGGTTCACTCCGATGGTCTCCTCGAAGCCCTGCTTGGTGCGCTTGGCTGTTTGAGGCCCTGTGGCCATACCCATCGCGGCTCTATCAGGAGCCACGCCCGCATTGAGGACGATCGCGGTCAGTGGATCCGTTGCGAGGTCTTCCGCGATTTTCCTGATTGAAGATACGTCGCCGAGGTCCAGCACCACGGCCCGCAGGGAGCCCGTCCCGGTCGTGCCCGAAGCGGCCACGATGGATTTCACCGCTTTTTCCGCTTTCTCTTCGGTGCGCCCGGCTACGAGCACCCGCGAACCCGCCTCATAGAGCTGTCTGGCCGCCTCTAGCCCTATTCCGGAGGTCGACCCGGTCACCAGAACGGTATGACCTTTTGGGGCCAACAGTTGCCCGTGGTCGATCCCGCGAATGTCCCGAGTTCCACCAGCTGCTGCGCGGATGACCCGAGATGGCGCTCGACTCTTGGACCGCCGGAGAGGAGCCGCACGAAGTGGCAGT
>Ga0115572_10004187_pt1 | contig 11274 bp, 9 predicted proteins | sample COGITO_mtgs_1206_FD_88681 | JGI IMG/M metagenome (GOLD analysis project Ga0115572, IMG submission 88681) | Pelagic marine microbial communities from North Sea - COGITO_mtgs_120607 | ecosystem: Environmental > Aquatic > Marine > Epipelagic | place: Germany:Helgoland, sampling site Kabeltonne... | reverse complement strand
GGACAAATGAGAAGAAAATAGTAGATATTATGGATATAGTTCTTCTTCAGCCGGCGTTAGAATGTAATTAAATTATAAAATTGTTATACAAACTTATTTATTTTTTTATTAACAACAGATTCGTTAATCATGTCGATCGTTCCTGTCAAAGAATTCGAATTTGAATCAATATCTTACTATATTGATAGGTCACCGTCGTCGTCGTCGGCGTGTTATGTAGCTGTTGAATTTGATAGTATTAATTTTCCAAACGTATTACTTATACTTGGTAGTAACCCCGTAAAGAATGGTGGATTTTACTATAATTACTATTTGTATGATACGGTTAAACAAAAGAATATTTTCTCCTTCCCACAATTAACAGATCCATTTAAACTAAGTACTTCTGATAAAATCTGGGAACCAATACATGATAGTTCTAATAATGCTAGTTTTAATGCACGTGAGAGAATCACAGCAACGTATAATTCAAAAACACAGATTTTACTATATAGTAGTCGAAAACAAAGAAAACTAGTTAAAGGAACATACGACCCGAGGGATGACCAATATATTTTAGATATTCACAAGTTAAGTTATGATAAATTTAAATTTAAAAATGAAAAAATTAATCGTTTAGAAAATTTGATTAATTTAACGTTATATGATAATAACTATTATATAAGCAACCGGGCATCGTGTTCACAAACCTTAGTTATAATTAATTCCAAATTTGAAATAACTGCGGAATTTAAATATTGTACTGTATGTCCAATACGAGGACCGAGAAGAAATTATGTCGAGTCTAAAGGAAATCCTACTACTAATATTATATTTATTAAAAAAAGATATAATTCAATTGTATCTATCTTCATCTACAATTATGTTAATAATATTGTACTAGATACAATTGAACTAACCCAAGATAATCTATTACACCAAGGATGTCCGTACGTATACAGAATAAACAATAACTACATTATTGGGAATTCATTTTATACATTTAAGAAAGAAGATGATATTTTGCCCGAAAATAAATGTGTTAGTGGCCATACACAATTTTGTGCAAAGTGTATCAAAACGGATTTGAAAACGCCGGCGGATTTCTCGCTGTGAGATAGCACAGGTAATCAAAATATTTAATTAAATACACGAATTAGATAGTATATATAATTTTTTATTTTAAAAAAAATAATCTTGTATAAGATTAAATGGGTCAGGGTCCTTCCAGTGTAAATTACAACTATGTTTACGAAGAATCAAAAAAAAATAATAAAGTTTCTAAAAAACCAAAGCAGAGTGAAAACCAGGTTTTGAAGGAGAGAGAGGCTGAAAAAATAAATAATACTTTTATAGAATTGTTGGGTGTATTGAAATATCATACTAATATGGTTTCTATAGATAAGAATTTTATATTACAGAATAGATTAATTAATGAAGAATTAGATAAGAAAATCGGTAATTTAAATAAAGAACTAAAAAACAGTAAGGATGTGTTTTCTAGGGATAATGAGATTTATAAACAGAAGGCATTAGAGATTGAATCATTAAAGAGGTATAATGTTAGTTTTAAATATGCAAATATTGGTTTGTTTATGGTCATTGTAATTTTAATGGGTATCAAATTTATTAAAAAAAAATAAATATAGAAGTATATTATAATGTTACCACTTAAAATATATCTTTATATTCTCTATATTTCAGTTGTATTAGTGGGTGTAGCTGGAATATATATTATTTCAAGGATACAAAATAATCAGTATTATAAAACGATTTCTGTATGGCTATTGGTATTATTAGAAATTAATCTAATAAATATGGCATTTACTATACAAAATTATATGACAAATTCTAAGAAGGTTGGCAGCAAAGGTCCAAAGGGTGAGAATGGTCCAAGAGGGTTTAAGGGTAGGAATAATATTTGTAATCAGTGTGGTGACCAGAAATTAGTAAAATATGGTAGTGATATTAATGATTTTAATAATAAGATAGCAGATCCGAAACTAAAAATTGGACAGTGTGTATTCCCATTTGTTTTTGATAATGAATTCCAATATGACTGTACTACTGCTGCTAGAACCGATGGTATAGAGAATGATGCGATGGTTAATGGTTGGTGTGCAACAGAAGTAAATAGTGACAATACCTATAAAACCTATGGTTACTGTAAAGATAGTGATAAAAACGAGACAAAAATCAAGGATAACATGAGTAGGCAGGAAAGAGAAAGGGATTTCCAAACAAATAATTCTGGTATTTTAGATATAAAAATCGTGTCTGGCGTAAGAACAAATGTAAAATGTCCGCCTAAATACAAAAAGATAGATATAGATTTGAACCTTATGGCGAATGGTAATTTTGTGTATTTGTGTAGAAAAGATGGAATTGGTGATAGTGGTGTCCAGGATATTAAATTAACTACAGGTGATATAGGTTGTTCCCCAGGTTTTAGAAAATTGGATAAGAATTTGAATGATGGGTTCCCAGATTTATCGCCGAGTGATATGGTAGAAGTGTGTGTGAAGAAGGGTTCGAGTAAATTTATTCGTGATATAAAGATAGAGAAGACGAAGAAATGTCCCAAGGATTATAAACTACAGGATATTAATTTAAATAAGAGTGTAGGTGGACAGGAATTGTATATGTGTACATCTAAAACAGTAAATCAGGGAATTATACTTGATAGTGTTTTTGTGTGGGGTGGTGATAGTAATCTATATTTTTTCAAGGATGATAAATACTGGAAATTGAATATGACTAGCTATAAGGTAGAGAAGGGTTATCCAGATAAAATATCATCATTCTGGGGTAAAATACCAAAAAATATAGATGCTGTTTTTACAAATCCACATGACAATCACACTTATTTCTTTAAGGGTTCGGTATTTTACAAATATGATAAGAAGAATGAAAAGATTGCAAAGGGTTATCCAAAAAAAATAAAGGATGTTTGGAAGAATGTGCCAGATAATCTTGATGCGGTCTATGTAGATGCTGATAAAAACGTGTTCTTTATGTATGAAGATAGATATTATGAGTGGAATGAATCAGAGAAACGTGCGAATACACCATTATTAATTAATAGAAGATGGGTGGATGCTCCATCGAATATAAATGGAATGTTTTATAACACCAAGAAAGAACAGACCTATATTATTCAGGGAAATAAGATATATAAGTATAATTTTGATATGAAACAGGATTCATCCAGTCCAATAGATATCAATAGTGAATTTAAAGATGTAAAATAAAATATTACTTAATAATAATGTTATATCTTTCAGGGTATATAAATAAGTGTCTAACAAATTCGTTTGATGTAATATCAATATTTTTTAATACATTAAATTCCTATATTATTCCAGAAGAAGACCCTACATTTAATGATACACCAAGTAATTTTTATAACTATTCTAATTTATCTAAGTTAGAAGAAGTAGTAATTTGTGAACAACCAGTTTATAAGAGGAGAAGAACCCGCTCTGATCCTAATATAAAACTAATTTTAAAGGAAGAAACTATAGTAAAACCCAAACTTACACCTAAACCTAAACCTAAAAAAACGGAAGTAAAGCAAATTAAAAAGGATGAAGAATGGGATATTTTATAAAACGGTTGTATTTTTTTTAATAATCATTTGAACTCTTCTTTCTTTAATATTAATAATAGAATCAATTGCATTTATAAGTGATTGTTTTTCTTCATCTGTTTTATTTTCCATTTCTGATAGAATATCGTTAATTATATTGATTTCATTTTTATTCCAAAGACTTTTTAATTCTGTATAAATTTTATTAAAATTCTCTTCTTTGTTAACAATTGTTTCCTTTTCTTCCTTAAGATTGTCATCTATAATAGATTTATAATAAACAAGAGAATGTCTAACTGTAGAATTACCAGTGTAGGAAAACATTAGATTTTCAATACCTTTAGAACTTAATCCAAAAATATGTTTAATTTTTTCATCATCTAACTGGTACCATTCGATAGCTTTAGTAATTGGTCGGTATAAATTATGTAGGTCATCCCGATTATCACCCTGGCTCCACCGAATTGTTCCTTGAAGAATATTCGGGTCATTGTATTTAATCATATTATCTAATATACTAATCTTAGTTCCTTTAGGTTTGAAAGAAAGTATGGCAAGTCTTACCATGCATGTAAATGGGTCTATTATAAAATATTTCGTTTGCTGCTTATTATTACCAAATATTGAACTAAACAACTGAACCGTTGTATCAGTTATATAATTGTTAAACATGCTATTTATTATAACTTCCATATTATTTAAATAAATATTATTTAAAAATTGAATTTTTTTTATATTAATACATTAATAAAATGATTATCCCAGTTAGATGCTTCACGTGTGGGAAAGTTCTTGGTGATAAGTGGGAAGACTACAAAAAACTAAAGATTAAATATAATAAGAATAAAGATGAAGACACGATTATTAATGTGTCGAATGTAAAAAAAACACCAGAAGGTAAAGCTATGGATGAACTTGGTGTTAATCGTATTTGTTGTAGGAGAATCTTTCTAGGTCAGACAGATTTAATTGATTTAATTTAAATGTTAATAAATATTAATGGAAACCCCCAAGAATCTATTACTGGTTTATCTTGTTTGTATCAGTTTGATACTATCTTTTAAAATGGATAAAATGGGTATAATAGTACTAACTATCTTTTTTTTATCTAGTAATCTTGGAATTAATAAATATTATGCATTAATAGGTAGCTTTCTTGTTTATCTTTTTCATTATAGGTATTCGGAAGGGTTTACTTCTACACCTATGCCTGAGAATAATAACGAACAAATTAATAAGGTAGATGTAAATAATTTAAATGAACTTGTAGAACCGAATGAAATATATAACCTTTTTTTGAATCTAATAGAAGATTATGATACAAAAAGGTTTAATTCTGATGCTCTAAATACAGACGTTCAAGAAATTGATACCGATTATTGGATAAGACTATTTTCGGATAACAATATTATAGAAAGAAAATATTTTATTAAAGAAGGAAGTAGTATTAGCCCAGAAGAACAGGATAAAATGTTTTCTAACACTTTAGAAAGATTAATGACTATCTTAGATTCATTCGAAGATAATACAGGTGAAAATGATTCTGGATATAAAATTATTAAAGAAAATTTAAAAAACACATATTTAGGTGAAAGGATATCATATATTTATTATAATAGACTTTCATCGCCTCAGAAAGAATTCAATGCCTATGATGAAAAAAATCAGAATAGTATAAATGTTACTAATTTTGTGAAGAATGCTGAATTTAAAAAGGTTGACTTTTTAAATAAAGAGGCTAAACAATATACTATAGATAATAACAAAAATATTAAACAGGTAGAATTAGTAACAAATCTAACTTCCCAATTTTCTGATACTATGATAAATATAATTCAGGATATCATAGATCTTTTAAACAAAGACGTAACATTTACATCTGTATATGATTCATATCTTTACTACATAAAACAAATATTTTTAATTATGACAGATAATGGACGTCTATTTTATGTAGGATTATTTTTTATGGCTATTTCTTTGTGTTTCTTTTTTATAGAAACAACTAAATAATTTAGTCATTCGTATTTTATTAATTTATACATTATATATATTATATAATAATGGATAATACTGAATTTGAAAAAAACACTTGGAATCTTATACATAACTATTTAGACAACAACAAAAACTATTTAACTAAACACCACCTTGATTCTTTTAATGATTTTATACAAAATAAAATACCATTAACTTTTTCACAGTATAATCCACAGATATTATATAAAGAAGTATTGAAAAACGAAGAAAAAGATACTGTTACAAGTAAAGGTAAGGATTGTGGTAAAAAAAGTAGTAAATACAAGTATGAAACCCATATTTATTATGGAGGTAAAAACGCTGATAAAATTTATATTTCTAAACCTGTTATTTTTTCTAAAGAAACTAACGAAGGTGAACTTAAAAAACAGATGTATCCGAATGAGGCAAGATTAAGAAATCTTACCTATTCAAGTGGAATATTTTGTGATATAGATGTGGTATATAAAATTTTTGATACAGAAACAAAAGAGACCGAAGTTATTAATAAATCATTCGAAAAAATTAATTTAGGTAGAATACCAATTATGCTTCAGTCTAATATTTGTGTTTTAAATAATGCAACACCTGAAATGAAACAACAGATGGGTGAATGTAGATTTGACCAAGGTGGGTATTTTATAATAGATGGTCAGGAACGTGTTATTGTTTCTCATGAAAGAAAAGCTGAAAACAAATTATACATTGTAAAATCTACGGATGATACCTATTCTTATTCGGCACAGGTAAAATCTGTCCCTGAAAATACATTTAAATTTGCCAGAACCACTGTTGTGAATATCCATAGTACCAATGATGTTATAACCGTAAGATTACCAATGATGCACACGCCAATACCTCTATTTGTTTTATTTAGACTTTTAGGTGTTGAATCGGATAAAGAGATTCTTGAACTTATTTTATATGATTTGGATAGTAAAAAAAGTCAATTATTCTTAGAACATCTCCGTCCATCTATAGAAAATAATGGCGATATTTATGATAAAATGTCTGCTATGAGATATTTAATGAATCTTAACTATGGTGGGACTATGAGTCATCTAATGGATATTATATCGACTGATTTATTTCCTCATGTTGGTGATAGCTATAATTCTAAAAAATATTATCTTGGTTATGTTGTTAATAAATTACTAGAAGTCAAACTTGGACTTAAAAAACCAACTGATAGGGATAGTTTTATGTTTAAGCGCGTGGATCTGTCTGGATTTCTACTAGCTTCCTTATTTAGAGAAAGATTAAAACAATTCCAAAGAGATGCAAAACAGTCTATTGATAGTGTCTACCGTTTTAATAGTAGTGAATATCAAAAAAAAAATTATGCTAATATAATTAATGATAAAAACATTGATCAAGTTTTTAATTATAAAGTAATACAGGATGGATTTTTAAAATCTTTTAAAATAGGTAATATTCTTAATAAAAAAGGATTAATTCAGCTACTTAATCGTTTAACTTCTATCGGCGCAGTTTCACAACTTAGACGTATTAATACCCTGGGTGCTGCTCAAGATATTGCGATAGGTCAGAGAAAATTACACGGTTCACAGTTTGGTATTATTTGTCCGGTAGAAACACCAGATGGTGGTAATATTGGTATCAAAAAACATATGAGTTCTATGTGTTATATAACCTTTGGTATAAATCCTGAACCTATTATTAAACTATGTCATGAAAAGGGTGTTGTTCCTCTTTCTAATATTACTCCTAAATTAGTTATTAATAAAGTAAAGGTATTTGTAAATGGTAAATGGATTGGTATGATTGAAGACCCAATGGACTTTATTAATATACTAAGATTATATAGAAGGAATGGATTAATAAATGTGTTTACTTCAATATCATTTGTCATAGAAGACTTTGAAATACAGATTTTTACAGATGGTGGTAGGTGTTGTAGACCATTATATATTGTAGAAAACAACGAACTACTAATAAATAAAATGCATTTTGATGGAATTAAAAAGAATACTATAAAGTGGGATAAATTGCTTTCTGGATTTAAAAATAAAAAGACACCATTTAATTTTTATAATAATGATGTTTTATGTCCGATTAAAGAAAATTTTAATAAAGAAACTGTTATTGATGACCTTAAAAATAGCACAGGTGTTGTAGAATTTTTAGATATAGATGAAGCAAATACTACACTAATCTCTACTAACTATGACACACTTAAAACGAATGACTTTAATTCTTATACACATATGGAACTACATCCTAGTATTATTATGGGGTTTATAGGATTTAATATACCCTATGCCAATCGTAGTCAGGCACCTAGAAATGTATATGGTACAGGACAGAGTAAACAGGCTGTTGGTTGTTATATTAGTAACTACAGAAAACGATTTGATACTTCCGCACATGTTCTTCATCACCCTCAGAAACCATTGGTTAACACCAAACTAACTGGATATTCGATGGCTGATGATCTTCCAACTGGTATAAATGCCATTGTTGCTATTATGTCTTATACTGGATATAACCAGGAGGATTCTATTATGATTAACAAACAGGCTATTCAGAGAGGATTATTTAAATCTAGTTATTTTAAGACCTATGATACCTATGAATCTAAAGATGCTAAAACTGATTCTGAAGATATAATTGAAAACATCAAAGACAGTAAACTAGATATTGATACTAATAAAAAATACAACTATTCTAAACTAAATGAATATGGTGTTGTTGAAGAAGGGTTATATGTTGAAGAAAATGATGTTTTAATTGGAAAATATACTAAAAATGAAAGTAATTTTGATAGTAGTGTTGCAGTAAAGGGTGGAGGACAAGGTGTAGTTGATAAAGTTTTTATGGACTATTCTAACAGTCATGCGCATAGAATCTGTAAGGTTCGTATTTGTACCCCACGTGATCCGGTATTAGGTGATAAATTTGCCAGTAGACACGGTCAGAAAGGTGTTATCGGTATGATAGTTCCCCAGGAAGATATGCCTTTCACCAAAGAAGGGTTAACCCCAGATATTATTATTAACCCTCATGCTATCCCGAGTCGTATGACTATCGGTCAGTTTATCGAGTGTATTATGGGTAAGGTTTGCTGCCACTATGGATTTAAAGCGGATGCGACACCTTTTACTAATATAGAATCCGAAGATATTTCAGATATTTTGGAACAGAACTGTGGTATGAGTCGTCATGGGGATGAAATACTACATAATGGTATACATGGAACTCAAGTTGAAAGCAATATATTTATTGGACCAACCTATTACCAGAGATTAAAACATATGGTTAAGGATAAAATTAATTCAAGAGCTACTGGCAAATACACACAGAAGACTAGACAGGCTCCATCTGGTCGGGCTATTGGTGGTGGTCTACGTATAGGTGAAATGGAACGTGATGCTTTACTATCACATGGTGTTGCTAATTTCCTCAAAGAATCTATATTTAATAGGTCTGATGCGTATTCGTATCATATTAGTGATAATAGTGGTCTAACAGCTATAGTTAATCCAAATGAAAACAGACAGGTCTGTCCTTCGACTGATGGTCCATTATCATTTATTAATACAGAATATAAAGTAGAAGATATTAAATTAGATATGCAGAACACGAAAACATCCAATATTCACAAGATTCATGTGCCATATTCTATGAAACAGCTTCTACAAGAATGTGAAGCTATGGGTATATCTTTGCGTCTTATTACCGAAGACCAGCCAAATGTTTCTAAATTAGATACAACTAAAGAAGAAGTTAAAAAAATTGTTCTAGAAAAATCACAACAAAAAAGTGATACAATCGACCTTAGTGTATTAGATAGTCTTTCGTATAGTGAGGAAAAGGAAACGGATAATAAACCGGTCGCTGCTACAAAGGAAACTAAAACATATTTTGAAGACAAATTTGGTAGATTCCTCAATATTAGAGATATGAAAAAACTACTACAGTATTTGGTGAATACATCTTTAACTAGTATTGATGAATTACTAGAACCTTACTATGGTAATACTATTTATATAAAAAAAACAGACGAGAATCAATATATAATGAACGTAGATGATGTAGACACACGATTTGTACCTATTGCCGAATTTGATAATATTCAAATATTAGATACCATTGACCAGTTAGATAAGGCTACTATTGGTGATATATATGATATAGATACTTTGATTATGGGTAAAAAACGTGTTTCTAATCCAGCTACATCATATGAAACTATGATTAGATCAGACTCACCTGATTATTCACCTGAAAGTTTTAAGAAATCTTTAACTGGGGTAGTCTATAATGGTAAAGATTACTACATTGATGAAGAAATGAATACCCCATTCCCTCCGGTGTATGACTATGAAAGTCTTCAACTTATAGGTATTTATATTAATACAGAGTTAGATACGAAGTATGGCAAGGAACTCCAAAATATAGTAATCACAGATGATAATATTGGGGATATGCTCAATCCAGCAAGTGAACTATTTAAATATAAAAAGTATTATAGTGATGCAGCGAAAGAACTATTCTACCATGGTCTTTCTAAACCACCATCACCCTCAATGGAAAATTTTGAGAAGACATTTGGTAAGGATACGGTTGTAACATCGGATGAACCGGTTGTTAGACCTAAATTTACATTTGAACCAGATGAAATGGATGTAGATAGTAATCTAGACGAAATTACTTTAGATGATATTAAAAATATCTAAGTATAATGTATTTTTTTTTATTTTTTTGTATTAGTAATGGACTATATTAATCTTATAGACTATATAGATAAATATAATCTTTCTGATAAAATATATCCAAGTGATATTGACTGCTATATTAATATACCAGACTACAATTTTGTCTATAATAAATTATGGCTTTCTAAGTCGCAAAAAATGTTATGTGGTCCAATGGGTGTATATCCAGCAAAATATCCTATCATTTTTAAACCTATTGTAAATTTGTATGGATTAAGTCGTGGATTTAAAATTATTCACAACATAGATGAATATGATTTAGAGAAAAAGGATGGGTTTTTCTGGCAGCCTTATTTTGAAGGAAAACATATTGTGTGTGATTTTATATTAGATAATACCAAAATAATATTTAGTTCCTGTTTAAGATCATATCCATGTGAAAAGGGTAGTTTTAAATTACATCATACTACAAAATATGAGATTCCTAAAAATATAATAGATTGGATAACCACCAATATGAAAAATTATAGAGGGTGCCTAAATATGGATGTTATAGATGGGAATATTATAGAATGTCATTTGCGTTTAAATGGAGATTTTAACCTTTATAACAAAGAGTTTTGTTTTCAATTGAGTGATTTTATGGAAGGTAAAATAGAAACAATTGATTATAAAATACCCAAAATTTATATTTTCCCTGTTTTTATAGAAAGAGAACATCTGGAAAGATTTGTGCAAAAAAAAACTATTATAAAAAAACTTCTAAAAAAATATTCGAAAACGATATATTTTGATGATGTAGATGCTGAATACCAGGCACAATTATTAAGAGTTGTAGTATTTGATACTTATAATTTTATGGATGGATTAAAATTACAGAAATTTATAAATAACAATATTTAATTTATTTTATTATAATATATGGCTGTTACTGGAAAAAAAAAGGATAACTGTAAATGTGGACCTAAATCTAAGGGATATAGTTGTGGAAAAAAGTGTACGAAGGGT
>Ga0115572_10004183_pt1 | contig 11285 bp, 9 predicted proteins | sample COGITO_mtgs_1206_FD_88681 | JGI IMG/M metagenome (GOLD analysis project Ga0115572, IMG submission 88681) | Pelagic marine microbial communities from North Sea - COGITO_mtgs_120607 | ecosystem: Environmental > Aquatic > Marine > Epipelagic | place: Germany:Helgoland, sampling site Kabeltonne... | reverse complement strand
GGGAGGTCACAAAAGGAGACGTTAACATTACAGTCATGTTAACACCTGTATTTAAGGCAGTTGATACGGGTAAATCACAAGCATCACCTGTAGACTCATCATACTCACATGAGTTATCGTCTAAGGTTGCTGAAAGGTCATAATTTAAAGCCGTGGAATCTGTACAACCAGAAACATTGTAGGTACAAGTTGCGTCATCTTCGGTTGCTAAATTATTGTAATTTAAAGCTAAAGAATCTGTACAGCCCAATATGGTGGTACTTTCACATACTACTAAAGTTAATTGAGCCGCAGCATTTTGAACAGACAAACCATTCACAAGAAAAACTTCGGGTGATGGCATTTCTACGTCATATAAGTCTGTTCCATTTACCAGTTGAAAACTTACAGCTTCATTTGCCAATGCACCATCTACTTCTGTTGTTTGAGAATCATCACCCCATACGGCTAATGCTGTTTGAGGAACTCCATAAACAGCTATGGAACCCACAACTAAACCGGCATCAGTTAGAGCAACCATGTAAGCATTTTCGTCTGTTGCATCTAGAGAAGTTATAAAAGCTGTAGTTAACATTACAGTCATGTTAGAACCTGTATTCCCTTCAAAGGGAATAGGCAAGTCACATTGAGCTGAGCTGTCGCTTAATAGAACGAAAAGAATAAATAACAAACTAAGTTTTAACTTCTTCATGAAAATAGCGAGATTTATTTAAAATGTAAATATAATAAGCCTATCTGATTTTAACTAATTATACACAAACTTATATATCAAATATCTTACCAAAAAAAAGGAGCCGTCTTAAATTATAAAAATAAAATCGCTTAAATTTGCATCATGAAAAAAAACATGAAGAAAAAAGGAGTTTTACTGATTAATTTAGGTACACCTAAAAGTCCTGGGGTTAAAGATGTTGGCATATACTTGTTTGAATTTTTAAATGATTACCGTGTCATTGACATTCCTTGGATACTTAGAAAAATTTTGGTTAACTTCATTATTGTCCCGTTTCGTTCTTTTAGATCCTCGAAAGAGTATAAAAAATTATGGACAGAAAAGGGATCACCTTTAGCTTTTCATAGTAAAGAATTACTTAAAAAAGTACAAGAAAAACTTCCAAACAATTATACATCGCATCTAGCAATGCGCTACTACAAGCCCTCAATAAAAAATGTACTAAAGGAAATGAAAATGGCAAACTATGATGAAATAATCGTTTTGCCACTTTACCCTCAGTATGCATCGTCTAGTAGTGGTACAGCAATAGAGGAAGTAATGAAATATATTTCAAAGTGGTGGGCTATACCCAAACTCACTTTTATATCGGAGTTCCACCAAGACCCTGGTTACATAGAATCCATCCTAACAAGAGCAAATGCGTATGATCTAGATTCTTATGATCATATTTTATTTAGTTATCATGGACTCCCAACACGACATATTTCAAAGTTAAAGCTAGAAAACTGCAGCTCAAATACATGTGATTGTCAATCAAATAATCGGTACTGTTACAAATCAAATTGCGTTGCAACAACAAATATACTAGCAACTAAGATGAATCTAGACCCGTCAAAGTACAGCATCTGTTTTCAATCAAGATTAGACAACAAATGGCTGACTCCTTTTGCAGATAAAGAAGTGATAAAACTTGCTAAATCTGGTGCGAAAAGAGTTTTGGTATTCTCACCAGCTTTTGTTGCTGATTGCCTTGAAACCACAGTAGAAATTGGCGGAGAATTTAAAGAATTATTTATGGAGAATGGAGGGACAGATTTAGATTTAGTTCCGAGTTTAAACACTGAAGAAAGATGGGTTCAAGCTGTTTCGGATTTAATCCAAAAACAAGGAGTCTAGTATTTAGATAAAACCACCTTGTTCCATTCCTTTTTCTTCATCTACCCTACCTAAGAGAAAGTATCCAAACAAAAAGAAAAAGAAAACAATAGAAATACCGGCACGTTGACTGTCGAATGCAACGGTTAAGGATCCTAGTAAAAAAGGACCCACAAAAGCAGTGGCTTTTCCGGAAAAAGCGAAGAATCCGAAAAACTCATTCTTCTTTTCCTCGGGCGTAAATCGTCCCATAAGCGACCTACTTGATGCTTGATTGGGACCAGAAAAAGCGCCAATTAATACCGCTGCGATCCAAAATATATTTTTAGCACTTACCCAATCAGGAACCGAGCTACCTCCAAATACATATTGTAAAAAAGGTCTTATCTCTGGAGCAAAAACAGCCAAAGCTATGGCAAGCATCAATCCCAAAAGAGTAACTTTAAGCGTCTTTTTACCACCAACTTTATCGTCTAAATAACCCATTAAAAAGGCACCTAAACCTGCAGTTATATTTAACACAATACCTAATACCATTATCTCATCAAATGTAAAATCAAGACTACCAGCAGCGTAAATCCCACCAAATGCAAATACGGTAACCAACCCATCGTTGTAAACTAAACGAGCAAGCAAAAATCTTATAATTTGCGGGTAATTTCTTAATTCATTGGCTGTTGATCTGAAACCTTTAAGCGTGTGTTTCGCATTTTTCAAAAAGGCTTTGGTGTCGGGTTTCTTATCTTTAACAAACAAAAAAGTAGGAATACTAAAAACAGCAAACCAAACAGCGACTAACAAATTAGTTGCACGTATATTTTGATAAGCCCCTGCTTCGCCTTTTAAAAACCCGAAAATAGGTGTATCTGTTTGAACTAAAAAAAACATTGCTAAAGCCAACGATAGTAAACCTCCAACATAGCCTAAAGACCATCCGTATCCAGAAATACGTCCAATATTTTTTGAATGAGAAATATCAGGCAAATAAGCATTGCAAAAAACAGAACCCATTTCAAATCCGATATTTGCAATAACAAACCAAAAAAGAGCGTTTATAACTTGACCAGGAAGCACAAAATAGAGTAATGTAGTTGCAATTATAGTAAGCCAAGTAAAGAAAAACATAAACATTTTTCGGTAGCCACCTTTATCAGCTAAAGCACCCATAAATGGAGATAATAGAGCTACTACTATTGCAGTAATAGAAATTGCATGTGACCATTGTTGAGTTCCAACAATTTCATTAGAAGCAATTACCGTAGTAAAAAAAGTACCGTATATAAAAGTTAGAACCAGGTTGGTAAAGGGTTGATTGGCAAAGTCATACATAGACCAAGCTAAAACCTCTCCTGAATTATTGATTTTTTCTGTAGAATTAATCATTGGTATTAACCTTAAGTGTATAGCTATCGTACTGTTCTAGATAATTGAAACGAATTAAAGATTCAAGTCTAGAAACGTATTCCTCTCTTAACTCCGAATACAATTGAAGATGTGTAATCAACTGAAAAACATCTTTAGTTTGGGTTCTTTTGGTACGAAAAGTTTTGTAAGGACCTCTGGCTAGTGTTTTGAAATAAGAAGCAAAAGATTCTGGTAAAGTTTCATACTTTTTTACAAAAATAGGCTTCCCATCTCTAGCCTCTGAAGCCTTAATACGTGGTTCGTTCTCTGAATATGACCAGACACCGAAAATATTGTTTGCCTGCTTATAAAAACGAGATGTACCCCACCCAGATTCTAATGCGGCTTGAGCAATAACGATACTGGTTGGGTGGGTTTGCAATCGGACTAAAAGCTCCTCGTTAGAAGTACATTTATAGGTTTTAAGTAAATCCTTTAGGTATGTTTCTTCTTCGAGTGTTCTTTTTTTGCTTGATTCAATTAGCGAACTAACTAAACGTCTGGTTTGTTCAATTTCATGCTTCGCTATCAAAATAGACGGCAACATTAAATGAATAAATAACTCCTTTTTAAGTGGTACATGAAGTCCAGATAAGTCAATTGAATTTTTGTACAAATACGGAGTTACAGAATTAGTAACTGTTTGTATATCGCTAATAGAATTTCCATTTATGGGAGTATAATCTACATGTAAATTTTGAGCATACGCTGCGAAATAAACAAAAAGCGCAAATAACTGTAGAACTCTAAATTTTCTCATAATCTATATGACATACATTTAAATTGCGAGAGTATTTTTAATACTAATTAGTAGGAAACTTCGGACTCATGAATCTTCTTTTTGAATACTTCATCACCTAATTCATTAAAGACTTGAAGGGTACAAATTCTCTTTCTGTTTTCACCTTCAACTTTAACTCTAGCAAAATTACCTCCCAAAGAGCCGTCTAAACTCAAGCCTGGAAATTTGAGTTCGTACAATGGATATGCAAAATCTCTTTCTTCTTTGAGCAATTCGGTTTCGAATGTATCTCCTGTTATAAAAACGATTCCGTTAATTCTAGACAAATGTAATCTTCGAATTAATTCATCGTACTCTTCTGAATAATCAGTAAAAGGAGTTTCATCTTCACCAACAGAAAGCACGCTATTACCAAAAACTATAAACTTAAAAGAGGCGTTGGAACCCATAATCTCATTTATAAAACGATTCATTTGATTTGCACCAAGTAAATGAGGCTCGTCGGTAATCAAATCTGTTTTAAACATTCGATTGTCTAGCATAAAGATTTCCACGTCTTCGTAATCGTATCTTTTATATACGCCGACATCCTTAAAAGAATAATTATACACTTTTTTAGGAGCATTAGGCCAAAAAAGATTAAACGCCATTAAGGTAGAATCCTTTAAAGCATATCGAGTGTCTGTTGTTTTGTAACCAAAATCCATTTGATTCCAAACCGCTATGTGAGGCATCAACTTCATAAAGCTGTTTACTTTTTCGCGCTTTCGAATTTGCTTGTATTTACCAAGCATAGAGCGAAAAGAATTTGATTCATTAGTATCGAAATAAACATTATTACCCATCCAAACCATAAAATCAGACTCAACATCAGACATCACATCTAAAATACCATCGCCATCGTCTTTGGGGTCGCTTAAATTTAAGCTATGCCCCAATAGAAAATAGGTGTCTGCTAAGTAATTTCTTGGCGTATAAATATCCATTTCATCTTCTACTAAAACAGAATCTAAGTAAACCTCCACATTATATTCTGTATCAGGAATCAATTCTTCAAGTGTAAGAACCAGTGGTATTTCATCACCTTTATTGTAGTCTGAAACATGAAAATCAAACCATCGAGAGTCATTGTAACTCTTTTCATCTTTGAGGTTAAAAATCAACTCTTGGTTTCTATCTTCATCAAAGTTTTCCAATTTTATGGTCACTGTTTCTGTTTCTTTAGAAACAAGCATCCACATTTGAGCATGGTAATCGTCTATATAAGACAACATTGGGCCTGCAATCAACTTTGTACTTGCATCAGCATTCTTTTGAGCGAAAACTGAATATGTGTTTAGCAATAGCAACGAAGCTAGTAGTAAATTCTTTATCATTAGTTTTGTAGTTTTTGGGCAAACAAGCTGTAAATATATGCAAAATGTACTTATATAACACTTATTCATAAAAGAGGATGTTATTTAATTTTATTAAATCTTACAATAATTGGCAATTGGCTACTACGATCTCAATAATGCTTGTAAATATGGAACACTATAGAATTAAAATAAAGTAAATTTAAACTACTATAAACTCCTTAATTTATGTTGCTTGATTTTTTATTTAACACAAAATTTTGCCCAAGGTAAACTCTCCGTACTTGCTCGTCGGCGGCAAGTTCTTCAGCTGTGCCATCTTTAAGAATGTTTCCTTCAAAAAGCAAGTAAGCTCTATCTGTTATAGATAGTGTTTCCTGTACGTTATGATCGGTAATAAGAATTCCAATATTCTTCTTTTTAAGCTGATAAACAATGGACTGAATGTCTTCCACAGCAATTGGGTCAACACCCGCAAAAGGTTCGTCTAATAAAATAAATTTCGGATTTACGGCTAGTGCTCTAGCTATTTCAGTTCTTCTACGTTCGCCACCCGACAATAAATCGCCACGTGTTTTGCGGATGTGATGTAAGCTAAACTCATCTAAAAGTTCTTCTAATTTTTCGCTTTGCTCAGTTTTACTAAGCGTGGTCATTTCTAATACCGCTTTTATATTATCCTCAACAGATAATTTTCTAAAAACAGAAGCTTCTTGAGCCAGGTAACCGATGCCTTTTTGAGCACGAATATACATGGGTTGAGAGGTAATGTCTTCGCCGTCTAAAAAGACGGAACCTTTACTGGGCTTAATCAAACCTACAATCATGTAAAAAGAGGTTGTTTTACCAGCACCATTTGGCCCTAAGAGACCTACTATTTCGCCTTGATTTACTTCTAAACTAACCCCCTTAACGACGTTACGTTCCTTGTATGTTTTAACTATTTTTTCAGCGCGTAATTTCATTCTTGGTATGCGATCTATTAATGACAAATTTGGCTATATGAATACTCAATTCATACAAAACCAACAGAGGAAGCGTTACGAGTATTTGACTGGATAAATCTGGAGGAGTAATGATCGAGGAGATAATAAGAGCACCTATAATGGCATGAGACCTGTATTTTTTCATCACAGCAGGAGAAATTAAATCTAAACTCGCTAAAAAATAAACAACTACGGGCAATTGAAATATCAAACCGCAAGCAAAAGTAATGGTGGTAACAGTGCTAATAAACGAACTTAAGTTAATTTGATTTGAAACCATTTCACTCACCTGATAAGAACCTAAGAAATTAACTGACAAAGGAGCAATCATATAATAACCGAAAGAAATGCCAACAAAAAAAAGAAAGGAGATTACAAACACAATTCCTGAAGCATAGTTGGCTTCCTTTTGTTGCAAGGCTGGCTTAACAAACCTCCATAACTCCCAAATTAAGTAAGGAAAGGAAACGATAACTCCTGCTATAAAAGCGACCCAAAGGTGCATGGTAAACTGGCCAGACATATCCACATTCATTAGTATAAATGGCTGTTCAGTTATGCATAAAACATCGCCCAAATGAAACCATTCTGCGATTTTACAAAGCGCTCTATAGGTAATGAAATCGGGCTCTTTAGAAGCCAATAAAAGTTGATCAAATAGAAAAGACTTATTTACAAATGCTAAAACTGTAAATACAAGAACAGCTATTGCTGAGCGGATTAAATGCCCTCTCAAAACGCCTAAATGTCCTAAAAAAGACATGTCTGTTTTTGTGGAGACTGTCATATTAAAAAACGCCTTCTTTTAAAATGTCATGTAAATGAATTAAACCAGCGTATTCTTTGTTTTCCATAACAATAAGCTGCGTTATATTATTTAGTTTCATTACTGACAGAGCTTCTGAAGCCAGGCTGTGTGCATCAATTTGTTTGGGATTTTTTGTCATCACATTTTTGGCCGTAATACCTGATAAATCAGTGGTTTTTTGAAGCATTCTCCGCAAATCACCATCGGTTACCAAACCTACAACTTCTGTATGGTCTAAAACAACAGCAGCTCCTAAACGCTTTGATGATATTTCTATAATAACATCCTGTAAAGTAGTATTTATATTAACTTGTGGTTTTACTTGTGTTAAAAGATCATGAACTCTTAGGTATAATTTTTTACCTAATGAGCCGCCCGGATGGTATTTGGCAAAATCATTACTTGTAAAAGAACGCATTTCTAACAAAGCTACGGCTAAAGCATCGCCTAAAACCAATTGAGCAGTTGTGCTCGTTGTGGGCGCTAAATTATTTGGGCAAGCTTCTTTTTCTGCAAAAGCATGAAAAACATAATTGGAATGTTCGGCTAAAAAAGACTCCTTATTTGAAGTCATGCCAATGAGTTTGTTGCCCATATTATGAATCAGAGGAACCAATACTTTTATTTCAGGTGTATTCCCACTTTTTGAAATACAAAGAACCGTATCGTCTTGTTGCACCATACCCAAATCGCCATGAATGGCGTCTGCTGCATGCATAAACAATGCTGGCTGACCTGTAGAATTTAAAGTCGCAACAATTTTAGTTGCAATATTGGCACTTTTACCAATTCCTGTAACAATTAATCTTCCTTTAGATTGGTAAATATATTGAACAGCATCACTAAACTGCTCATCTACAAGCGTTGAGAGATGAAGAATTGTTTCAGCTTCTAGCCTGATTACTTTTTGAACAATTGCGCGTATTTCTTGAGAAGATTTCAATGTTTTTGTTTTGCTGTTTCGAAACTTTGTCTTTTCTTTAATTATTGCAAAATAACTCAATTTTAGGGAATTTCAGCGCATATGAGCGAAACAAATCAAACTCTACTTCTTTCTCTTAAAAAATACTTTGGTTTTTCAAAGTTTAAAGGGAATCAGGCTAAAGTGATTCAGTCTTTGTTAGACGGGCATGACACCTTTGTAATTAAACCAACAGGCGGTGGTAAATCTTTATGCTACCAATTGCCTGCATTTATGAGTGAAGGTACCGCTATTATTGTATCTCCTTTAATTGCTTTGATGAAAAATCAAGTCGATGCAATTAGAGGTTTTGCTCCAAATGACAATGTAGCTCATGTGTTGAATTCCTCACTGTCTAAGCGAGAAGCAATTCAAGTTAAAGAAGACATTTCCAATGGCTTCACAAAGCTCTTGTACGTTGCTCCAGAATCGCTTACGAAAGATGAAAATATTGAATTCTTAAAGAAGATTAAAATTTCATTTTTTGCGATTGATGAAGCACACTGTATTTCTGAATGGGGACATGACTTTAGACCTGAGTATAGAAATTTGAGGACAATATTTCAACGCATAGGAAAAGCACCTATAATAGCGCTTACGGCTACAGCTACAGAAAAAGTTCAAGAAGACATTCAGAAGAACTTAGGAATGGAAAATTCCAAATTCTACAAATCTTCATTCAATAGAGAAAATCTTTTTTACGATGTTCGACCTAAAATAAACGTTAATAAAGAAATTATTAAATTTATTAAACAACACCCCGGGAAATCGGGAATTGTTTACTGCCTCAGTAGAAAAAAGGTTGAAGAGGTCGCACAAACACTGCAAGTGAATGGAATAAATGCACTACCCTACCATGCTGGACTAGATGCCAACACAAGAATAAAGCATCAGGATGATTTCTTGATGGAAAACTGTGACGTTATTGTTGCAACCATAGCTTTTGGTATGGGTATTGACAAACCTGATGTTCGCTTTGTTATTCACCACGACATCCCTAAAAGTTTAGAAAGCTATTACCAAGAAACCGGTCGAGCAGGAAGAGATGGAGGAGAAGGAATTTGTGTGGCTTTTTACAGCTACAAAGACATTGAGAAGCTCGAGAAATTTATGCAAGGTAAACCTGTTGCAGAACAAGAAGTTGGGAGACAGCTCCTTTTAGAAACAGTTTCATTTGCCGAAACATCAATGTGTAGAAGAAAATACATACTGCATTATTTTGGTGAAAAATTTAACGATGAAAAATGCACCAAACTTTGTGACAATTGTAAAAACCCAAGAAATAAAGTAGAAGCTCAAGAAGACGTCATACTATTAATACGAGCCATTAAAGAGAGTAGAGAAAAATTTAAAGCAAAAGAAATTGTAAATATTCTTATTGGTGAAATGACCGCTATGCTCAACGACTACAATAGCAATACACTGAGTGTTTTTGGTATGAGTAACAAAGAGGCCAGTTATTGGCATGCAGTCATCAGGCAAGTAGTTGTAGCGGGCTTACTATCTAAAGACGTAGAGACTTACGGAATATTAAAACTCAATGCACAAAGCGAGTCTTTCTTGAAAAGTCCAAGATCATACCTGATTACGGAAGACCACGACTACACTAAAATTGACCTTGAAGAAGCACAGTCAAATCAAAAATCTTCTGTTTTTGACAGCACCCTATTAGCCATGCTAAAGGATTTACGTAAAAAAGTAGCGCATTCTAAAAAAGTCCCTCCTTTTGTACTGTTTCAAGATCCTTCTTTAGAAGACATGGCGCTCCAATTCCCTATTACTATTGATGAACTTACAAACATAAACGGAGTTGGATCAGGAAAAGCGACTAAATTTGGAAATGAGTTTGTAGCGCTAATTAAAAACTACGTACTAGAAAATAATATAGACAGACCTCAAGACCTTGTTGTAAAATCCATCGTAAATAAATCGGGATTAAAAGTATACATCATTCAAAGTACAGACCGAAAATTACCATTGGAGGATATTGCATCTGCAAAGGGCTTGACTATGGCAAAATTAATTTCAGAAATTGAGAATATTGTCTACTCAGGTACAAAAGTAAACATCAACTATTATTTAGATGATATGTTAGAAGAAGACCAACAAGATGAAATCCTAAGTTACTTTAAGGAAGAAGCAGAAACAGATGCTATAGATGTGGCTCTTGAAGAATTTGATGGTGACTATGAGGAAGAAGAATTGAGGTTAATGCGAATAAAATTCATGTCTGATTTCGCTAACTAATAAAAAAACAAAATGTTAAATGAGCCTCACAAAACTAGAAGCGAGTCAAACCATGTAACATGAATTATTTTTTCATACTACTCTCTTATTTAATTGGAGCACTGCCCAGTTCTGTTTGGATTGGGCTTCGTTTTTTTAATACTGATGTAAGAGAACACGGAAGCGGAAATGCTGGGGCTACCAATACCTTTAGAGTGTTGGGGAAACCTACGGGCATACTTGTACTTATTTTAGACGTTTTAAAAGGATGGCTTGCCGTAACTTGGCTGAGTCATTTAGCAGGAAATGAAACTGTTGAATTTAAACTGGCTTTAGGTTTAATTGCTGTTGTAGGCCATATATTCCCAATTTACATTGGCTTTAGAGGCGGTAAAGGAATTGCGAGCTTGTTGGGTGTAATTATAGCGATACACCCCTACTCTGCTCTAATTTCTATAAGTGTGTTTTTAGTTTCGTTGCTCATTTGGAAATTTGTTTCGTTAAGTTCAATACTTGCAGCTATTGCTTTTCCTTTGGCCATACTATTCTATTTCAACGAGAAAAATGCAGCATTAATTATTTTCTCGATAATGGTGACCATTTTGGTGTTATTTACCCACAAAAAAAATATTGAAAGGCTGTTTAATAAAGAAGAGGCAAAAGTTAAAATTTTAAAAAAATCCATTAGAAAAAAGTAAACAAAACGTAAGAGTAATTCGTTGCTGTTTTCAGTATTGTAAAATACTTCACTTTTAGAAGTGAATTAGGGAAGAAAAAAAGGAACAAAACAAAAAGCTTTTATATATTTGCAGCCGCATTAAAGCACAATGGCCCCGTAGCTCAACTGGATAGAGTATCACACTACGAATGTGACGGTTGCAGGTTCGAATCTTGCCGGGGTCACCCAAGCGGAAAATTGGTTATTTTTAACCGATTTTCCGTTTTTTGTTTCTCTCAGTTCCCTTGATATAT
>Ga0115572_10004178_pt1 | contig 11289 bp, 8 predicted proteins | sample COGITO_mtgs_1206_FD_88681 | JGI IMG/M metagenome (GOLD analysis project Ga0115572, IMG submission 88681) | Pelagic marine microbial communities from North Sea - COGITO_mtgs_120607 | ecosystem: Environmental > Aquatic > Marine > Epipelagic | place: Germany:Helgoland, sampling site Kabeltonne... | reverse complement strand
GTGCGGTTATCAAAACCTGCATGTTTATGATGGCTCTTGGAGTGAGTGGGGTGCACGAGATGAGCTCCCTATCGAAACAGGCCCTTGCCCTAGGGGTAAAAAGTAAAAAGCATTTGCTGTAAATTAACCGTAGTTTGCTTAATCCCTATAGGGGCAATTCTTACAATTGTTTTTGCAGCACTTTCCACGCTTTAAGAAAAACCAACGACTGAATACCATATAGTCGTTTTGCATTTCGTAATCAAGATTTTCGATCAGATTTGAACTGCTCTTAAAGCGTTTAGCAAAAGTCAGTTGTTCTTTTAAAGGTTGCTCATACAAGGTAGCTAAAAATTGATTAATTTTAGCCAATGTACATTCTTTGCATAAACAGCTGGTGGTTGAGTCATCAAGCGGTAAAATAGCGGGTAATTGATTACACCAACATGCATTGATATTTTCGACATTACAAGTCAGTGCTGCATGGCATTGTGAACAGGCTAATTGAGTCATTGGTTATACTTTTCGTTTTTATTGGTAACTAGAATAACAGATAAACAACTATGAATAGAGCACAAGCGCTGGCTGAATTTGTCACCTTTGGTCAAAATAAGGATCAAGCAATTGGTATTATTATTTCAGCCAATGAGACTGAGCCGAACCCGTGTTATGTATTAACGCTCGAATGCGTACTTGATGTACTTAAACGTTGCCTTGTTGGCGAAGTCGATTTAGATGATCTTGAGCTTTGGGCTAATGTTATAGAATCAAGAACTGACATCGATTACAGCGCTGTTGAAGGTGTTATTTACGCTTTGAGTAATAGTGAACAAATGGGCGAATTAGATAAAGATAAAGTGGCGAAGTTGGTTGAGTTATTGAAAATTTAGCCGTCAGCCGTCATTTTAGCGATCTGATGATCTGGTCTCGGTAAAATAAAGGCCATGCTTGATTTAACAAGCATGGCCTTTATTTTTAAGCTGAGAGCTACTTATGGTAGTTTAAGCAGGTTTCTACTTCGTTTTTAGAACCTAAAATAACAGCTACGCGCTGGTGGATAGCGTCAGGTTGAATATCCATAATACGTTCAGTACCTGTCGATGCGATTCCGCCAGCTTGTTCAATTAACATGGCCATTGGGTTTGCTTCATAAAGTAAGCGTAGTTTGTTTGGTTTGTTTGGATCTTTGGTGTCGGTAGGGTAGGTAAAAATTCCACCTCGGCATAAAACACGATGCACGTCACCAACCATGGCTGCAATCCAACGCATATTAAAGTTACGCGCTCGTGGTCCTGTTTCACCAGCCATCAAATCATTGATGTAGTTTTGCATTGCAGGCTGCCAGTGGCGTTGATTTGATGCATTGATAGCGTATTCGCTTGTCTCTTCAGGTACTTTAGCGAAGTCTTCAGTTAATAAGAATGTACCATGTGTTTTATCAAGCGTGAAAAAGCGCGTACCTTTACCCGTTGTTAGTGCAAGTACAGTTGACGGGCCATAAAGTACATATCCCGCTGCAACTTGGTTTTTACCCGGTTGCATAAAAATGCGTTCATCCGCGGCGTCTGAACCTTCAGGTGCTCGCATAATTGAGAAAATAGTGCCGACTAATGAGTTAATATCTGTATTTGATGAGCCATCCAATGGGTCAAATGCCACAATGTAGCTTGCATCTGGGTTGCCTGCTACGGTGTAATCTTCTTCTTCAGAGGCAATTGCTTTGACGTAGCCTGATTCCAGTAAAATATCTTTTAGTAACTGGTTGGTTAACACATCAAGTTTCTTTTGTGTTTCACCTTGAATATTTTCATCCAGTGTTGAACCAAGCACGCCCGATAATGCACCTTGACCTACACGGAACGAAATTTCTTTGCACGCAGCTAAAATCGTTCTTATTAACGAGATTAAATCTCTCGGGCAACCGTCTTCAAGTAATACTGGGGGTAGTCTACGCATTCTATTTTCCTGATAACGTTAAAGGCCATGATAATCATAGGGTGAGAGGGATCATCAAAGCTAGCGCTGAATTTCGTCTTAAATAACTGTATTTTAAAGCTGATATCCTATACTAGAACCACCTTCAAGCTTATTTAAAACGCGAATAACAAAGATAAGATTATGCAAAAAATACCATTGATACGTTACATACTCTTTACTGTGCTGCTGACTATGATAACCCAAGCGCACGCAGCAATTAAGTCTATAAATGATTTTACTGCACAAATGAATCATTTTCCTGGCTATTTTTCATTCTTTTACGATACCGAAAATGGCAAAGTCTATTTAAAAGTCGATAAACTTGAGCAGCAATTTTTACTACAACAAAGCTTACCTTATGGTGTTGGTTCGAATGATATTGGCCTCGACCGTGGTCAGTTAGGTAATACACACTTAGTAAAGTTTGAGCGCTTTGGCGATAAAGTGATGCTCAGAGCAATCAACACGTATTACCGTGCTAATACTACAAACAAGGCTGAGCAAAAAAGTATTCAAGAGGCATTTGCATCAAGTATTTTAGCGGGTTTTAAAGTAGTGGCACAAAGCCCGCAAGCTGTTTTAATTGATTATACCCCGTACTTACTGAGCGATGTTCACGGTGTTAGCCGCACCCTCGCGGCTCGCAAACAAGGTAACTTTAGTTTAGATGAAAGCCGCAGTGCAGTTTATATGCCGCGTTCTAAAGCCTTTATGAAAAACACTGAGCTTGAAGCGGTACTTACCTTTAAAGGGAGCAAGCCGGGTAAGTATATCCGCCAAGTCAGCGCAGACCCTTATGCGTTGACAGTACATATGCACCACTCATTAATTGAGCTACCTGATGATGGTTACACACCTCGCACTTTTCATCCACAATCAGGTTACTGGAGCATTGAGCATAAAGATTACGCAGCGCCGTTGAGTGATTCAATGTTAGTGCGTTATATTCCACGCCACCGCCTAGCTAAAAAAGACCCTTCATTACCAATTAGTGAACCGATTAAGCCTATTACGTATTATTTAGACCCAGGCGTACCAGAGCCAGTTAAAACTGCTTTACTCGAAGGTGGACAATGGTGGAATGATGCCTTTGCTGCGGCAGGTTATAAAAATGCCTTTATCATAAAAGTATTACCAGACAGCGCAGACCCAATGGATATCCGTTATAACGTTATTCAATGGGTGCATCGTGCAACGCGAGGTTGGTCGTATGGCAGTTCAGTGATTGACCCTCGTACAGGTGAGATTTTAAAAGGTCATGTTACATTAGGTTCGTTACGTGTACGCCAAGATATTTTAATCGCAGAAGCACTTGCAGCGCCATATATAAATGGCAATGAAGTGACTAAAGCCTTGCAGGCGATGGCGCTTGACCGGATACGTCAGTTGAGTGCCCATGAAATTGGCCATACTCTAGGTATTGCCCATAACTTCTCAGCGTCGGTGGCAGATAGATCTTCGGTTATGGACTACCCACACCCGTTATTAAGCTTTAACGATAAAGGTGAGCTTGATGTTAGTCGTGGTTATGCACATGGTATGGGGCAGTGGGATACACAAGTCATTAAATATGGCTACAGTGATTTTACCGGCTTTGATGAAAGCGCGGAGCTTGCAGCTATTTTGGCGCAAAATAAAGCCAAAGGATTGGAGTTTATCTCTGATAGCGACGCCCGTCCTAAAGGCGGCGCTCACCCTACAGCTCATCTTTGGGATAATGGTGCATCACCGAGTGAAGAGTTAACACGTGTACTCGAGGTGCGCAAATACGCATTGGCTAATTTTGGTATCAAGAATATAAAAACAGGAACGGCTTTATCTCAACTTGAAGAAATGCTGGTGCCTTTGTATTTATTTCACCGTTACCAAGTAGAGTCAGTTGTTAAATTGATTGCCGGTGTTGATTATGACTACGAAGTACGCGGTGATGAGGCCGTAAAAGGCGCTCAAGTGGTGAGTAAATCATTACAACAACAAGCGCTCACGGCCATGTTAAGTACATTAACAGCCGAAAATTTAATGCTACCTGAGCATATATTGGCACTGATACCACCCAAAGCATACGGTGAGTCAAAAAACCGTGAAAGCATTGTCGGTCGCACAGGCTTAACACTCGATGCGATGGCACTGCCTGAGGTGGCTGCAAATCACAGTTTATCGTTAATGCTAAATAGTCAGCGCTTAAACCGTCTTGCTCAGCAACAAGCCCGTAATAGTAACTTTTTCACATTTGATGAAATGCTTGCGCAAATATATCAGCAGATATTTGAAAGCGCGCAGCAAACAGGCATGGCAGCTAAGATAAATCAGCGCGTGCAGTTGTTAACTGCAAAGCAGTTTGCAGATCTTGCTGTTAGCCATGATGTAGATCCTGAGGTACAGGCTCAGTTGCGTTATTATTTAGTTAAGTTAAGTGATGACTATCAGCAGCGTTCACTACTTGGCAGTGTGAGTATAGGTGAAAGTGCATTTAAGCAGTATTTATCTGAGCAAATAAAGCAATTTTTGGCATCAGGAGAATGGCCTTCAAACTTTAAAGTTTTACCAATCCCACCTGGTTCACCCATTTAAACGTAAGCGCGGGTTTATCCCGCGCATTTGAAGCATCCCTGCGCGATGTCAAATCGCGCCTACCATTTCACTTGCATAAAAATGGTTTTTTGTTAACCTACTGGCCTCCCATTTTTAGTCTTTTTGAGGTGTTTATGGCGTTTTTATCTCGCTCGATATTGGCGTTATCTGTAGCACTTTCAAGTTCCTTTGCCTTTGCCCAAGCCCAATGTGAGGTTGAACTCAGTCATGGTCTTATAATTACTGATGATGTAATTCGAATTGTGGATAAAGGTCAAACTCGGGTACAAATAAATAATAACAACCAGTTATTTATTAGAGGCTATTGGGTTGATTTAAGCGCTGAAGAAAGCCAAGTTCTTGCCCAATTTAGTAAAGGAATTAGAGATACTGTTCCAGAGCTTGTTGAGCTTGCTACTGATGGTGTGAACCTAGGTTTGAGCGCGATTGAGCAAGTCGTTGAAGGTATGTCAGACAAAGAACCGGAAGTGCTTAAAACCCAGCTACAATACGTTGAGCGCGCGTTGATGGATAAATTTAAGCGTGGTGACGACTTCTTTTTTATTGCACCACAGTCGTTGTCTAAAATCGATGATTTCTTTACCGAAGAGATCAGTAAAAAAATTCATTCAGCAGTGCATGGGTCGTTAGGAGCGATTTTAGTTTCACTCGGAGATGCATTTAAATCGCGTGAAGGAAATATCGAAGACCGCATCAATGACATGGGTCAGCGGATGGACATCATTTCTAAAGAAATCGATAAATCATTACAAAAGAAAGCACACCAATTAGAAGAAAAAGCATCAGAGTATTGTGAGTGTTTAAATTCGTTAGATATAACAGAATCGCGCTTACAAATGATTGTACCTGGTCTTGCTGATTTTGATTTAGTGCAGATAAAGTCGTAATTGATGGCGTAATAAAAAAGCCCGCAAACAAGTACGGGCTTTTCAGGGAAGTTGGTGATTAAGATTTAAATTTGCCGGTTTGCGCCTCTAAATCATTTGTTAAACCTTTAATTAAATCAGTGGCTGCATGAGCTTGATGAGATACATTTGCCGTTTGTGAAGCCGTGTCTGAAATTGTCACAATCCGTTTCGCTGTGTCCTCACCCGCATCGAGTTGTTCTTTCGCTGCAATAGCAATCTGGTGACTCATTTGCGCGATTGCACTGAGTGAAGAGGCTACACGTTGTAATTCTTCACTGGCGTCTTTCGATTTAGCAACGGTTTGCTCACTGGTAGTAATGCTTAAGTTCACAGATGTTTTAGCATCTTGAGTGGCTGATTGTAACTTGCCAATCATGGTATGGATTTCTTCTGTACTTGATTGAGTGCGCTGGGCGAGTTGGCGCACTTCATCAGCAACAACGGCAAAACCACGGCCTTGTTCGCCGGCACGCGCAGCTTCAATTGCTGCGTTCAAGGCGAGTAGATTTGTTTGTTCAGCAATACCTTGAATCACACTTAGTACATTGGCAATATTATTTACTTCATCATCAAGGACTTGAATGTTATTACCAGCGCTGTCAATTTGCTGCTCTAATAACGCAATGGTGTTTGCAGCTTCAGTAGTTAAATGGCTGGCGCTTTGGCCTTGATTTTCGGCTTCTTGAACGGAATGTGCAGCTTGTTCTGCATGCTCTACAACGGTCTGAGCAGAAGCGGTAAGTTCTGTAATAGCTGAAGCGACCATATGGGTTTCTTCGTTCAAGCTTCGCGTTAATTTATCAAGTTCTATCGAGCGGGATTCATTATCAACACTTTGGTTTTTAAGACTGTCAGTGACATCTTTAATACCACCGACTACGCCCCGCAAACCCTGCTGCATGTATCGCATTGCTGCAATAATACTCTCGGCTGGTGCATCGCTGCGAATGTGAGAGTCTAAATTACCTCTTGATACTTGTTTAACTATATCAATAACTTGATTTACTTCACCACCGAGTGCGTTACTTAAAGATATACCAAAGCGAGCAATCGCAATCGTTAGTGCAATAGCAATAATTAATGACAGCCCAAGCAGCCAACTTGCTGTATCCCAATAACGTGCGTTGACTTCTTTGGCGCTAATGCCAGTGCCAACGTACCAGCCAAAGTAAGGCGTTTTTTGCACTACCGAGGTTAAATCGACTGTTTCACCATCGCGCACTGAATCCCAGTGATATGTAATAATTTTATTGGTTTGGTTGCCAACTAATGACTCCACCATACGGCCAATGCTATTGCCGTTGGCATCTTGAAAATCATTGAAGCTGGTGCCATGCAGTTGAGGGTCATGCGGCGTGGCAATAAAATCGAGCTTGTCGTTCACAACATAAACGTATTCAGAATCGTGGTATTTATTTTCACGTAACATCTGTGTTGCAAATTCACGGGCTTGTTGTTCAGAGAGCTGCTGCGTTTTAGCGAGTAACTCGAATTGTTCAACAATGTTTGTGGTACTTTTCATGAGTTGGTTGATGCGCGCAATGTTATCGCTTTCACTCGCGTGGCGCAGTGACTGTAAGCCGAGTAACGCGATTGCATTGAGTGCTATAAACATAGCTCCTGCAAACAGGATAATTTTCGTTCTTAATGCTAAACCCGACAGCATGGTAAGCCCCTTATTATTTTTTATGACCTTAATTTTCTACCACGTTTATCGGCCAGTTGTTAGTTATAATTAACAATAACATAGATTTTGGACGTGATATTTGCTCAAGTTTCCATAATAGGTATTCTATATCGCGACTTCAGCAACCGTTAGTTGACGGTACTCACCACTTTCAAGTGTGCTATCAAGTTCAATATTGGCAATTTTTTCTCTATGTAATTCAACAACTTTATTATCTACAGCAGCAAGCATACGTTTAACTTGGTGATATTTACCTTCGCTTATTGAAAGGCGCAAACTGTAGCTGACTATTAACTCTGCAATGGCAGGGCGAGTTAGATCTTTCTCGTTATGTAATTGTACCCCGTGACGTAACTGTTCAAGCGCTTCTTCGCTAAGTGGCTCTTGGGTTTCGACGAGGTAAGTTTTAAACTTATTGTGCTTGGGCGAAGTAATTTTATGCGACCAATCGCCATCGTTGGTGATGAGTACTAAGCCTGTAGTATCAATGTCTAATCGCCCAGCAACATGAAAATCATTCATATTAGGCTCATCCAATAAATCAAAAACGGTGGGGTGTAGTTCATCAACGTTCGCACATACATAACCTACAGGCTTATTAAGCATGAAATAGCGTTTACCAAGATAAGTGAGGGGCTCACCATTTAGCATTACCTGATCAGCTTGCGCAACGGGGTGATCAAAGGCGGTGACAATCAGATCATTGATCATTACGTTTTTTTGTTTGATTTGCGCTTTTGCTTTACTACGAGGAATTTGTGCTAGGTGGCTAATAAATTTATCTAAACGGCAAGGAAATTTCATTGGGTTCCCATTTTCTGTCGGCTACAATGGCGGCGAGTATAGCCGATAGTAAGCCACCATGACAGTGCCACAGATACAAATATTAGCCGCCTACAATCAGCAATTAGAGGCTGGTAAATTACAACAGGATAAGGCGCAGTTACAGGCCGTTAATGCATTACAACAACTTGCAGAAACGCTGAGCTGTAAGTTTGCGTGGTGGCAAACTAAACCACAGCTTAAAGGGGTTTATTTACACGGCCCTGTAGGACGGGGAAAATCAATGCTGATGGATTTATTTTATCAGCAACTCCCTACTGAAAAAAAACAGCGACTGCACTTTCACCGCTTTATGGCACAAATACATAGTCAGTTGAATAGCCTGCAAGGAAGTAAAAATCCGCTTACGATTATTGCTAAACGTTGGGCTAAAAGCATCCGCGTATTATGTTTTGATGAGTTTTTTGTCAGTGATATTGGCGATGCGATGATTATGTCGGGGTTGTTCGATGCATTGTTTTCTCAAGGGGTCGTGTTGGTTGCTACATCAAACTGTCACCCACAGCAGCTCTATTTTAATGGGTTACAACGCGCTCGATTTTTACCGTGTATTGCGCTATTGGAGCATCATTGTAATGTGATTGATGTGGCGGGGGAGTGCGATCATCGGTTTCGCTTTGGTCGCCAATTAAATCATTTTATTTGCCCTCATGATCTACAAAAAAGTATTGATGAATTTAAAAAGTACAACGCAGATAATGCCACTACACAAAATCAGACCCTAACTATTCTAGGGCGGCCTATTCCTTATTTTATGCGCAGTAAAACAGCTATTATGTTCGACTTCATGGCGCTGTGTTCAGGTACGCGTAGCACTTATGATTACATTGAATTAGCGAACAGTTATTCGCGGGTATATGTAGTAAACATTCCTGTAATGGGGCAAGGGATGACATCAAAACGAATTGTGCATGGTATTGAGGATAGCTATCAGCGGGAACATCAAGCACACAAGGACCATTATTTAGATGACGAAGCGCGACGGTTCATTGCGCTTGTTGATGAGTGTTACGACCGTGGCACATTATTAGTACTCAGCGCTCAAGCGCCGATTGATAAACTTTATGAAGGACAAAAGCTGGCATTTGAGTTTGCCAGAACAACTTCACGCTTAGTTGAAATGCAATATTGGCAATAGAAAAAAGGCACGTTCTAATGAAGCGCGCCTTTGCTAACAACCTAGTAGGGATATGGTTAACGGGCATTAACCATAGGTTATGCTTTTAAAAGCTGTATTGAGCACCTAAGTAAACATAGCGCCCTTTACCACCGCCATAACCAGAGTAATAGTTACCTCGGCCATACGGGTAGAAAGCTCCTTTGTCGTTAAATACATTTTTTATGCCACCAAAGATGCGTAAATCACCTTGCTCTTGCAGGCTCATGCTATAAGACGCTGATATATTATGCTTCATAAACGACCCATAGTTTTGGTACTTCAATGGCTCAGGATTAGCGATACAGCTTTCTTCTTGGGCTGCACAACGTTCGTCATTCGCTGCCATATACTCTTGCCAATCTTCTTCTAGGCTTTGACTTGCTTTAAATGAACCAAGGAAGTTGGTGCTCCAACGCACGCGTATATCATCATTGCGCCATGTTAAAGAAAGCGTTGCTTTATCTTTGCTGCTACCGTAGCCCGCATAATGGCTTGTAATATAGCTGCCATCATCACTTTGATAAGTCTGTGAGTTTTCAATTACGTGGTTGTAATCAGCTTTGAATGCAAATGAACCAACGCCATCAACATCAAATTTATATTGAGCAACCACATCATAGCCGCGCGCAGTGAGTTCATCTAAGTTGTATTGGCGTTGTAAGATTTTAGTGATGTTACCTTCATCATTACGCGTTACGTCATTACAAAAAACATTTTCATCACCCCATGAGACATCCGAGTCATAGCATTCGCGAAGAATGTTTTCGTTACTTATGGTTGAAATGGCATCAACAATCGCTATGTCATAATAATCCACAGCGAGCCTAAAGTTTTCGATAAACTCAGGTGCGAGTGTTAAACCAAACGTATAGGTATCTGCTGTTTCTTCTTTTAATTCTTTGTTACCAGCACCTGGAGAGTAAGAGTTGTTTTCATCTTCAAAGGCAAAGTTAGCATCCTCTGCAAGCAAGGCTTTAAATGCAGGCTCCTGTCGGCAGCTGTCGTGCCCTGGTTTTGTTGATGTGGCGGTTAGACCATCACAAATATCTGAGTAGCTATCGTAATCGCCACGCTCAGGTGACATAAGCTCTGTAATAGTTGGAGCACGTTGTGCGCGCGCATAGTTAGCTCTAAATGCGTAACCACTGATAGGCTCCCAAAACACACCCAGTTTATAACTGGCAACAGTGCCTACATTTTCCATGCTGTAATTGGCTAAACGCAGCGAGGTTTCAGCACTTAAGTTTTTAGCAAGCGGCGCATCCTTTAATAATGGCACGGCGAGCTCTGCAAATGCTTCATAAACGTCAACTTCGCCATAAAAGTTCGGCACGTAGTTAAACGTGATGCCACCGGCTTTCATATCGTCGCTGGTTTTTAAGTCTTGTGAATCTTTACGGTATTCACCACCAAATACCGCCGAAACAGCTCCTGCTGGCAGTTCAAATAAATCACCAGAGATATAACCTACCACGCCGTATTGTTCTATTTCGGTATCTATAATCGGTGTCGTTCGAATCCAATCTGCCATTGCTGGTGTAATTGAACCTTCACCAAATAGGTTAATTGGTACACAGCCTGCGGCACGGGCATCTGCGTCCTTACATTGAATGGTACCATCAGCAAGTTGTTCTGCTTGTAGTGCTTGGTTTAGTTTTACTGTATTTAGTTCGTTGTTACGCTCTTGGTGCTGTGTAAAACGACCATAGCTTGCTGAGATATCCCAATCCCACTCGTTATTGAATACAGTACCTTGAAGGCCTGCCCAACTACGGATGGTCTTTCTGCTGTTGTCGGTATTAATGTTACCCACTTCACCAAAGCGGCGATCCCAATAAATACGATCTTTATAAGGGCTCGCATCTAAAATCTCTTGCGGAACATAGGGGTTATCAAGTGGGATGTATCCCGGTCTAACATCACCAGCAGGTGCGCCAGTTACTGGGTCAAAACGTGGAACGTAAGCACTTTCATATTCATCTTCAGGTGACTTATCATTAAATGAACCGCTGTCACTGTATTGAATTTGGCCATACAACATGATGTCGTCGGTTAAATCAAAATCAACTTTAATGGCTGTAGAAAAGTTATCACTCGGTACATCAAGCTTAACGTATTGGTTTGAATTAATACCGTAAATTTCT
>Ga0115572_10004170_pt1 | contig 11303 bp, 11 predicted proteins | sample COGITO_mtgs_1206_FD_88681 | JGI IMG/M metagenome (GOLD analysis project Ga0115572, IMG submission 88681) | Pelagic marine microbial communities from North Sea - COGITO_mtgs_120607 | ecosystem: Environmental > Aquatic > Marine > Epipelagic | place: Germany:Helgoland, sampling site Kabeltonne... | reverse complement strand
ATCGAAAAACACAACACAGTTCATAAAAACTCTTTAGCAATAGGAACGAAGCGAGAGGTAGCGTAAGCGATGTCGACGTAGGTTGGGAAAGGTCAGAGCCCATTGAACTAAGTGTATAAACAATTACCTACTTCCGAATCTCGGCTGTGACGGACTCACATGAAGACCAAGATTAGATGGAACCGCTGTGTAGGTTCCATCTGACTGAAACAATCTACATGAAGCAATTACAATATTACTTCGTAATATTGCTTTAATTCATATTCATTTACTTCTATCATATAAAACGAAGTGTAAAGTTTGAGTGTTAACGAAAACTTATATCTACGAAGTAGATATACTAAATACATACAACTGTTATAAGGACTTTAAAATGAATATCCACGAAATAATTTTAGAAGATACACAACTTAATGAAAAACCTACAAGTAGTATTGGCAATTTTGCTAAAAAGGTAGCAAGTAAGGTAACAACTGGTGCTACTAGTGCTAGATTAGGTGGATCTAGTGAAGTTGGATCTAAAGCAAACGCAATTTACAAAGATCTTGCTAGATGGCAAGGTATTAATGGCAAAAACGATAAAAATATGACTTCCGCTGATTTATCAGCGTTTATGAAGCAACATAAATTAAGTGCAGGCGGGATGCAGTTGCCCGATGGTGTACTTCCAAAAGCAATAATTGATAAAGCCTTAAAGAAAGCGGCCGCAAGTGACTTAACTGGTGGCAATGTAGGTGCTGATTCAGCACCAAAAGCACAAAGCGGTGGCAGTGTGCCATCACAAGGCGGAGTTGCAGGAGCAATGGCGTCAATGGCTAAAGGCGCAGGTGTAAAGGCTCCACAAACAAAAGGGCAACAAGCACAAGCGGCAGGACAACCTACTACAAGTGAACCAGCAGGTAGTTCTCCAGCGCCAACATCAGCACCGGGTGCAAAAGTTGCACCACTAAAGAATAAACAAGGTATTCCACCAGAAGTTCAAACAATGTTAGATAAACTTACACCAACTGAGAAAAAAGCATTGGCGGGAGCAATATAATGAAACTACAAGAAGTAACATCATACAATTTGAAATCAGCAACAATCTTAAACGAAGGTTGGCAAGATTTAACAGAATCACAAAGACTATATGTAGGCCGTTGGGAAAAAGAACTTTGGCCATTACTAGAAGAATACACACGACTTGCTGAAGCAACACTAACAGCAAATCAAATTCAAGATATTTTTAAAGGTGCTGAAGCACAAGCAAACGCAAGTGGCGATAACAGAAATGCATTAGGTAAAGTAGGAGCGGCGGCAGGTGCTGTTGCTAAACTTCCTGTAGACATGGCTAAGAAAGTTGATGCTAAAATTAACGAACTTGGTGCTATGGCAAAGAATGCAGGACCAGTTAAAAATGCTGATGCAAAGTTTGCACAACTTAAGAAAGACATTACTGCTAAAAACGGTGATAGTAAAATTGTACAAGGTATACAAAAAGTAAGTGACTGGGCAAAAGAAAATCCAGGTAAAGCAAGTTTAGCAGTTGGTATTCTAACAACTATTGCGGCATTTGCAGGCGGACCAGCAGGCGGTGCGGCCGCAGGTTTGATACTGCGTTCAACAAAAGAATTATTACAAGGCGAAGACCTTTCAACAGCAGTAGGCAAGTCAGTTAAGACAGCCGCTTATGGTGCTATTGCAGGTTGGGCATTAAATGGCATTGGAGATTGGTTTGAAGGATTAAGATATGATTCTGTACCATATGAAAAAGCGCCAGGGTTAGTTAAATTTGATGTAGGGTTTACTGAAACATTCCAAGCACCTGGCATCACTATGAAAGAAACAATTGGCAGTATGGTTATTCCAGAAAGCCAAGTAGAAGAATTTACTGGACTTTTAAATACAATGAAAGAAGCAACAGCAGGCGGAGCAACAAGTGATCCAGCGGCATTAAATGCGTTTGCTAAGATGTCCGACTTTGTAGATACGTTTGATCAGCAATGGTGGCTTGATAGTAATAAAGTTGCAAATGATCTTGCTCAAGCGATTGCGGCTGAGAATGATGCGTTCTTACAAAACATGACAGCAATCAATAGCGGTATATCAGCATTAGCACAAGGTACAGCGTCAGGAAAGATTGATGCTAAAGATGTTAAAGTAGGCGGCGAACCAGTACAAGGTGAATTAGATCTACAAGGTGGCGGCGAGAAAAAAGCAGAGTCACTTGATATGGAAGATCGATTTGAATTATTTTTAATGGAAAAAGATCCTGCACAAGGTGAACTTCCTTTAGATAATCCAAACTCAATGGGCGCAAAAGCAAAACGTGGTTTAGGAAATTTAGCCAAAGGTGCATTGGGTGCAGTTGGTAAGGCGGCTGGTAAAGTCAAAGCCGGCGCAAAAGAAATGGGAACAGCAGTAAGTGCTAAAAAATTAACCAAGCAATGGAAAGCGGCTGGCGAACCTGCAGATACAGCAAGTATTATGAATATTTTACAAGACAACGGCATGACTCCAGACCAAATTGCAACTATTGGACAAGAAGCAAAAGTAGACCTTGGCAAACCTAGTGCAAAGCCTAAAGCAGATGCACAAGCAAGTCCAACAGCAGATGCTCCAGCAAGTAATGCTCCAACAGGCGATGCTCCAGCAAGTGATGCTCCAGCAGGCGATGCACCGAAACCGAGTGCAGTTGCTAAAGGCGATACTATGAAAGCCAAAGATGGCAAAGAGTATAAATGGATGGGTGCATTATGGGTAGACACTGCTACTAATAAACCAATTGGTATTATTCCTTCAATGGCACAAGGCTTACCTAATCCTAAACTAGATCCAATTATTTCAGCGGCCAAGAAAGATCCAGCACTTGCTAAATTAATTAAATCACAAGTTGCATCAAAAGGTGTTGAAGCAGGATCATCCGGTGCTCAAAAAGCGGCACAAGCAGGTGTACAAGGTACTGAAAAATTAGATGCTAAAGGTGTTACTGCTTAGAAAAACGGTAAATTTGTTTTCTTTGTAGTTTCCATATTTTCTTTAATTAAATCTGACATAAGACTACGATCCTCAGTACTAAGTTGAAAAGCCTCATTCATAGACATGCTTCCTCGCATATACCACATGAGTTTAAATAATTCAGATTTTAACTGTTTGCTTTGGCCTTCTAAGTTATCAACTTCTTTTAGGATCTGTTCAGTCGGCCAACTGACGATCCTTAGGCGAAAAAATGTGCTTGATCAAATACAATTGGTACTTCAAAAGTTTCCGGTGCACCTTCTTTAAGTTGTTCCTCAGTTGAGCGCACTTCCATTGGAGGTACTTCAAATTCTTTCTTTTGTTTTTCGATATGATTACTTAAAGATTTAAAAAACGATTTATCAGTATTTTCTAAAAATTCTGTAATATGGCTTCGGTCACTAACAACTTCGTCACCAACTTGAATTGAAACAACACTGCTAATAACCATACCCAATGTAATATCTCTAATTTTATTAAATGTAACATTAAATTGTTTTAATTTTTCATCTTCGTCAATTTGATCGTTATTAACAAGTGCAAAGATTCTTTGTTCTTCAAATGTTTGCATAGACACTTGACTAAACTCTTTATAATTTAATGGACGGATCTTACATGTTAAATCTTTCGCTGTAAACGAATCTGAAAATTTAGCATTTTCATAACGCTGTAGTACTTGTCGCAAATCAATAGAATATTCTACTGGTTCTTTTGTATTTGGAGCAGTTGCACTAATATTCATATGTTCTCCATATGAAGCAATTCTAATTGCAATTAAGCAAGCATCAATATCAAGACTTGGCATACTCCATGCATTTTTAATATTTGGAATACAACTTTGAATTAAATCAACTGTAGCCTGACCGCTTAACAAAGCATCCGGAGTTTTTAATGCTAGTTCATCTTTTGCTGTCATAGGCATAACTGGAAGTTCTCCAGTTTCAGGCATTTCTAAAGACCCTTCTTCATAATATGCACCACCACTAGGTAACTTAATATAAATTTTTGCTGATCTAAAATGACCTGCAAGTGGATTAGGTTTATTTTGTTGAATTGTTTTCTTTTGTGCATCTAACAAAGGATTGGAATTATTTCCTCCACTTTGTTTAAATTGTTCTGGGTTGAACTCTGGCATGTTTATCTCCGTATAAATACATTAGTAATTAGTATATGTATTTATGTACGTAGTTTATAGGATTTAGAACAATATGGCAGGACCTGTAAAAGGAACAATAGGGCAAGACGAAGTTACCCTAAATGACGCGGCTACCGAAACAACGCTGTTAAAAATGCTTGCGGCTATCCAAAAGTCCGGCGGTGGAGGCGGTGGCGCGGCACAAAGTTCCGAAAAAGAACTAGTCAAAATGGCTAAAGCCACTGGTAAAACTACCAAAGAATTAGAAGATTTTGACGAACAAATAGAAGAAACTAGCAGTGCATTAGCACGTGGCTTTGGCCAAGTAACGGCTATGTTGTCTGGTTTGGGACATGAATTTTTAGGTGGTGCAACATCTATATCAGACTTTACATCACATATTACAGGAGCATTATCAGCAATACCTATAGTTGGCCCAATGGTCGGCGGAGCATTACAATTATTAATTGGTGTTGTAGATTCAAATGTTCAAACATTTAGAGAACTATCACAAGTTGGAATTGATTTTGGTGATAGTCTTTTTGGTGCAAAATTAGCGGCAACTCAAGCAGGATTAAGCCTAGAAACTTTTCAAAGTGTAATACAATCTAATGCACAGTCTTTAGCATTATTTGGAGGTAGTGCAAGCGAAGGTGCAAAACGTTTTGCTCAAATTAGTGGTCAAATTCAAAAAAACATGGGTCCTACATTTAGTCGTTTAGGTTTAACTATGGAAGAGACTGCTGAATATACAGCAGACTATTTAGAATTGCAAACAAGTTTAGGTCGTTCACAACGTATGTCTAACAGAGAATTAACAGCAGGTGTTTCGAGTACTGTAATGGAAATTGATAAACTTGCTAGAGTAACTGGTAAACGTCGTGATCAAATTATGGCTGAAATGAAAGATAACATGGCAGACAAACGTCTTAAGTTGATCTTTAATACAATGGACGAAGCGGCACAACAGAATCTTAATGGTGTTATGACTATGATGGGCGATGCAAGTCCAGGACTAAAAAATGCAATAGCAGAAATGGTTGCAACAGGTGGTGTTCCGTTAGATGCAATGGGTCAAGATTTAATACGTTTGAATCCAAACTTGGCGGCAATGTCAGAAGGATTGAGAGACGGAACTGTAACACAAGACCAGTTTATGGCAGAGATTAGAAAAACTGCTGAAATGGCAGACAACATGTCCGAAGCCCAGAAAAAACAGTATTCAACACTACAAGCAATGGGCAGTGAAGTTGGTAGTGCAGTTGTTGAAATTATTGGATTGAAGAATGCTGGTAAAGGATTAACAGATGTACAAAAAGAACAAAAAGCGGCTGAAGAATCAAGAGCAAAAGGGTTAGCAGACTTCGAACGTATACTACAAGAAACAAAAAACAAAATTTATGATGCTTTAATTAAATCAGGAGTATTCCAAGTAGTAGAAGATACTCTAGGAAGTTTTACCACTTGGCTAGGAAGCCCTGAAGGTATTGACAAAATAAAATCTTTTGCAACAACGCTTTCTGACAAATTTAAAGAACTTGTTGACGCATTTAAAAATGGCAATCTAATGGCTACCATTGGCGGATACTTAGCAGACGGACTTTCTGGTCTAGGCGGAATGATAATGAGCAAGATCTTTGGGGGCGGAGAAGAAAAAGAAGAAGGTCCACCCGGTACAGGTAGTGCTCCAGCCGCTTCAAGCGGAGGCATGTTTGGAGGAATAGACGGTGCTTTAGAAAAACTAGCATTAATGGTTGCGGCAGGCGGTACAGTTTATCTTGCAATAAAAGGCTTTCAAACTTTACTTAGAGGTTTTGCAGGACCACAAGTCATACTAGGTGCGGCAACACTAGCAGGATTGTTAATTGGTACAGGCGCGGCGATTAAACTAGCAGGCGATGGAATTGGCGCGGCAGGTACAGGAATTGAAAAAATGGCGGCTGGCGTTGAGCGTATGGCCGCAGTTAAAGATACAGCAAATTTAAAAGAAGTTGCAGTAGCACTAGGAGATCTAGGTAGTGCAATGCTAGGCTTAGCCGCAGGCGGAGTTCTAGATAGTATTGCTAGTTTCTTTGGTGTAAAATCACCATTTGATAAAATGGTTGACGGTATTAATAAGTTTGGCGCAATTGATGGCACAGCAGTTGAAAACTTAGTAGCATCGTCAGGCGGTTTGCAAGGCTTAAAATCCTTTGCAGATGACTTAAATGCAAAAAATGTTGAAGATTTTGCAGAAGCACTAGACAAATTAGTAGATCAAATGAAAGATCTAAATGCTGAATTATCAAAAGATAACAACGGATTCTTTAAAAAGGGAACTGGTCCAAATGCAGGATCCTTTCTTAGCGGTGGTTCAGGCGGTGAGGGCATAAGTAGTAGTAACATGGAAACATTAATCACACTTATGCGTGAAAATAATACACTAACAAGACGGATTCTAGAAAAAGATCCAGAGAGCGCATATTAAGGATAAACAATGAGTTGGAAAAAATATTTTACACCAGTGCCTACAGGCGATAACCCGGGCGGAAATTATAGCCCTTTAGGAGGCGGTCGCGGCGGCAGTGGTAGTGCAGGTCCTGCACGAACAAACTATAGTTCATATTTGCCAGATGTTTATGTAGGTGCTCCTAATAGAGTTGAGCGTTACGGACAATACAATACTATGGATTTAGATTCAGAAGTAAATGCCGCATTGGATATTCTTGCAGAGTTCTGTTCACAGAAAAATTCACAAAACAAAACTCCTTTTACAATTGATTTTAAGAAATCAGCGACAACAAGTGAAACAACTATTTTACAGCAATACTTACAACAGTGGAATAAGTTACAAAAATTTGATACACGTATGTTTAGGATTTTACGTAACGTATTTAAATATGGTGATCAATTTTTTATTAGAGATCCAGAAACTAAAAAATTATTTCATGTTGATTCTGCAAACGTTGCAAGAATTATTGTTAACGAATCAGAAGGTAAAAAACCACAACAATATGTAATTAAAGATTTTAATCTAAACTTTAAAGACATGGTTGCAACTACACCTTTCCAAACTAATGGAAATGTTACAGGTGGTGGTGATGGTTATTTACAAGGCGGTGTTCGCGGCATGGTAGGCAACTCCCCAAGACAAAGCGGAAGTAGATTTCAAGAAGGTGAAGGCGAAGTTGCTATTGATGCAGAGAATGTAGTACACCTAAGTTTATCAGAAGGTTTAGACAACAACTTTCCTTTTGGTAACTCATTACTAGAAACAATATTTAAAGTATACAAACAAAAAGAATTACTTGAAGATGCTATTATCATTTATCGAGTACAACGTGCGCCAGAGCGCAGAGTATTCTACGTTGATGTGGGCAACATGCCAAGTCACTTGGCAATGCAATTTGTAGAACGTGTTAAGACGGAAATACATCAAAGACGTATCCCATCGTCAACAGGTGGAGGCACAAATGTCATAGACAGTTCTTACAATCCCCTGTCAATTAACGAAGATTACTTTTTCCCTCAAACTGCTGAAGGACGTGGATCAAAAGTTGAAACACTACCAGGCGGTACTAACCTAGGTGAAATTGATGACCTACGTTACTTTACAAATAAATTAGTTAGAGGATTACGTATACCTAGTAGTTACTTGCCAACTGGTGCTGACGACAGTGCCGCTCAATATAATGACGGTAGAGTAGGTACAGCATACATTCAAGAATTAAGATTTAACACATATTGCGAAAGATTACAAGGTTTATTAATTGAAGATATAAATCAAGAATTTAAACGATATCTATTAGAACGAGGTGTAAACATTGATACTGCAATGTTTGACATTAGATTCCAACCACCACAAAACTTTGCGGCATATAGACAAAGTGAAATTGATAATGCACGTATTCCAACATTTACACAAATGAGCGCAATACCATATGTTTCAAATCGCTTTGCAATGAAACGATACTTAGGTCTTAGTGAAGAAGAACTTACTGAGAACGAAAGACTATGGCGAGAAGAAAACGATGAGAATATTACTCCACCACCAACTGACGCAGGTGGAGAACTTAGAGGCGCAGGAGTTAGCGGAGCAGGTATTGATGCAGATATGGCTGGTATGGAAGAAGAAGTACCAGGCGGAGAAGCACCAATCGATGGAGGTGCGGCAGATGCACCTGACACAGCAACTGGCGGCGAGGGCGTACCTCAAGAAGGCGCAACTGACGTAACGGTATAAATAACAGTATGATACTAAGAGAAATATTTTACTTTGACAAAGAAACACTTGAGCCTGTAGAAGACAAACGTTATTCTGCTAAAGATGACCAGTCACCAGTAGACTTTGATTCAACTCGTAAAACTCGACTCACACTTCGCCAAATTAATCGTGCAAGATTAGCCGCAGAGGTACATAAAGAAGAGCAAGCAAAAGACTTGCATTTTGTAAGACAAATGTACGGCATAGCGGCAAACGCAGAGGCCGGCGGAGTATGATAATTGAGTATAGCCTTTGTATTAGGTAACGGTATAAGCCGTCGCCGAATCCCATTAGAACCACTTAGAAAATTTGGAACTATATATGCTTGTAATGCAGTATATAGAGAATTCAAACCTGACTATTTAATTGCTGTTGATACTAAAATGGTCAACGAAATTGTTCAATACAGATATCATAAAGAAGGTCAAGTATGGACAAATTATAACAAGTCTTACGAAAAATATAGTGGATTAAATTATTTTGAACCTAGCAAAGGATGGAGTAGTGGACCAACTGCACTTGATTTTGCAAGCAGTCACGGACATAAAACAATATACATATTAGGCTTTGATTATCAAGGAATAGGCCCTGAACACAAAAGAGTAAATAATTTATACAGTGGTACACCTAATTACAAACGTGAACACGATACATCAACATACTATGGCAATTGGTTACGCCAAACGACTACTGTTTTTCAGAAAAATAACGAAAAAAGATATATAAGAGTGTTAGGACACGAAAACGGATTTATTCCAGAGCCTTTTGCTAACTTTGGAAATATTTCTCACATAACAGCGGAAGATTTAGTAAAATCTTTCAATTTTTCGTTGAATCCTTAAAAAAGGCTCATTTTGAGCCTATATCTACGTACTTTTCTGTATAAATAGTAAATATTAATGACAGCCTTACCGTAAGGTAATTTTATTTTAATCAGGAGACAAAAAATGGCAGATCTAAACAAGTTCGAGAACATGCTCGAAAAACTAGTCAATGAAGATCGTGCTGGAGCAGAAGAATTGTTCCACGAGATCGTAGTTGAAAAATCAAGAGAAATTTACGAAAACCTATTAGAAAATGATCTAGAGGAAACTGACAAAGAAGTAGATGAGTCTAGTAAAGACGAAGATGCTAATGAGTCCACAGATGAAGAAACTAAAGAATCTTCAGATGATGAAGACACTAAAGAGTCAGCAGACGAAGACTTAGACGAAGCAACTGACGAAGAAGTTGATGAGTCAAGCGACGATGAAGAAACCAAAGAAGGTTTTGACATGAACGAATTCGAAGTTGAACCAATGCCAGAAGCAGATCCAGCAGACGATATGATGGCTGATTTGGAAATGGGTGACGGTGAAGAAGGTGAAGACGATGCTCCAGAAGGAGACGAAGACCTAGAAGATCGTATGGTAGACTTAGAAAAAGAATTAGACGACTTACGTCAACAGTTTAATGACGAAATGGGCGACGGCGGCGACGAAGGTGACGACGAAGACGCAGGCGACATGGGTGACATGGCTGATGACGAAGCAGATGACGAAGCAGAAGAAGAGTCATTTGATCTTGGCGTAGAAGAAGCGACAGACGAAGAAGTAGACGAAGCATCGAAAGATGAAGAAGTTGCAGAAAAGTCTGAAACTGAAACAATGCGTGAGTATGTTGAAAAAGTAACTGCAACTATGGGCGACAACGGTGCAAACACCAAGTCAACTGTAGCAGGTGCTAACGACATGGGCGGAGACGCTAGTAACTTAGTTGCTGGTGGTGAAGCAGACTCAAAAGGTACAACAGGTGGCTTAGCGGCAAACTCAAGTAAAGAAGATAACATGGGTAACATCAATGTACCAGGTGGTAAAGCATCGAAAAGCATGAAAGCACAGCCAAAAGGCCACGGCGCAGAAAAGAAAAGCGCAGGCGAAACTGCTGACAATAAAAAATCTACTATTGGCAGTAAATAATTAGGAGTAGAAGGCAATGAATCTACTAAGCGAGAATTTGACATTCGACCAGGCTAAAATGGTTGTTGAGTCAACTGAAAACTCAAATGGAGGCAAAGATCTTTACTTAAAAGGTATTTGTATCCAAGGCGGAGTACGCAACGCAAATGAGCGTGTTTATCCTGTAAATGAGATTGGAAGGGCTGTCAAAACTCTCAATGATCAAATTGGGACTGGTTATTCAGTTCTCGGCGAAGTTGATCATCCTGAAGGCCTAAATATTAACCTTGATCGTGTATCCCATATGATAACAGATATGTGGATGGAAGACAACAACGGTTATGGCAAAATGAAAATTTTACCGACCCCGATGGGACAATTAGTTAAAACAATGCTGGAAAGCGGAGTTAAACTAGGAGTTTCATCGCGTGGTTCGGGTGAAGTTAATGAGTCCGGCGATGTGTCGGGCTTTGAAATAATCACCGTGGACGTTGTGGCTCAGCCTAGCGCCCCTGGTGCATATCCAACACCAATTTATGAACATCTTATGAATGCACGTGGGGGAATGAAGGCATACGAATTAGCACAGGCTACAAGACACGACACAAAGGCACAAAAGTATCTTAAGGAATCGCTGATTAACATAATCAGCAAACTCCAGTGAAACTAGGAGAAAAAGTATGATAGATGCACTGAAAACACTCTTTGAAAACGATGTTGTTTCTCAAGAAGTCAGAGCACAAATTGAAGAGGCTTGGGAAGGCAAGATTCGCGAAAACAAGCAGGCTGTAACGGCTGAATTGCGCGAAGAATTTGCTCAAAAGTACGAACATGACAAAGCAACAATGGTGGAAGCCATTGATACTATGCTTAATGATCGTCTTGGAAGTGAAATTGCCGAGTTTGCAGAAGACCGCAAACAACTAGCAGAAGCCAAAGCAAAGTATGCTGTTAAGTTGAAAGAAAATGGAGACTTAATGAAAGCGTTTGT
>Ga0115572_10004166_pt1 | contig 11316 bp, 14 predicted proteins | sample COGITO_mtgs_1206_FD_88681 | JGI IMG/M metagenome (GOLD analysis project Ga0115572, IMG submission 88681) | Pelagic marine microbial communities from North Sea - COGITO_mtgs_120607 | ecosystem: Environmental > Aquatic > Marine > Epipelagic | place: Germany:Helgoland, sampling site Kabeltonne... | reverse complement strand
TCCCATTTGTTATTCCCCTTGGTTTGGATGTTTTAGGATCAGCCACATTACAAAGAGTGCAGCTGTGTTAAAGATTAAGACGTAGTCATGCCATTGGTCCATTGATACCCTCCAAGAATACAGCAGCTACTAAGGTTAGACTACCACAGATTACAAAGGTAGCAAGGATAGAGTCAATTACTTTAGAGTATTTCCACATTAGACTAACCTCATACGTAAGTGTTTTTGGGATAACTTATCAGCTGCTGACTCACAACGTTCTATCATTTGAACTTCATGCCTATGGTCTGCTGAATGCATCTTGCTAGCGTCACGTACATGTCTATCCTGAAGGATCTGTACGTGCTGCAGTCTGTTACTTAGTGTACTACGGTTGATACCCGTGATGATTGAGAGTTCCGCAAGGGTATATAGGGCACCATGAAGTAGTCTCTCATGGCTGGATTCATTACGGTATTGCTTGGGCTGTGACATTGCTTTCTCCATTTGGATGCTTGTTGTATGTCGGTGACATATAAAACAAAAGGGTCCACCCACACTCCGAAGAGCATGAGTGAACCAAGGGGTACAGTTAGAACGGGGAATCAGCAGCAACCACCATACTATCACCTAACAGCATAGCAGATAGTGCATCTTGAGCTGACTTCTTGACGTTGAACGTAGTAGCACGAACAGCAACAAGCTTGACGTTCTTACCAGCTTCATACGGAGTACCATCCTTACGAGTACCAGCAGGGTATTCAGTCACATTGAACAGCATGTGAGCTTTAGAACCATCTGCTAGGTCATCGAGGATAGGATTACCATCCATATCAGCTACGAAGTCTTCAGCAACACTAGACTCAACACCATTGTATTCAGCAGAAGTAGAGTACCAGTGACCACCATCACTAGCAGCCTTGAGACCTAAGTCAGCAACACCATCACCAGTGAGTACAGCACCGAACTGCTTACCGTAACGACCTTGATAAGATCTGCGAAGCTTACATGCAGAGATCGAAACATCTTTAAGTACAACCTGAGTTACTACGGGCTTAGTTAATTTAGCCATAACATATTTTCCTTTTGGATTAGATTTAATAAATAAATAGAGTAGTGCCACTAAGGCACTCCTAACGAGCCGCAGGCGAGCAAGCAACCTACAGGCCATGTGCGGAATAATGGTACATGCCACGTACATACACACCACGAACTATACGACATAGCCCAAGGTCAGCAACACGTACACACTCTCCAACTTGGTACCTACGGGTAGATGCGAAGTGCTTCATCCTCGTAACCTCCTACGTAGTTCATCATTAGACATACGAGATGCACCACGTTTAACACTATGATTCGGACATGGTGGGAACAACTTAACCATGAACTCTGTAGTAGCGAACGCACATATTACAGCTACCCAACCACCAATCATACACACTACCAGTAACCCATAAGGGTCAGATAATAACTGTTCCATTATACTACTGCTCCCATTCTAATTATAACAACTGCTACGCCCATTGTTAAAAGCATAGCTACCATTAGTCCAGTGACTACATTATCCATGACGATACTCCATACCCCTAAGGGTCTTATAGGACTCATTGAGCCCTGATTAATGTGTGATACCTGATGGTACCGGATAGGTTCTTACGGAGCTCTAAGGGAGCTTTAGGGAGCTACCCTGAGGTACCCCCGAGACCCCTCACCACTAGCAGGATTCTCAGGGATCTCTAGGGACTACCCTGTAAGACTCCTAACGAAGCTTCAGCTGAGTGGGACCTACAGGATAGCAGGGGAATCTGGGAGAGTCTTGAGGGATCTGAGGGGGGTAGAGACTACAATCAGGGTACCCATATAACCAGGGCTTATCTATGTACTCCCTAAAGACCCTTTTAAATCCTATTATAGTACCTTATAGAGAGAGAGAATACGTAGGAAGTTATACCTAACGGTAGAGCTTACCCGACAGTACACAGATTGGTACCCTTAAGGTACCCACTGAACATTGTAGCTTAAGGTACGAAGGGGGCCTTAAGACCTTATAGACATTTATAGTCTATATGGAGAATACAGATATTCTGTGTAGAGACTAATGCCCCCTTCCCCCTAGGGACCTAAGGCATCCTCGACACGGCTAGATACCTTAGAGATACCTATAGGATAATACTTCCTATGGTTCTTCTCTCTCTGGTAAACTTTAGGTCTGGGAGGACTAGGATGAATAACAAACAGAAGCTAGCATTAGCTAAAGAAGTCCAGAAGCGTAAGAAGCTAGCGGACTATGAAGGGGACTTTGAGTTGTTCTCTAAAGAACAGATTAAGATATTAACTAAAGATTCCTCTATGGGATTCGTACCCTTTGAGTTCAATGAGGCTCAGAAGATAGTTAATAAGAAGATAGATGAGCAGCTTAAGAAGACAGGCCGTGTCAGGGCCATAGTCCTTAAGGGTAGACAAATGGGTCTATCAACCTTTGCAGTTGCAAGGGTATTCTGGAAGTCTTACTTCAATGCACACAACAAGTCAGTTGTAATGGCACATGACTCAGCCACATCTGACTCCCTCTTTAACATGTCCCGGAATACTATTTCCAACATGCCCGAAGAGTATAGACCAACCTTTAAGAAATCCAATGCCAAAGAAATTATGTTCGAGCACAATGAATCGGGCTATAGACTCTACACGGCAGGATCCCCTGAAGCTGGTCGAGGTACAACTCCAACCATTGCACACCTATCCGAGGTAGCCTTTTGGACCCATGATGAGAAGATCCTTGCAGGTCTCTTTCAGGGTATATCAGAAGCAAATGGTACGGAAGTTATACTTGAGTCCACCGCTAATGGTGTTGGTAACGAGTTCCACAGATTATGGAAGGGTGCAGTAAATGGTGAGAACGATTACGTTCCTATCTTTGTACCGTGGTATTTGATGCCGGAATATAGAAGAACAGTACTAGAACCCGAAGAGTTCCAAGAGACCCTTACAGAAGACGAGCAGAAGCTACAGACCTTACATGGTCTTGACATAGAACAGCTTTACTGGCGTAGACTTAAGGTAGCGGAAGGTGGTCTTAGTAAATTTAAACAAGAGTACCCTTGTACTCCTGAAGAAGCATTTCAGGTTTCAGGGTCTAATGTGTTTGACATTGAGAAGTTGCAGTCATTGGTTCCTTCAAAAGTAATGAAGAGTCAATCTTTCAATTTAGTATCATCAACCTTTGAGGATCACTCGGAGGGTAATTTAGAAATCTTTCAGTATCCGAAGTTTGATGAGAACTTTGTTATCGGTGCTGACTGTGCATTAGGGGTGGGTCAAGATTCCTCCGCTTGTTCTGTGATGAATACTGATAATGAAGTTGTAGCTTTATTTAGAAATAATAGAATAGATCCAACCCAATATGGTGACTTACTATTCTATTTAGGAAGATACTACAACAATGCTTTGTTAGCTGTTGAATCTAATTCCTTAGGTATAGCAACACTGAACCGTCTCAAGCAGATGAAGTATGTGAACCTGTACCATCAAACCAAAGTAGCTAACGTGTCTAATGAGGAAGGCAACCGTCTTGGATGGCGTACAACGCAAGCTACTAAACCCATGATCATAGGGCATCTTAAGAACGCAATCGAGAATGATGACATTAACCTTGCGTCCGCACGAATCATCCAAGAATGCATGGATTACGTGTCTGATGCCAATGGTCGTACCAATGCCATATCCGGTGCTCACGATGACACCGTTATTGCAACAGCTATAGCACTTGAAGTCCTTAGGACTCATAGAGATAGGCTGACCAATACTAGGGTCGGCTTCCAAAACCAACAGTATGTGGAGGACACTACTGCTTGGCTATAGTTGTAAAGTTTCCCCATTAGTCCTCCAGCTAACGCTGTGGTTTAGGGTGACATACGTGTTTCGGGAAAAAGAAGCTACAGGAACCTATTTTAACGAATGAATGATGGATTGTGTTAATCCAATATAAGAGGATATGAAATGACAGACCCCCAAGGATATAAGGAACAAGTAACAGATGATGAGCTGATGAACATCATTAACTCAGAAGTAACTAACTCGCAAGGTAACTTCCTTGATTCCTCTGAACTTTCAGATGAACGAGAGAAAGCAACATACGAATATGCGATGCAGCCTGTAGGACATTTGGCCCCACAGGGTGTATCTAAAATTGTATCCTCAGATACCGTTGAGGCTATCGAGGGGTACTCTGCAGTTCTATCTGAACTGTTGTTAGATAATAAAAAACTAGCAAAATTTATACCATGCAACTCCACACCTAAAGGTGTTCACGATGCTCGTGCAGCGTCTGACCTTGTTAACTACTGTATCTTTAAAAAGAACAGTGGTTGGGGTTTGATTAATACTTGGATGAAAGCAGCTCTTCTATGGAAGAATGCTGCAGTAGCTTGGGAGTACGTTGAAGACTTCGAGCTAAGCTTTGATGAGTATGAAGAGATCACCCCTGAGGCCCTTGACATTCTACTAGCTGATGCTGAAGTAGAAGTAGTCGGTGACCTTTACATGGATGAGACTGGTGTGTATAAAGAAGTACGTGTAAAGCGTACCCACAATAAGAGTGGCGTAAAGATCCGTAACATCCAGCCTGAGTCTTTCCTTATTAACCAAGGGGCTTCTTCTATTCAAGATGCATCCTTCGTTGGTGTCCAAGAGGATATGACTCGATCTGAGATTCGTAAGATGTACCCAGAGTTTGCAGATGACATTGACTGGGAATCTACTGATGACCGTTACACCTTTATGTCTGCTATAAATACTGAGAAAGCAGCCCGTAGGACCTCTGTGGGTCTATCAAACCTTACACACAACCAAAGCCAAACAACTGAAGCTAACATGATAGCTAGTGTCGTTGAGTGCTGGTTATGTGTTGATCGTGATGGTGACGGTATTGCTGAGCTTAAAAGATTTATCACTGTGGGCGATAACATTCTGTTTGAAGAAGATGTTGAGTCGGTTCAAGTGTGTGAGCTAAAACCTTTTGACATCCCACACGAGTGGGCTGGTCTATCTATGGCTGACATGACTCGACCTTCAACCCTAGCGTCTACAGCTATCCTGCGTGGTTTTGTTGAGAATACTTACTTAACTAACTACTCACCGAAGCTAGCTGACCCTAACGTTGTTGACTTCTCTGCTTTGCAGAATATGAAACCAAAACAAATTGTACCTACCAATGGTAATCCAGCTATGGCTGTGCATAACATGCCACCAGAAGCTTTGTCTACAGGTACAGTGCCTCTGCTTGAGTTCTTGCAGAAGCATAAGGAACAGGCTAACGGGCTTTCAAAAGCAGCCCAAGGTCTAAACGATACTCTTTATGTGTCTGGTAACTCAGAGCAGAAAGTGTCATCTGTGCAATCCGCAGCACAAACACGTATCCAACATATCGCCAGAAGATTTATGGAGACAGGCTTAGCCGATCTCTGTGAAGGTGTGTATAAGACGATGGTTAAAGAGATGCGTGGGCAGGAAGTAGGGTACTATGATCGTAATGATTTCTACTCTACCATTGATCTTAAGACACTACCAGATGCTATGATGCTTAAAGTAGAAGCAGATGTTGGTGATTCAAGCAATGCAACTGTAATGAAAAAGATGCAAATGATTGGTGAGCAAGTGCTACCCGGTCTAGTTAAAGTTGGTTTCCAAGGGGCAGTAAACCCCACAGCACCAGCTACTATTGCATTTAAAACCATTGAGGCTTTAGGTGAAGACCCGTTAGACTACATAGTAGACTACACTTCCGAAGAGTATAAAAAGTCAGCAATGGAAGGCAAACAACAAGAGGCTAAGGCAGCTGAGATGAAGAAAGCTATGGAAGAGCAAACCATCCAAACTAAGATGGCACTCGACCAAGCAAACGTCGATTACACTAATGTGCAATCTCAGAATGCTATTCAGGATAACCTGAAGCAGCTTGTTGTAGCTTTAGATAAGTCATATCAAGAATGGGCAAAGTTAAGTATTTCTGCAGAGAAGGAAGGACAAGTCGTTCCAGAACAGCCAGACGTACAGGAGATGTACGCAACGGCGCAGGATTTAATTCAGCAAACAATGACCCAGCCACAAAGTAACGGAAAGCCTAAGAAGGAAGAAGAGCCTCAGCAGGAAGAGCTTGCTCCTACTCCTGATGCTATTGAAGCTTTCTTAGGACAAGATGGTGGAGGTATGATGTAAGGGGGTGATTCCAATCTTTAAATATACCACCCCAGTTTAGTCTGGAGCGTATCTGATAAAGCGTGTGGTATACTTTAATGAACTGTGGGGCCCAGATGGGCCCTGCAAACTTACGACACTAACTGAGGAGATATAGTGAATAAGTATAAAGAAGGGGCTAAACGAAAGTTTAAGCCAAAGATGGATCATAAGACCGGAGAGTATAAAGCTAATCCGTTTATTGATTCTCAAGAAGCATTGTCAAGTGCAATGTTTGCTAAGAAAGAAAGAGATGAGTTCTTCACAGAAGCTTACTCTGACATCCTAGTAGACCTCTTCACACAATGGTTAATCACAGAACCACACTGTAACAAAGAGCGTGAGTATCTGTATCATGTTGCCATGGGCCTTGGCTCAGTCAAAGAACGTCTACTTAAAATTGAAACCTTTGGCTTTAACCAAGAGCAAATGGAAGTTAATAGATCTCAAGAAGGAGACGAATAAGTGGATTATAAGAAAGTAAATGAAAAGAAGTTAGAACGAGCACTGGAGAACGCTGAGAGATCTCTTTGTGCTATTGTTGATGAGATAGCTGTCGGACCCGGTAAAGCCCGGTTTTTCGCTGGAGATCTAGTTAATGCAAGTCGAGCCCTAAGTATCTTAGAGGATATCGACAAAGCCCGAGCGCCTAAGAAGAAGGCTGCGGTTAAACAGGACTAATATAGGATAACAAATTATGAGCAATGAAAACACTACAGCCTCTACCCGTTCGGATGACGCTGGTTTTACTGCTGGTCAAGATAGTCAATCATTCGATGACATTCCAGTTCCCATGGGCCCAATGGCTGAGGCTTTAGGTCTTACCATGCCTGAGGGGGAATCTCTACCAGATGATGATGAATCTGATCTTGACCCGGAAGATTCTGTGGATGACGAAGGACCCGAGTATGACGACACAGATGAAGACGATACCGATGATTATGAGGAAGACGCTGACGACGATGAAGAGTATGAGGATGAAGATGATTCTACCCGAGATGACGATTTGCCGGATGAAGAGGAAGTAGACTGGGACTATCAAGTTCCTGTCAAGATTGATGGAGAGATTGAATATGTTTCTTTGTCAGAACTTCGTAAAGGTTTTGCTACTGATCAACACTTGTCTAAGAAGGGTAGAGAAGTTAGTGAACTTGAGAAGTCTTTGCAAGAAGAATATGAAGGCAAGACTAATCAGGTTGTAGAACTTGGGACCGCTTTAGCTACACAGCTACAACAACAAGAAACTGTGTTAGCCCAAGAGTTCCATGACTTAGAATCTAAAATTAAGACAGCCCGTGAAAACGGAGATACTTACGAGCTTAATGAGCTAAAAGATAAACGAGAAACTGCACAGGCAAAATACTGGCAAGCACGTAATGAACGTGAAGGTATTTCTGGTGCAATTCAAAAGCAACAGCAAGAACAACTTCAGCTACAAGTTGATGGCCTTATGGAAACCTTTGAGTCTGAGATTCAAGACCTAGTGCCAGACTTTGATGCTGAGTCTGTTCGTGACTTTGCTTTAGGAGAAGGAGTTCCCGAAGAGTTCCTTGATATTATCTTTGATGCCCGAGTAGTTAAGTTTGTTGATGACTATCGTCAACTTAAACAAAAGACTAGCTCAGGCTCTGCTAAACGTAAGCGAGTAAATAAAGCTAAGGGTGTACCTTCTAAACGTAAAGCTACTAAAGCTCAACGTGCTAAAAGGGAATCTGGAGCTCGTCGAGACCAAGTGCTTTCGGGCGAAGGTAACGATGCTGATCAATTAGAGTTTCTTAAGTCATTAAGCAAGTTCCGCTAATAGTAATAAGATTCAATTAAACTATTAATTTATAAGGAATAATAAAATGGCTGCAACAAATTTTGTAACAACCGGTACTCTTTCTGAGAAAGAAGATCTGGCAAACTTCATCTCCATGGTAACCCGTGATGAGACTCCATTCATGGCTTCTATTGGTAAGACTAAAGCTAAGGCTATCTACCACGAGTGGCAGACTGATGAGCTTCTAGCTCCAGGCTCTAACGCTGTTGCTGAAGGTTCTACCTTCTCAACTGTTGCTGGTGCTCAGGCTGCTGGTGGTGATCGTACTCGTCTGGGTAACTACACTCAGATTAACTCTAAGACCGTACAGGTTTCTGGAACTAAGCGTTCTGTAGACCAAGCCGGTGTTGCTGACGAATACGCTTACCAGCTGAAGAAAGTCGGTACTGAGATGCGTCGAGATCTTGAGCTTGACCTCGTACACAGCTTTAACGACAAGAACGGCTCTGGCACTCGTACAATGGGTGGCTACCAGGCTTACGTAAACGACAACGTAGTTAACGCTGGTGCTGCTGGTGCATACACTGCTCCGAATTCAACTGGTGTTGGTACTGCTGGTGTTATCGACCGTGGCGCTTCAGATGCTAACCTTGACGCTATCGAACTGTCTGACGTTGATGACATCATGCAGACTATCTACGAGCAAGGTGGTAAGGCTACTACCCTGATGACCTCTCCGAAGAACAAGCGTGAGCTGTCTTCTAAGGCACACGGTACTGCTCAGAACACTGTACGTAACTTGGACGATTCTGGTAAGATCCGTCAAAGCATCGAGCTATTCGATTCTGACTTTGGTTCTATCCAAATCGTACCTAACTACATCATGGGTCTTGATTTCAACACTGGGGTCGGTGGTACTACCAACAGTAAAGATTTCAGTGCTCTTGTGTACGATCCCTCGTTCTTTAAGATTGCTACTCTGCGTCCCCTTCAGGAAACTGAAGTTGGTCAGCAGGGCGACAGCACTATCGGTCAGATCGTGGAAGAGTGTACTCTTGCCGTTTCTAGCCCGAAGTCTGCTGGTATGATCGTTGGTCTGGGTGGTGCGTAACCTAAGACTATTGGGGTCCCTAGCGGGGCCCCTTCTTTTTACCTATGGAGGATAAAATGGATAATAAATTTATGGATGTGAATGCCGATAAAAGTCGGTTTTCTATAAACCAAGATGTGTCATCATACCTTAAGTATGCTAAAGAGTCACGAGATCAACAAGCTATGATGGGTGATTCTTCTCACTATAGATCCTTTGCTATTATACCCGATATTATATCATTAGAGATCTACACAAACCATGGACTAAATCTCCATGAGTCAGAATTTATGAGCAACAAGGAAGATGTTGCTAAACTTAAAAGAATAATTAAATCAGAGTACCCCGACCTGTTAACCTCTAACATCTCAAGGGCTCGTGGTTAAAACAGGAGACAAACAATGTCAACTCCACTATATGATGCTATTGTAACTAAAGTTAGAAACTGGGTTAACCGGGATGAGTCTATCCTCACAGATTCCTTAGTGTCAAACTTTTTAGATTACTCAGCAGATTACTGCTACCGGAATCTACGTATTCCACCGCTAGAGCATACCTTTGTCTATAATGCTATTACTAGCGAGACTGAAGGTGAGGATTCTATCTTGATGCCCTCAGACCTTTCGGAACTCATTCAGTTCAGCAAAGTAGACAACCAAAGTAATCGCACTGTGTTTAACGAACGACTTTCTTTGTTTGCAATGCAAGATAAAGATATGACTAAAAACAATAATAACTTTGCACGGAAAGGTAGAGCACTCGTCTTTGAGCCTAAGGCTGAGATAGGCGACCGATTTGAAGTATACTACTACCGAAGACTCCCTGACCTTGATGCTAAGTATGTAGTTAACCAAGCTAATATTAATGCAGGCTTAGCTACTCCAAATGGGGTTCCGGGCGCTGGGGGTGTAGAGTTTCCAGCAGGAAGTAACCTGTACTACACAGGTACTGAGGTCCCTAACTGGCTACGTGATGACCACGAACGCATGTTACTATGGGGTGCAGTTGCACACGCATTAGATTATATTGGAGAAGACGAAAGAGCTGCTAAGTTTTTTGCAAAACAAAAAGAAGCTATTATCGAATTAAACAATGAAGAAACAAAACGAAAAGTTAAGGGTGGTTCTATGGTGGCTACTTATTCTAACGTAGCTCAATTTTAAGGAGAGCATAAATGACTATTGATTATATCCCCGGAACTACTTCAAACCTAGTTGGTGACCCAGCAGAAGGTGGAGCTTTTAGTTCTGGCAACAAAGGAGAGATTGCTGGGGCTAATACTGCAGCGGCTAATGCTGCTACTTCAGCTACTGCTGCTGCTGCTTCACAAGTTGCGGCTGCTCAATCAGCATCTGATTTAAGTGCTGCAGAAGCTAATGCTGGACTTTCAGCTGTTAGTGCTGCTTCTTCAGCCAGTTCTGCTGCTACTTCCCAAGCAGCCTGTTCGGGTTTTCTTGGTTCTGTTACTACCCTATACAATAACTTTGAGGATAGTTACTTAGGTGCTAAAGCATCAGAGCCTTCTACAGACAACGATGGTGGTGCTTTGTTAGTAGGTGCTTTATACTATAACTCAACATCTAATATTTTAAAAGTCTGGAATGGTACAGCTTGGAATGCTGCTGCTGTTGATGGCGCTACTATATTACTTAAAGCACAAAACCTTGCAGACCTACCTAGCGCAAGCACTGCACGTACTAACCTTGGGTTGGGTACTATGGCTGTTGAAGCTGCTGCAGACTACGCACCCTTAGCTGGTGCAACCTTTACTGGTGACGTAACAGCTCCAGAGTTTATTGGTGTACTCCAAGGTGAGACTGTGTTTAAGGCTAAAGCAGGAGAAGCCTTGAGTAAAGGCGATGCTGTGTATGTTTCTGGTATTAGCGGTAACACCCCAGTAGTGAGTAAGGCAGATGCTGATGGTGCAAACACTTACCCTGCATTTGGTTTAGCTTCTGCAGATGCAGCGCTCAATGGTACTCTTGATGTAATTACTGCAGGTCAGCTTAAGAACTTTGACACTTCAGGTTTTACACTCGGAGATACATTGTACCTCAGTACAACCCCCGGAGTCCTTACAGCTACCCCACCTACAGGTGAAGGTTCTGTTATTCAGAATATGGGTAAGGTTGAGCGAGAGCATCCAAGCGTAGGTTCTATTCTTGTAGTGGGTGCAGGTCGTGCTGCAGCTACCCCAAACCTTAATGACGGTAATGTTTTTATTGGCAACAGTTCAAACAAAGCTGTTACT
>Ga0115572_10004161_pt1 | contig 11325 bp, 13 predicted proteins | sample COGITO_mtgs_1206_FD_88681 | JGI IMG/M metagenome (GOLD analysis project Ga0115572, IMG submission 88681) | Pelagic marine microbial communities from North Sea - COGITO_mtgs_120607 | ecosystem: Environmental > Aquatic > Marine > Epipelagic | place: Germany:Helgoland, sampling site Kabeltonne... | reverse complement strand
GTTGTTTGCATGGTTGTTGGTTGGGTTTGGGGGTTGGCGTATGCGCCAGCAGACTACCAGCAAAAAGACAGCTATCGCATTATTTTTATTCATGTCCCCTCAGCTATTTTATCTATGGGCGCTTATTCATCAATGGCCATAGCGGCAATTGTTGCTTTGGTATGGCAGTTAAGGAACGCTGAACTTGCCGTTATTGCTATTGCCCCAGTTGGCGCTTGTGCCACTGCTATTGCATTGATCACAGGTGCAGCATGGGGTAAACCTATGTGGGGTGCTTGGTGGGTATGGGACGCGCGTTTAACCTCTGAATTGATTTTATTATTTTTATACCTAGGTGTGTTGTCTTTATATCATGCCTTTGAAGATAAGAAAGCCGCGGGTCGAGCGGCCTCTATTCTTGCTATTGTTGGAGTGATTAATTTACCAATCATTCATTTCTCTGTTGAGTGGTGGAACACCTTGCATCAAGGCGCATCTATCACAAAGTTTAATACCGAAGCGATTGACCCAAGTATGTTTTGGCCATTGATGGTTAATATCGTTGCTTTCGCTGCATTTGTTGGCACTGTGACATTAATTCGCCTTAAAAATGAAATTTTACAGCGCGAAAAGCACCGTCCTTGGGTTCGTCAGTTGATTAAAAGGGGTTAGTTATGCAGTTTGATTCTTTTTCTGATTTTATAGCCATGGGCGGATATGGCTTTTACGTTTGGTTATCTTTTGGAACATGCGCACTTATTCTACTCGGTATTTTATTGAGTTCATTAAATGATACCAAACGTATTTTGGCATCTGTTCAGCAACAAGCAGACCGCGAACAGCGAATTAAGCAAGCTCAACAGGAGCAAAAATCATGAACCCAAGACGCAAAAAACGCTTGCTTGCTGTTACTTCCGTTATATTTGGATTAGGTGCAGTAGTTGGCTTAGTTTTGTATGCTCTGCAAGAAAATATCAACTTATTTTACACCCCGAGTGAGCTCATTGAAGGCAAAGGTCCAAACCTTGAGAAGCCTTTTATAGGCCAGAAGCTGCGCATCGGTGGCATGGTTGTACCAGGGTCTGTTGTGCGTGACGAAAGCAGTCTAGAAGTAAGCTTTAAGCTGACCGACACAGGGCCAATAGTGACTATTCGATATCAAGGTATTTTGCCTGATTTATTTCGTGAAGGGCAGGGTATTGTTGCGCAAGGCGTATTGATAGAGCCTGATGTAATTGAGGCGTTTGAGGTTTTAGCTAAGCATGATGAAGAGTATATGCCTGCAGAAGTTGCTGAGGCTGTAAAAGGAATTAAGCACGAAAAACCTAAATATAACTTAGATAGTGGCAATTAATATGATTCCTGAAATTGGTTATTTTTCTTTGACACTGGCCATGGTGCTAAGTGTTTTATTGTGTATTTTTCCTTTATGGGGCGCGCATACAGGTAACTTGCGTTTAATGCGCGCTGCACCTTCTTTGGCCGTTGGGCAATTTGCTTTTGTTTTAATTTCATTTGCCGCACTAATTTATGCCAGTTTAACGGATGACTTTACCGTAGCGTACGTAGCCTATCATTCAAGCAGCACGTTACCTTGGTATTATAAAATAACCTCAACATGGGGTGGTCATGAAGGCGCTATTTTATTATGGCTTGTGATGCAAGCAGGCTGGACTGCCGTTGTAGCAATGCGCTCACAGTCTTTGCCTTGGATATTAAGAGCTCGCGTATTGGGTGTGCTTGGGTTTTTGGGTGTTGGCTTTATGCTTTACACACTATTGATGTCGAGTCCGTTTGAACTGTTGTTACCGTATTACCCTGTTGAAGGGCGGGATTTAAATCCTTTATTGCAAGATCCGGGAATGATTATTCATCCACCATTGTTGTACATGGGGTATGTTGGTTTATCTGTTTCCTTTTCATTTGCCATTGCTGCTTTACTTACCGGTAAACTTGATAACACGTGGGCAAAGTGGTCACGTCCATGGACAATGACCGCATGGGGGTTTTTAACCCTAGGTATTACTATTGGTAGTTGGTGGGCTTACGCTGAACTAGGCTGGGGCGGTTGGTGGTTTTGGGATCCTGTTGAAAATGCATCCCTTATGCCATGGTTAGTTGCGACTGCTTTATTACACTCATTATCAGTTACAGAAAAACGCGGTGTATTTAAATCATGGACGGTATTATTGGCTATAGCTGCTTTCTCATTTAGTTTGCTTGGAACCTTTATTGTACGTTCTGGCATTATTGTTTCTGTACATGCATTTGCTACAGACCCTGATCGTGGTTTGTTTATTCTTGCTTTCTTAGCGATTGTAGTTGGCGGAGGTTTAGCTCTCTATGCATTACGAGTCTCAGAAGTGAAAAGTGAGGGGCGATACAAACTTGTCTCCCGAGAAGTAGCACTTTGGTTAAACAATATATTTTTAGTTGTTGCAACGCTCATTGTTTTACTAGGTACGTTATTACCTATGATCCACAAAGAAATGGGACTAGGCAGTATTTCAATTGGCGAACCGTTCTTTAATAAAATGTTTGCGATTTTACTTGTACCATTTGCAATCCTAATGGGTATAGGGCCATTACTTCGTTGGAAACAAAATAAATGGGCATTTTTACAGAATAAACTGCTACTTTGCGCGCTTGCAAGTATCGCTGTGACGTCTGCTTGGTTGTTTTTGGGATACGACGATGTTGCACCTTTAACCTTACTTGCAACTACTTTAGCTGTGTGGATTGTTTTTACAACTGTGCTTGATATTGTTGATAAAACGCGAGTCCACGGCAGCCTACAAAATGGTTTAAAACGTTTAAGTGTAAGTTACTGGGCAATGGTACTAGGCCATATTGGTATTGCTTTTGTGATTGCTGGCGTGACTTTAACCTCGGCGTATTCGGTAGAGCGTGATGTGTCAATGAAGCCGTTAGAGGTTGTATCGCTTAACCAATATGACTATCGCTTTGAAGGTGTTAAGGATATCCGTGGACCTAATTACAGCGGCCATGCAGGTGTTGTAACGGTACTTAAAGAGGGTGATAAAGTGGCAAGGCTATATGCTGAAAAACGTCAATATGACATTGGTATGCAATTTATGACTGAGGCGGCGATTGATGCTGGCTTTACTCGTGATTTATACCTTGCTTTAGGTGAGCAGCTAAGTAACGGTGGTTGGTCATTACGTATTTATCATAAACCTTATGTTCGATGGATGTGGTTAGGTGGCATACTTATTTCACTAGCAGGCTTTATGATTTTAGGTGACAAACGCTATCGTAATAATAAAAAGCGTGAGCAAAAAAATCAGTCGGAGGTAGCATGAATCGTAAATTCTTAGCGTTGCTACCGTTATTAGCTTTTGTACTGATATGTGTTTTTTTGTACCAAGGACTTTTTGCAAACCCTCGAGAATTACAAACAGGAAGAATAGGCCAGGCAATGCCTAGCTTTAACCTACCAGATCTAATGCAAGACGATAAGCGTTGGCAGCAAACAGATCTTCAGGGTGAAGTATATTTACTCAATGTATGGGGTACTTGGTGCCCAACATGTTTAGCTGAGTTGGGTTATTTAACTCAGCTACGTGAGCAAGGAGTAAAGATCGTTGGTCTTTATTACGTGCAAAGCTACGATTCTGATTTTGATGGTCCATTTGACATGGATTCATTACGTGAAGAAGTGAGTACGATGCTTAGCAGAGCAGGTGACCCTTATCAGTTCAATATACTTGATTTAGAAAGAACATTAGCACTTGATTTAGGAGTGTCAGGGGCACCTGAAACGTTTTTAGTCGATAGTAATGGGACAATTTTGTTACACCATACTGGCGATATTAATCCACGAGTTTGGCGTGCGAAGTTTGCACCTATCATGCAGGAGTTAACGCCATGAAGTATTTATTTATTGGTTTAGTATTACTTTTTAGCTTTGCAGTTTCAGCAGAGCAAGATAGATATGTATTTGCAAATGACGAACAAGCAAAACGGTTTGGCGAGCTCACTAAAGAGTTGCGTTGCCCAAAGTGCCAGAACCAAAACATAGCAGACTCAGATGCTGTAGTTGCTAAAGATTTACGTGATAAAGTTATTGTGTTGGTAAAAGAAGGCAAGAGCAAAGATGAAGTCATCGAGTACATGATTGATCGATATGGCTACTTTGTGCATTACGAACCACCTGTTACTCCAGCGACATTAATATTGTGGGTATTACCCATTTTAATCGTCATTATTGGCTTTGGGTTCATTGTTATTCGACAGCGAAAAGCTGCAATAAAACAGAACTGGAACGATCAAGATGAAGAGTTACTGGCAAAACTAATTGCGCAAAATCAACGTCAGGAGCAAAAGTAAATGATTTTAATGTGGGCTTCTTTTGTGCTACTAACTTTGGTAGCTGTTGTATTTGTAGCTTTGCCTTTTTTGACAAAAGAACGTGTAAAAAGTGTCACTCATAATGCAAATTCTGAATTAATTGGCATTTATCACCAACGTTTAGAAGAGTTAGCGCTTGACCTAAAAGAACAGCGTATTGAGCAGCAAGGCTACGATGAGTCAGTGGTTGAGTTGAAACGTCGCTTACTTAATGAGATCTCTCCTGAGAAGTCGTTATTTAGCCGAGGAAACAATGCGATATTGGCATTAACAGGCAGTACATTTTTAATTGTATTGACGGTAATTTTTTATACGGCAACAGGTTCGCAAAAACAGTTACAAGACTGGTATACCGCGATGGATAATTTGCCTGAATATGGTGAGCGTGCAGTGATGCAAAAAGGCGAACCATTGACGCAAAATGAACTACAGGCTTTTGCCTTAGGTTTGCGAACCAAGCTTGCTCAAAATGGTGACGATCAAGTTGCCTGGATGCTACTTGGACGCGTTGCAATGTCACTGAATGAATATGATATGGCACAGCAGTCGTTTGATAAAGTGTTACGTCTTAATCCTGATAATTTAGGTGTGATGGTCAGCTATAGCCAGTTGCTTTTAATGCAAGGCAGTGACACTAATATGACCCGTGCAGCAAGCATGCTATCACGCGTTTTAAAAGATGAACCGACCAATGTAGATGCTATTTCATTGCTCGCCTTGATTGCGTACGAACGCCAAGATTGGGCTCAAGCTAAATCTGCGTTTGAGGTGCTTCTCAGTACAATGGATGCTCAAGACAGCCGTTATGCCATGATAGCTCAGCGCATTAGTGATATTGAGCAAAAAATGGCTGAGCAAAATAACCAAATTTACGCAGTGACCTCTTCAGAAAATATACCTAGCTCAACAGCAAGTGATGAAGGGATTACGGTTAATGTAAACTTAGATTCTGCATTAGTTAATGATCTTCCTGAAAATGGTACTTTATTTGTATTTGCAAAAGCGGCCAGCGGGTCGCCGATGCCATTGGCTGTTGTAAAGCTCACCGATTATAGTTTCCCGCTTAAGGTGCAACTTAGTGATCTAAACTCTATGGTAGAGGGACTAACGCTTTCGAGTTCTGAAGAAATTGTAATCACGGCGCGTATTTCTAAAGATGCCTCAGTAATGCCTTCAAGTGGCGAGCTCGAAGGGCGTTCTCCCGTATTAGAGCAAGCAAAGACAACACAACATACATTACTAATAAATGAGTTAATTCCTTAAAAGGATAAAAGATGTTAAGACAGAGTTTACTATTGATTGGGTTACTAGTTGTTGCAGGATGTGCGCAAGTACCTGACGAAAAAGTTGATGAGCGAGACCCGCTTCAATCTTTTAACCGCCCTGTTTATGATTTTAACATGGATGTGTTAGATGCCTATATTTTGCGCCCAACAGCTGTTGGATATGTTGCTATTACACCGGCTCCGGTAAGACGCAGTGTGGTTAATTTTACTGACAATATAACTGCGCCAACTGATGTTATAAATGCGACACTACAGGGAAAGCCGGGTAATGCTGGGGTAAGTGTTGCACGCTTTTTAGTTAATTCTACAGTGGGTATCTTTGGCTTATTTGATGTAGCGAGTTCACTAGGACTCAATATTGTTGATGAAGATTTTGGTCAAACACTGGGTGTGTGGGGGATAGGTGATGGTGCATACTTAATGTTGCCAGGTATGGGCCCTTCGACAACACGTAATTTAGCTGGTGATGTTGTGGATAATTTTGTTCTACCTGAGATCACATTAACGACACCACAAACGGTGTTAGTTTTTGCGCTTAAAGCGGTTGAAGCAAGGGCTTCGCTTATCGCTCAAGAGAGTCTGCTTAATGAGTCACTTGACCCTTACATTTTTATGAAAGATATTTATTTTCAACGTCAATTGTATGAATTACATGATGGTAATCCGCCAATTGAAAAAGAACCTGAAGATTTCGATGAGGACTTTTTAGAAAGCCTTTAACTATAAAAGTGCTAGCCTAAACAACTAGCACTTTTTAATCACAGGTATTTTTATTCATCACCCAATACTTTCATTTGCGTGTTTGCCCAAGTAAGTGCTTCATGATATGAATCTGGTATTTTATCAGCCGCTAAAGCCAATTCATCTATAACAGTATTTGCGCTTTGCCAATCTGCTTGTTCGTACAATTTTACCAATTCCAAGTATTGTGCGAGCAGGCCTTTATTTTCAACAAGTGCGTCTTTAATATCATTTGAAAGGGGCAGCTTTTTCATAACGCTTTGCATACTTTCATCTAGAATAGCATCCATAAGTGACATCATCCCTGTTAGAAAAGCCATGCCAGTATCTTTAACTTTATTGTGCTCAATTGCCAATAACTCAGTGAAGCGAGCGCGTGTGAGTGATAATCGAATGAGTTCGGCAGGCTTATTTGCAGCTACTTGAGCTGCAAATAGTAACGACAGAAACTTTTTAATTTCCTGTACACCAAGCACGATAAGCGCCTGCTTAATGGTACTTATTTCAGCACGTCGCTTAAATGCTGCTGAATTACTGTAACGTAATAGCTTGTAAGAAAGTGTGACATCTCGCTCAAATACATCCGTTATTTTCTTTAGGTTTATGTCCATTGATGACGTTTCATAAAGCAGTTCAGCTAACGCTATTTGTGAAGGCGGGAGTGATTTACTTTGCACCATTTCTGGTTTTGAAAAAAAGAAGCCTTGAAAATAGCTAAACCCTAAGTCTAAAGCGAGTTGGTATTTTTCATGGGTCTCTACTTTTTCTGCAAGTAGTTTAATTTGTGGGAAAGGTTTAATTTCTTCAATTATTTGCTTTATCTGATCAAGTTCACAGCTCAAGAAGTCAATTTTTATAATATCAATGTATGGGTAAAAGTGACGCCATACTGGCTGATGGATATAGTCATCTAAAGCCAGTGTGTAGCCTTTCTCTTTTAAATCTTTAACTATTGATAGTAAGCGTTTACCGGGTTGTATTGTTTCAAGTATTTCTACAACTATTTGATCTTTACCTAATAAAGTTGGGTAGCCTTTTTGCAAGGTATCTAATGTAAAATTAATATAGGCTGGTTTATCGTCCGTTAAGTCTTCTAAACCGAAATTAAATTGACTGCCTTCAATAAGTCTTGAGGTTGCTTCATCACCATCGATGTTTGGAAAAACATTATCAACGCCATCACGAAAAAGTAGCTCATAACCTATGAGTTCTTTATCGCGATCTAAAATTGGTTGGCGCGCAGCATAAAAGTACATAAACAACAAATCCGATTAAGTTAAACAATTACATGGGCAATATAAGATAAATAATGAAAAATAGCATTAACAATATTTTAAATACTAGTTCTAAAGTATTGAGTTTTTGAAAATATATTTATTTAAGCCTAAGGCATATAATAGTTTATTGCCATATATCTAAACAAAAATTGTGTGTTATATGAAAATAGGTTTTACCTCAGTAACTTATTCGACAAAAGCTGGAGGTAGAGTTATTTACCTAAGCCATGATATAGTCATCATCTAAATTGGCTTTTAGACCAATAATGTCTTTTCTATACATCTAAGCTAGAGTCATTATTAGGAATAAAAACCAGATAAAACTTCACAAACGGAGGCAAATTTGGAAACAGGAATGATTATTTCTTTAGCTGCATACTTTATTGTCATGCTCGGGATTGGCCTATATGCATATAAACAGTCCACTAGTGATGTGTCTGGATATATGTTAGGAGGGCGTAGTTTGTCACCTTCTGTAGCTGCATTATCAGCGGGTGCATCCGATATGAGCGGCTGGATTTTAATGGGACTACCTGGTGCTATGTTTGTAACTGGCTTTAGCAGCACGTGGATAGCAATAGGTTTGGTGTTAGGGGCATGGTTAAACTATTTACTGGTTGCACCACGGTTACGAGTCTATACAGAAAAAGCAAACGACTCTATAACTATCCCTGATTACTTTTCTAACCGCTTTACTGACAAATCTAACTTATTACGCGTCGTATCTGCTGTGGTAATTATTGTGTTTTTCACACTTTATACATCGTCAGGTGTTGTTGCAGGGGGTAAGTTATTTGAAAGCTCGTTTGGCTTATCCTATGAAATGGGTTTATATATCACCACTGGTGTAGTTGTACTATATACTTTGTTTGGCGGTTTTTTAGCGGTGAGTCTTACTGATTTCGTTCAAGGTTGTATCATGTTTGTTGCGTTAATACTCGTGCCAACAGTTGCATACTCTTTGCTAGAACAGCCGCTAGAGTCAACGCTAAATAGCGTAAACCCAGAGATGCTTAACTGGATTGGTGCAGGTTCGGCTTTAGGCATTATATCTGCTATGGCTTGGGGTTTAGGTTATTTTGGTCAACCACATATTATTGTGCGCTTTATGTCTGTTCGCAGTGTTAAAGATATGCCTACTGCTCGCCGTATAGGCATGACTTGGATGATTACCGCGGCAATTGGTGCGGTAGGTACTGGTTTATTTGGGGCTGCTTATACGTATGAAAATAATATTGTTGTTGAAGACCCTGAAACTATATTCTTAATACTCTCAGAGCTTTTATTCCACCCATTAATTGCAGGCTTTTTATTAGCAGCCATTTTGGCAGCAATAATGAGTACTATCTCGTCGCAATTGCTAGTAAGTTCAAGTTCGTTAACAGAAGACTTTTACAAAACGTTTTTAAGAAAAGAAGCAAGTGATACTGAGTTAGTTACCGTTGGGCGTATCAGCGTTGCTGCGGTTGCAATTTGCGCAATATACTTAGCCTATGACCGTGACAGCTCAATCTTAGATCTTGTGAGCAACGCATGGGCTGGTTTTGGTGCCGCTTTTGGTCCTTTGGTTTTATTTAGCCTTTATTGGAAGCGAATGAACTTTGCTGGTGCATTAGCTGGCATGGTTGTTGGTGCGGTAACAGTACTTATTTGGATTTATGCCCCAATAACAATTGATGGTGAAAAGTTAAGTAGTATTGTTTACGAAATCATCCCAGGCTTTATCTTATCAAGTATTGCCATTGTTGCTGTTAGTTTAATAACACCAGCACCAAACAATGAAATTACTGATTTGTTTGATGAGGTTGAAAAGTCATTGTAACGAGATGAAATTCAATCAATAAAGAAGGAGCTTAAAAGCTCCTTTTTTTATTGTATATTTGCTTTAACTGGCTGCTTTTTCAGATGTACTCTTTAAGTCAGTAACTTTGTCTGTGTCTTTCTTTGCCTTAGCTTGAGCAGGCTTACTGACTACATCTTTTGCGCCTTTAAGCACATTAATGAAACCATCTTTGCTTTTAGCCATTTCTAAAGCAAGAGATTCAATTTGCTGTTCGCTTAAAGGAACGTCTACCTTTTCTAGCATAACCTCTAGTGATTCTGCTATGTCGAGCATTTTGTCATATGCATCAGCTTCTTTTTTAGTAGTAAACGTCATACGCTCAACTCCGCTTCTTTCTACAACATATTTAACAACAACAGCCATGATCTCTCCTGCTAACGTACTTTTGTGTAATATTACACACTGAATTAGGTTACTGTTTTTATGTACAGTAATTGTTTGCGTGCATTTTTGCAAGTTAACATTTTAATTTTTTTATTATCGGTACATTTGACAAATTCATGACAGTTTACTTTATTTAATAGGTCCTACCTTTATCTTACTTAAAGAGCTGAGATTAGTTAAAAGGGAGGTCAATTTTGTTCACTATTAATTTAGTCCAAGTATGGACAGCATGGAGGAAAAACATGAAGTTTTTAAGTTTAATAGTTATTTTACTTGGCTTAGCGATAGCCAGCCCAAGTTATGCAGTTGATAATACATCAGCAACAGCAAGTGAATTAAGCAAAGCTGCAATGATCAATATAAATAAAGCAACTATTGATCAATTGATTACCTTACCTGGCATTGGTAAATCTAAGGCGCAGGCAATAGTTGATTATAGAGATAAGCAAGGAGCGTTTAAATCGGTAACTGAATTGACTCAGGTTAAAGGGATTGGAACTAAATTGTTGGCAAAATTAGAAGGAAAGGTTGTGTTATAGCAGCGAGTTTCATTACAACACGTTGAATGAAACTCTTGCTAAAGGCGAGTTAGTTCTCGCCTTTTAAACTGTTATGTTGTTTTAGAGCTTCAGATAAGTAAGTTTTTGCAAAAGCAATCTCAACAGGAGTCGTTAGTAAGGGATAGCTAAGCCCTGCTAAAAGTAACCCTACAAGCATTAGCCAGCCTTCAATATACACAAGAGATGCAAAGACAGGTGTTAAAAGCAGTAGTTTTACAATGCGTAAATTGATTTTTTGTATCGGTGAAAGCATTGATAACGCGATTGCTATTACCTCTTGCCGCTCACGTACTTTAAGATGATTAAGCTGAGTAATTTGACTAGAAAAAAATGCAATCATTATAAGCTCTTTTTGATCAACAATCGGCTAAATATAACAGCGAAAAACACCATAGTAAATGCAGCGAAAATCACTTCCATCCATGCCGGCATACTTAACCCTAAAAATTGCCAATCAATATTGCCACAGTCCCCTGTTGCTGCAAAAAAGTGTGGTATCCACTCATGCAATGGGAGCGGGAAATTAGGTTCAAACTCACAGCTAAACGCAAACGGATCGGTTGTTGTTTGCATATCAATATGTTCACGGGCTAATAAAAATCCCCATATACTCGCAACAGCCCAAGTTGAAAGAGCAGTAATACGCATTATCATATTCTTAGGGTTAATAGCCCCAATGACACCAGCGATTAATAATCCGAGCATAGCTGTTCGTTGATATATACACATAATGCATGGCTCTAAGCCCATTTGATATTGAAAAAATAAAGCGATAACTTCAAATGTGAATGCTATTAATGCTAATAAAACCCAAGGGGTGCGTTTATGCGCCAAATTTGCTAACCAATTCATTGTGTTTCCAATTTAAATCTTTGTCGCAGATT
>Ga0115572_10004158_pt1 | contig 11333 bp, 8 predicted proteins | sample COGITO_mtgs_1206_FD_88681 | JGI IMG/M metagenome (GOLD analysis project Ga0115572, IMG submission 88681) | Pelagic marine microbial communities from North Sea - COGITO_mtgs_120607 | ecosystem: Environmental > Aquatic > Marine > Epipelagic | place: Germany:Helgoland, sampling site Kabeltonne... | reverse complement strand
TAGAGCTATTAGGATTATTTAGATCTGTATAGTTAGTTAAAAATAAATATATTAAATTATTTGTTTCATTTATATACCATCCTATAATTTCTAATCCACCTGGAGGCGTGACGTTTGTGGGAAAAAAATCTGATACTTTAGTATTGCCTAATACATTTTCTAAGGCACCAACATCAGAGTCTTCAGATTTACTTACAGCCACGTTTATAGCGTCTCTATACTGACCTCCTGATAGTAGTCTATCGTCTAAGTCTTTATTCATTTTAGACTCGATAAAAGTATGTTTAGCTTGTGCCATATATTAATGTTTAATCCACTTAGACTTACCTCTCATAACTTGTGTTAATTCATCAAGTTTTAGGTTTTGTAATCTAATCTTTGCATTTCTTAAAGCAGCTCTTCTTTCTTTTTTGAATCTACCTATAACATACTCAGGCATGTTTCTAGCTGTAGAAACAACAGCATGAACTATATGCATGTACATTGCTTGTTCAATCATTTTAGGTATTCTAGTGTCAGCGTTGTAAGCTAAGCCGTCAGATATGTATTCTATTAATATTATTCCAGATATATTACTGCTAAAAGAAAAAGTACCTTCTCTTTCATTTATTGTAAACCAACCATTTGTTTGCGTTAGTTCAGGTTCTAGACCGTATCTCTGGCCATAAGCTTGTTTCCACCAGGTTAAGTTATATATGTTAGAGTTGTTTATTACCTCTTGAGTTAGTTTTCCATTTATGTCAGAATCATTAGCACTTTTCCAAAGTCCATCTGTTATAGATTGTGAAGCTTCTTGATTTTCACCAAATTGATCTTGAATATAATCACCTCTATTATCCTGTAGTATTAACTGCTCAGGATTCATTGTTAATCCATTTGCTGGGTATATAGTTCTTTGTACACCATTAGGATCAACCCAAGACAATCTAGTGTAGTTTACATAATCTTGAGGTATTGGAAGCTGTAGATTTGGTGGTAGTGATAATTCTTGAGATTTTATACTCTTTAACGTGTCGTAGCTAAATTCCTGTAATCCTCTTTTAGCATGAAATATAACATCAGATCTTTTAATTTTAGGTATTACTTTATCAGTACCTACATAGGCAACCATGAAGTTATCTACAATATCTGATATTTTGACATACTCATAATTACCTCTACCTTCCCATAGCGTCGGATCTTGTAATTGTAATAAAATTTCAGCTTTATTTGCAGGGGCAGTAGTAAATGTTATAACATTGTTTGCTACTGTGTAATTTAACTCTATAAATGGAGTTCCATTATATGGTGTTATTTGTATTTGAAAATTAGCATTAGTAGTGTTTGTAGTTCCTAGTAATTCTACTTTAAAAGTGCTAGTAAAAATCGTGTTGCTACCATCACCAAAAAATACTTCTTGACCAGAGTAATATTGAGCATTAGTTTGGTCTATTAAACCACCATCAGGAGAATTTGCCATTTTTTAACTTTTTTGATTTGCATTTTCTTGAGCTATTTGACCAGCGGCGGCTTGTACAATGCTTTGGTCTCTAATAACTACTCCAGCATACATTAGTATACTTAGTATTAATTCTGTTTGATCAGTATCGTCTATTTCAAAATCTACAGGATTTATAGAGTTAAACTCACCTAAACTACCAACAACATAGTTCCATTGAGGACTTGATGGCTTTCTTACATAGAAAGCATTGATTTTATCATTTGATATAGTTGGATAAACATTTATATTCGTCTGAGTACCGCTACTATTAACTACATAAACTGGAAAGTCTAAAGTAGGTTTTGTTAATTTAGATTTGTTTATTAAATTGTAATCGTGTTGAGTTAGTTGTTGAAGTTCTCTATCATTTTCTGTATAAGTTAAAGTTCCTAACCTATGAATAACAGCGTTATAACCTCCAGAATTGGTTACTTGCGTTAAAGTATTGTTTACTTCAAACTGTTGTATTTTTTCTTGTAGTGTTTTAACTCTATTAGCATATTCACTATCATTTTCTGGCATTCTTAAAGCTTGATTTAAATCTTCAAAGTATTTTTCAAATATACCTAATTGAGCTTGAGTAGCCATTTTATTAAACTCTTCTGGAGTTATATAGCCTCTTTGTTCTTTATTAAGTATTAATAAGACTGTTTTGTATACATTGTCTACGCTTATTGCCATTTTTAATATTTTAAAAAAAAAGGTGGTGATTAGACCACCTTTATTATAATCACTTGTTATTTAAGTTTTTTCTCTATAGAATTAAAAACTTCAAGTCCTTCATCAGTTTTAAACCAAGCGGCTAATGCTGAGTAAGGATGTTCATCGAAAGGAACATTAAATAATTTCCTATTGTTACTACCCCAAGAAAATGTTCTGTTATCTCCAGATAATGTTAATATACCTTGCTCTACAGCCACAATACCTAAGTTTCTTAACTGCACATTTTGATCAGTTGCTAAATCAACAAAGATACTTGGGTTGTTTTTAGCAAATATTAAAGCATCTCTTTTAAGTTCTTTAGTACTTATGTTACTAACATTGCTACCCATTTCAACTCTCATTATAGCCTCTAAATGATCTATTTCTAGATTTTGTGCTAAGTTTAAAGCTTCGATTTCCATTTCTATATTTTCAACTTCGTTTGAAGCTATTTGTCTTGGATCATGCTCATAAAACATTTTGTTACACTGAGGATGTAGAGTTAAAAACTTTTGCAAAGTTGTTTCTTCTTTATTAACTTGTAAGAATCCTTTTTCAAATATAACATGTTTTAAAGTAACTGGACCATCTTGTTCATCTACAAATATAGACTTTTGATTAGTAGCATATCTTAGTTCTCTATTGTATCCTTTTTCTTGGTCAAACCAAAGTAATGGATACTTGTTAGTATGTCTAACTGGTATAGAATATGTTAAAGGTTCAAAATTTCCTTTTTATATGTATCTTCGATCTTTCATTTGCCAACCATCAAATACATCTTTTTTTTCTGTTTTAGCTTTCGCTTTTGTTTTTTCCATAATATAATATAATATAATAATTAAAAAAGACCCCGCCGAAGCGGGATCTTGTTATTGTTTGACTACGATATAATAGTCGGGTTTTTTCCGTAAGCAATTGATTCCACTTCCGCTCCAGCAAACCAAGCAACAACAGGTTGCGAGTTTACAGCAGCAGCAGCTTTAGCTATAGCTTCTGAAATAGAAGCTATACAATTAGCTTCGTCATATTTAAGATCTGAAAAAGTAACTGTCCATCCAGCAAATTGTGAATGAATGTTAGTATTATCACCACTAGCCACTTTAGTTGAAATAAATAACTTATTGTCAACAATAGTAGTTGCATCTGATAGTACATTTTCAACAGATATTATGTCATCAATTGGTATTAACTGTTCTGATCCAGCATCTGCATCAACAGGAGATAAATCATTAGCTTCTAACGTGATAACAACATCAGTTGATCCACCAATAACAGAGCTAGCAAAAGTAAGTGTATCACCTGCTTTATAACCATCACCACCATTAGTTGCTGTAGCAACTGTAACAACTCCAGCTACAACAGTTAAAGCAACAACAGCGCTAATTCCACCACCACTAGTAGTGAAAGTTTTAGCTCCACCAGTAACAGTAGTTGCATCACTACTATTAGTAGTAATAGAAGCAGTTAAACCACCAGTTGTAGTTAACATCGCTCTTCCTGGATTAGCAGAAATAGGCATTTTTATATAATTACTCATATTCTATGTTTTAAGCAGGGTTATTAGATTTAGCTTCTACACCTCTACCAGCTGACTTAGAAAAAACTTTAGCTTCTGATAAAAGATTAAACGTAGGTACATTTCCCTCTTGTTGGTTTACTTCTGCTATTAATTTTTGTAAATTAACAACATCAGCTGCAACAACAGTTCCATCGTACGTGATACTAACTCTTAAATAATCGTCTCCTGTAGAACTAGGAGAAGTATAGTATAAGTGTATAACATCAGAACCCGAAAGTTCTAATTCATACACACCATCTACATTACATACAATGTAATTTTGTAGAGGATTTGTTGTCCCTTTTAAAGGAAGTTTAATATAACTCATAATTTGTATGTTTAGAGGTTAAAAAATTACGCAGCCTTAAACAATACAAAATTATTTGCAGCTTGTGTTACTAAACATCTTTCAGATAAGAAGTGTACTGACATTGCATCTAAACCAGAAGTATAAGCTCCACCTACAGATCCAGTGATCCAAGACTTGTATCTTCTATCTTCAGTTTCAGAAGCTCTATATCTTACATGTAAGAAAGGACGTCTAATATTAACACCCATCATTTGATCGTATACTGTAGTTGTTCCGGCAGGAATCATTACGCCATCAATAGCTTTAGATAAACCTCTTGTAGATGCGTCGTTTAAGTATTTCCAATCAGTCTTGTAGAAGTCATAAGAACCTCTTCTAAAACCAGAAAATCCAAAATTCAATGCCATTTCAGACTCATTGTCAAAAAGACCATAAGAAGCTGAAGCAGTTGAACCATAACCACCACCGGCCATAGCGCCGATCATATCATCAAAATCAAGAGCAGTAGATCTATTTAAGAATAACATGTTTTCTTCAATAGCTCCTTGCTTATCTAATTGTTGTAGTATAACATCAAAGTCACCTAATGCACCAGCTCCAGGAGCAGCAGCACCAGAAAAACCAGAATATACATTACCTCTTGCTTCGATAGCAGAAAATAAACCTTCAGATCCACTAACTTGAATACCACCAGCTCCAACTGTTCCGTCATATTTGAAATCGTAACCAGCTTTTTCAGATTCAACCATCATCATTTCTAAATAGTCATCAAATCTTAGTCTTGTTTCAGACTCAGACTTTAAATACCATAAGTATCCAGATGTTCCATCTTCAGTAGCAACTTCAACCCAACCAATTTGTGCAGTGTCAGAACCGTTTATCTCAAAGTGATCTTTAAGAATAACAGGGTTATTGCTAAATTGAGTAAAGTTTGGCTGAATAGCACCTTTCATAGCGTCAGTACCTTTTCCAAAATCAGAACCGTATACAAATAAGCTACATGGTCCAGTTGCTAAAGTTGCATTTACAGTAGCGCTGTCATAAGGTATAGCATCTATTTGATTAGCAGCACCAGTGTAAGCTCCACCATCTGATTTTCCAGATATTGTAGATCCTACAACTAACATCTTCTGAGTAATAAGACCAGTTGCATTGTCAGAAACTAAAATAGTTTGACCAGTTCTTACAGCTGGATTAGTAGCAAGAGTGCTAGCCATGTTAATAGTAATTCTACTAGAACCATTTTCACCACCACCTTGAGTGATACTTGTAACAGCATCATAAGCTACGTGTAATCTATTTTGTTCAGACCAAATAACTTGATCAGATGTCATTGGCATCTCAGCACCAACCATTCTCAAGAAACCAGACAAAGTTCTGTTTCCGTATCTTTCTACCTCTTGCTCATAAAGCTCAGGTAAGTATTGCTGTGCAAAATCATTTTGTCCACCTGTGAAGTCTAAGTAATTAGACTCTAAAGCTAACTTTTTTTGAGAAGGCACAATTTTTGCAGGGAAAGACCCTGTATTTGTAAAACCCATTTTTTTAGTTTTTATTTATTTGTTATTTTTCTTTTTATTTTTAACTTAGAACTATCATTACCTGTTATTGCTTTAACTTTTAACCCGTTTATAAAAATATCACCACTAGCACTAGGTCTAGGTGTGTTGTCTATATTTTTAGATTTAGATATTAAGTCTTTAGTACCGTCAGCCACACCTTGTTCGTAAAAGTGTTTAGCTATAGTATCAGCATTACTAGCAGTGTAAAGAGCTTTATGGTATGCCTGTACATCAGATATTTGTCCATCTTTATCAAGAAACCTTCTCAAAAAATTATCTAGATTAGACTGATCTTGGCTAACTTTTTCATTATTAATTCCATATCTAAAACTTTTTTCTCCTACGTCAAATTTAAAACCTTTAAATTCATTGTCATTGAATAAGTCACTAGTTCTTTTTTGGAATCTTTCTGAAATAGTTTTTGTTCTTTGTTGTTCTTCGTTATATCTATTGAAAAAATCCATTGCTTTTTGTTGCTCCTGAGTAGCGCCCGGTCTCAACTTGATCTCGTCGTAATATTTACTCTTAGTTTCTTCCAAAAAGTTTCTGGCTTTTGCAATTTCTTCTTTACGAGCTACTTGTTTTTTCTTTATTGTTCGCTCGTCTTCAACCTCATCATCAAAATAAAAATTATCTTCTAATATAAAGTTAATCTCTTCTTGATTTAAATGTGGCTTAGTTTTTTTATAGTACTCATTAAGTAAGGCTTCTTCATTTATATTTTTATAATCAGCATTTAATCTTACGTAATCTTCTAAAGTACCACCTGTGTCATTCATAAAACCTATCAACTTTTCTACATTTTCAGGTAGTTTAACTTCTGGTTCTGTTTTTTTAACAGGTTCTTCAATTTCTTTTTTAACCTCTTCTTCTTTGACTACTTCTTCCATTATTGGTTTTTCGTCAACTTTTTCTTCATTAGTTTTATCAACTTGTTTCTCTTCAACCTTTTTCTCTTCAACTTGCTTGTTTAAAACAACTTCTTCTTCTTCTTTAGGTTTTTCGTCTTCTTTTTTAGATAAATCTAATTTTGTTACACTATTTTTTTTGTTAAGTGTTTTAGGTCTTCCGGGTTTCTTTTTAATTTTAAATTCGCCCTCTTGTTGTACTTCTTCTTTGTTCATAATATATAATATAATAATTAACTAGTACCCATCATAGATTGTGCTAGTTCTACGGGGTTGTCTTGATCGGCTTCAAAGTCAATTGGCATTTCTTTGTTTTGTCTTTGCCCAATCATAGCTGACTGTTGTGTTCCAACTATTTTAGCTCTTTTGTCTTTTCTGTTTTCTATTTCACCTTCTTTGGCTTTTTCTCTTTGACCTATTATTTCTTCTTTTTGTAAAATAGCTTGAGTTTTAATTTGTTCTAATTGCATGTCGTAGCCAAACTGAATTTCCATTATACCTCTTTTTATTTCTGCTTCAGCTTGTATTTTTTGAATACTAAATTCAGATTTTCCTTTTTCAACTTGCAGTTGTGTTTGTGCTAAAGCTTCTTGCTTTTGAACCTCTGCCATAGCTGATCTTTCTGAAGCTTCTGCGTTGGCTTGTGCTTGGGCTTGTATATTAGCTTGTTGAGCAGCTTGATCTTCTTTTGCTTTTTGCTTTCTTCTTACTTTTATTAACTGGTTAGCTAGCTTTAAATTATGAATTTGCCTTATATCTATAGCATCTTCTAAAGTTATGTTTTGCTGTTGTAAGGCTACTTGTATGTTTTGTTCTAATTGAGCTTTTTCTTCTTCATCTGGAACTAATTCTAAAAATATACCAAAATCATATAAGTGTAAGTTAAATATATCTTCTAAAGTTCCAGTATTATAAGAACTTATAGCTGACTTTAAAGCTTCATTAGTTAATTCAAATTCTAAGGTGTCCGCGATTCTACAGGCAATATTTTCGCATGTTTTTATAGTTAAATATAAACTTGCATTTAATATATGTTTTGTAGCTGTATTAGAATTAGCCGCAGCTAGTTTTTGTAAGCCAACTAATGAGTCTTTACCTGGTTGACTACCATCTCTAGCTTCGTTAAGACCAGTTACGTCTCTTATTAATTGTAGGTAGTATTGATAAGTTTGTATTAAAGAAGCTATTTTAGCTTGGCCACTAGAGCTAGAAAGCTCTTGTATTGGAACTTTGCCGTGGTTTAAATCACCATCTTGAGTCATTGATCTACCTACAATAGAACCAGTCTGAAAATACATATTTAAAGCTTCCTGAGGATTATATGTAGTTCCATTGCCTAAATCAACCTCTGCTAAACCATCTACATCAACAAAAACTCCATCAGGAACTATTCTGGCTAAAACTTGTTGCAGTTTTAAGTGAGTTAATTGTATCATATCAGCAAATCCTGTTACTCTACTAACTAAAGACTCTATTCTTCCTTTGTACATTTTAGGTGCACATATAGAATAATTCATGTTAACTTTTGTAAGATTTGAAGAAGGTCTTGTCATGTTCTTAGACATTTCCCAGCTTAACATCTCATCATGGCCAAGTATTTTAGCGCCACTATACAAAACCTCTATAGATCTAGATACTCTATCAAAATTATCAGTTTTTTCTGGGTTAAAAGCGTCAGTTTTTTCTAAAGCTTTTTCTAAACCATTGGCCGTATGCTTTATTTTAAAAACTTGCTCACTAAAAGTTTTGTATTCAAAATACAACACATAAACCATATTCCCATCATTTCTAGCATCCCAATTATACATTATGTTGCTATTACCTGGGTATTTTTCAATTCTTTTTAAATCTTCAGCGGTTAAATTTGGAAATTCTTTTTTAAGTTCTGATAGTGTTATAGGCTTTACTTCTCCAACGTACCATATGTCTTGAAAATTTGGATCATCAGTATATGAATATACAAGTCTAGAGGGATCAACATAATCTATTTTTATTCCATTTGCTCTATTCCAAGAAGTTTTAACAGCGCCAATACCTAATATAGTTAAGTCTTCATTAAATCTTCTTCTAACTAAGTCATATTTATTAAAGTCTAAAACAGTGTTTATAGCTTCTTCTTCTGCTATTTCTACAGATTGCTTGTAGTCAAGCTGCATGTGCAGGTTTAGTTCTTCTTGATTTTGAGGTAGGTCTTCTGGGTTTTCTGTAGAATATAAATCTATATTTAAAGCGCCTTTTATATTACCTAAAAAAGCATCAGCCTGCATATCTCTTAATATTGATTCTGCATAAGCTGTTCTCTTTTTTAATGAAGCTGGATCTTGAGCATAAGCTTTTATATCGTATAATCTATCAGACATGCCATTAACAACTATATCCACGAATTTAGGTATTATAGGTATAGGCTTCCAGTCTAAATTAAGATAAGATAAATCACCATTTATAGAAAGTTCGTCTTTATATTTCTGTACAGGTTGTTCACCCCTGGCATATAGTCTTAATGTTCTGAAATTGTTGTAATTGTAATTGTACCTATTTGTTACTCCAGTTCTAGTACCACTAAACCAGTCAGTTTCAATTGCTTTACCAACTTTCCGTCCATAATCTAAACTTGCTTTAACTTCATCAGATACTACCTGATCAGGGAAAATACTAAAACTCTCTGTGTTTATCATTTATTTAATTATTTGTGAAAAATCTCCTTGATTGTTATATTTTTTAATTCCTAAATTAATAGATCTTGTAGTTCTATCTAAGTTTGGCTTATACTTGTTTTTATTACAAGCCATTATAGCTAGTCCAGAACTAATAGAAGCATCGTGCTTAGTTCTATTATTTATATTAAAAGTAGCCCAATCTTCTAATGTTGGTTGGTGGAACATGTCCCCATAACTTTCATCTATTCTACCTACATAATTACTTATGTAAGTTTCAATCGCAGCAGCGTGTGCTTGCTTAATATCTTCTCCTGAATTAGGTATTCCACCTACTTCTTTTTCAGCAACAGACAGCTTATTCCATATTTTATCAGGCCGATTTATAGAAAAACCTCTATAACCTCTACGTTTGAAATAATATAGTAATCTAGGCTTGTTATTCTCAGCTAATATTGGCATGCCATAAAAAACACAAGCCATTAAAACATCTTCAAAAAATATTTCAGCTGTTTCTGGTCTCGCTATATACTCTAAAAAAAAGTGATTAGGAGGAGCTGCTTCCATGCTGAACTTTGTTAACCCATGAAGTGATCCCTTAGAGCCGCGACCATCAACAGTACCACTAATATCATAAGAATCACAACCAAACGCTCCAACGTGTTCATTTCCAGGAAACTTTTTACCATCTTTTAATATAACTCTGTTTTGCAAAGTAGAATCTGGAAACCAACTTATATTAAACCTACCATTATTACTAGGTATGAAAATAACTTTCGTATCTTTAACACCATTAGACCATTGAAAATTACCTTTTGCAATTTTTTTGATATTATTAACACCTTCGTTGTAATCTATTTGTTCATATATTTTAACAAGGTTGAATAAAGATTCTTTTGTTTCATCTCTAAATGCATGTTTCTCTGTTCTAGGAAACTGTCTATAAAATTCGTTTAATCCGTCTTGATCTTCTTTTAATCCTTCTGCTTCGTTCTCCCAATGTTCTATTACTCCGATTTCAACTGGGAGACCATCGATTCCGTAGACTTTATCTTTTGGCGTAAGAAATACAGGTGATCCATAAGTATCCATGTATCCTTCGTAGTTCCATTCCATAGGGATGAAAAGAGAATACAGTCCAGAAGATGTTTGTCCGTTTCGATTTCTTTTTGTAACATCTGAATTGTTGTATAGTTTTTTAAAATTGTTTCCACCTTTGTCTAACGCATTTGAAGTAGAGCCCATCATACACTTTCCTACGATTCTTCTTCCTAATCTTAATGTAGTTTTAGTAACTCTCCAGTTGTTTAATATATTATCGGGTCTTTCCCATTTACCACTCTCATCGTGAGCTAATAGTTTTAGCTTTTCACCATCGTAAGAGTTATCACCTGTGTTTTTCCAGTCAATAGTTGTATCAAGCCCGTCTAACTCTCTAAGCTGTTCATTCGACTCAAGCTTTCTTCTAGTAAGTTTAGATGCTGGAACACGATATGCCAATTCAGTCTTCGGCCTGTCCATACCATCTTGAATGGGTTTAAAGAAAAACGGGTAGTTGACTGATATAGGTACAACTTTATCGGTGAACATTTTCTTCGCATCAGAACCGGACTTTGAAAGTATTCCAAATCTAGCATCGCTAGATATTGTAGCTTGGTTGACAAGCTCTGCGCTTGACATAAAAGAAAATCCAGATCGTCTATTTTTGAGGTAACACATTCCGTAACATCTTGTGTCTGCTTTACATGCTTCCCAAAATATGAAGAATAACCTGTTTGACTCTCTATAGTCTGGTGCTCCAATATCAATTTTTGACCATTGCAAATACATGTAATGAGTACCAGTGATATAAGTAATTTCGCCTTTAATATAAAACCAGTAACCTTGATCTCTTTTGGTAAATTCTTCATCTATATAATCATACCATTTTTCTTTAAAATCATTGTCATATTCTTCCCAGTCAAACCTACTTTTAATTCTACTTAATTCTTTTGGATAATCTTGCCTTTCCCAGTACTGTTCCGCTTTTTTTTCGCTTCGTTTAAACGGTTTATTTGTTGCCGGTAAAGCAATCCGGAGATTCTGTATTTCAATGATTTGTCCAATTTGTCCAGTTTTACTTATTACTATAAAATCATAATCAGAGTTATAACCATACT
>Ga0115572_10004154_pt1 | contig 11341 bp, 10 predicted proteins | sample COGITO_mtgs_1206_FD_88681 | JGI IMG/M metagenome (GOLD analysis project Ga0115572, IMG submission 88681) | Pelagic marine microbial communities from North Sea - COGITO_mtgs_120607 | ecosystem: Environmental > Aquatic > Marine > Epipelagic | place: Germany:Helgoland, sampling site Kabeltonne... | reverse complement strand
GATTTTCTTTTTGGGTTATTAGCGGTTATTTTCATTAAAAATTGTTAATAAAGTTTGTTCAAATATAGTGGAAAGATATCATCTTAAAAACGTTTTTTAAGTACATTTGAATTTCTTAATTAAATTTTAACAATGCAACGAGATACAGAAATTTTTGAATTAATAGATGCTGAAAAAAACAGACAGTTAAACGGTTTAGAATTAATAGCTTCAGAGAATTTTGTTAGTGATCAAGTAATGGAAGCTGCAGGTTCTATTTTAACAAATAAGTATGCAGAAGGATATCCTAATAAAAGATATTATGGTGGATGTCAAATTGTTGATATCGTTGAGCAGTTAGCCATAGACAGGGCAAAAGAATTATATGGTGCTGAATATGCAAATGTTCAACCCCATTCGGGTTCACAGGCTAATACAGCTGTTTTTCACGCTTGTTTAAATCCTGGGGATAGAATTTTAGGTTTTGACTTGTCTCACGGTGGACATCTTACCCACGGATCTCCCGTCAATTTTTCAGGAAAACTTTATGAACCCCATTTCTATGGAGTTGAAAAAGAAACAGGTGTTTTAAATTATGACACTATTCAAGAGATTGCACTCAAGGTTCAACCTAAATTAATTATAGCTGGCGCATCTGCTTATTCAAGAGATATTGATTTTAAACGTTTTAGAGAAATTGCAGATAGTGTAAATGCATTATTGTTGGCTGATATTTCTCATCCATCTGGAATGATTGCAAAAGGGATATTAAATGATCCGTTGCCTCATTGTCATGTAGTAACCACAACTACACACAAGACGCTACGTGGTCCTAGAGGTGGATTGATTTTAATGGGTAAAGATTTTGAAAATCCTTTTGGATTAAAACTAAAAAATGGGAAATTGAAGAAAATGTCTGCTTTGCTAAATGGAGGTGTCTTCCCAGGAAATCAAGGTGGTCCTCTTGAACATATTATAGCTGCAAAAGCAATTGCCTTTTCTGAGGCGTTAACTGATGAATTTTTACATTATCAAATTCAGGTTAAAAAAAATGCGGCAGCAATGGCTAAATCTTTTGTTGAAAAAGGATATGATTTAATTTCTGGAGGCACAGATAATCATGTGATGCTTATTGACCTTAGAAACAAGAATATCACAGGAAAAGATGCAGAAGCTGCTTTAGGAAAAGCAGAAATTACAGTTAATAAAAACATGGTCCCTTTTGATGACAAGTCTCCATTTGTAACATCTGGCATTAGAATTGGGACTCCTGCTGTTACAACTAGAGGTCTTAAAGAGGACGACATGCAGACCATTGTTGAATTTATTGATGCTGTTATAAATAATTTTGAAAACGAAGAAATATTAGCAACTATTGCTAAAAAAGTTCATAAGTTTATGAGTCATAGACCATTGTTTGATTCATAACAATATTTCAATCTAATTTAATATGACTACCAGGGTTTTTATTTTGTTTTTAATTTTTTCAAATTTATCAAATGCTCAATTAGCTTTTGAAGATGTAGCTACTCAAGTTGGCGTTAATTACAGTTACGGTGATTCTGAGTATGGAGGTGGTGTTTCTTTTGCAGATTTCAACAATGATGGTTGGGATGATATTACCTATGCTACAGAAGACGGTGCTCAAATATATTTCTTTGAAAACAACAATGGAGTCTTTAATTTGGTGACATTAAATGGTATTTCAAATACGTATAAAACAAAGCAAGTAATTTGGATTGATTATGATAACGATGGAGATAAGGATTTATTTGTTACCGCTATCGAAGGAGTTAATGAATTCTACAGGAACGATGGAGGTATGAATTTTACTAATATTTCATCTACAATTGGTTTTTTTCAAACGGATCTTTTTACTTATGGAACATCATTTGGTGATATTGATAATGATGGAGATCTAGATGCTTTTATTTCTAATAGAACTAGTACTGAACAGAATCAACGCAATTATCTATATAGAAATGATGAAGGAACATTCGTAGATATTACTCAATCATCTGGAATTCCAATAGAGGATGAAGAAGGTAATGAAAATAGCCAATTATCTTTTTGCACTATGTTTTTTGATTACAATAAAGACGGATTTCAAGATATTTATTTAGCAAACGATAAAACTGATAACATAAACAGACTATATAAAAACTTAGGTAATGGTACCTTTGAAGATGTTTCTGTCGCTAGTGGTTCAGGAATTGCTGTAAATGCTATGACAACAACTTTAGGTGATTATAATAATGACGGTTGGTTTGACATATACATTACAAACACCCAAAGTTCACAGGCTGGTAATGGTAATGTGTTATTAAAGAATAATGGCGATGGTACTTTTACTAATGTAGCAGAGGAAACAGGGACCACTTTTAACAGTTTAGCATGGGGGGCTGTTTTTCTTGATGCTGACAATGATACTTTATTAGATTTATATGTTAGTGGTGGTTATGATGGAAGCATTGGGTCATTTTTATCTGCTGCTTTTTATCATCAACAAAATGACGAAACATTTGTTATCCCACAAAATATAGGTTTTGAAAATGATACAAGAAAAAGTTTTTCGAATGCCATTGGAGATATTAATAATGATGGAAAGCCTGATATTATTGTTTGTAATGATACAGAGAATAATTTTTTATGGGAAAATAAAACTACTAATACCAATAATTGGTTAAAAGTCAAATTAGAGGGTGTAACTACAAATAGAGATGGAATAGGTAATACCATTGAGATATTTATTAATGGTCGGTCTCAATATAGATATACTCTAGCGGGAGAAGGTTATATTTCACAAAATTCATATCATGAATTTTTTGGACTTGGAGAAGCTACTGAAGTAGATTATGTAAAAGTCACCTGGACAGGTACAAATACAGAAGATATAATCTATGATGTTAATGCAAATCAATCAATAACTATTAAAGAAGGCAATGGGGTTTTAACTAGTGACGATATTCAAACTAATACGCTTTTAAGTTTGTATCCAAACCCGAGCAATGATGGTGTATTTAAATTATCTGTAAATAATAATAAATCTAATACATTAAAAGTATACGATCTAGCGGGAAGACTTATTTTTAAAATTAAAAATTTAAAAGATAAAGATGAATTCAGTTTGAATCATTGTAAAAAAGGAATATATCTAGCTAAAGTTTCTTCCGGCCAAAAAAGTAGCACAATAAAATTAGTTCTGAACTAGTTTTCTGAAGCTCTATCTAATAAATTTTTGTTCATTATTTTACTGGTTTTTGCTCCTAATTCCTTAATTTTTTCAACTTTTTTAATGAGATTTCCTTTACCAGTAAGTTTTTTCATAGAAATATCATAACTACCTTGGACTGTTTTTAATTGATTGCCAACTTTAATCAAATCATCTGTTAGATTTACAAATTGATCATATAATCTTCCAGCTTGATTTGCAATTTCTAATACATTCTTCTTTTGATTTTCCTGACGCCACATAGAAGACACAGTACTTAATGTAGCAAGAAGAGTAGAAGTAGAAACTAATACAACATTTTTATCTAGAGCCTCTAAATAAAGTTGATTGTTGTTACTCAGAGCAAGTAAATAAGCAGGTTCTATTGGAACAAACATCAATACATAATCTGGACTATTGATTTCATACAGTGATTCATATTTCTTATCGCTTAATTCTTTGATATGTTTTCGAATACTTTCTATATGATTTTTTAAATAAACTCCTTTTTGCTTTTCATCTTCTTCATTAAAATATGCCTCATAATTAGTTAATGAAACTTTTGAATCTACAATTAAATGACGATTGTCAGGTAAATTAATTATGAAATCCGGCTTTTTAAGCCTACCTTCTTCGTCTCTGTAGCCACCTTGAGTGGTAAAATGAATATCTTTCGCAAGATTTGCTTTTTCTAAAAGAATTTCTAATTGTGTCTCTCCCCAATCTCCCTGGGTTTTACTATCTCCTTTCAAGGCCTTAGTTAAATTAATAGCCTCTTTACTCATTTGAATATTTAAATTCTTTAAACTGTTGAGTTGTTCCTTGAGAGCAGAATGCATTCCAATACTCTCTTTTTGCGATTCAGAAACTTTTTTTTCAAACACTTCAATCTTTTCTTTTAAAGGATTAAGAATAGACGTTATGTTTAATTTATTCTGTTCGGTAAATTTTGAAGATTTTTCATCTAAAATTTTATTGGCTAGGTTTTCAAACTCTTTTGTGAATTTTTCTTGAATCTTGTTCAATTCTTGTTTGTTTTCAACTAATTTAAATTCAGAGTTTTTTAATTCAGTATATAAACGTGTCTTAGTCGCTATTAATTCTTCTTTCTCTAGTTGTGATTTCTTTAAATCTTCAGTAATTTCATGAAAGCTATCACTTAAAATAGTATTTCTTTCTTCGAGTGTAGCTTGTTTTTTTTCGAACTTTAATCTAGTAAAGTTTTTTCCTAAAAAAAGACCAATAAAAATACTGGCAATTGTTATTATCAAGTAAATAAGTAAATCTATCATCATTCAAAAATAAGTTCTTAAATTTAAAACTTTTTAAATTGAAGATGCAAAAAATATCAAACTTTATATTTACACGTATACTAGGATGGAAATTGGTGGGTGATTTCCCTAAATATTTAAAAAAATATGTTGTAATAGCTGCTCCACATACTAGTTGGAAAGATTTTCCAATTGCAATTTTAGCAAGGAATTCCTCTGGTGAAAAAGTAAATTTTATTGGTAAAAACTCGTTATTTAAAGGCCCTTTCGGATTTATATTTCGTTCTTTAGGTGGAACGCCTGTAGACAGAAGTAAGAGTAGTAATATGGTAGATGCTATTGTTCAGATTTTTGACAATAAAGAAGAGTTTAGACTTGGAATTTCTCCAGAAGGTACAAGAAAAAAAGTAGCCAAATGGAAAACAGGTTTTTACTACATAGCAAAAGGAGCAAAAGTACCTATTTTGATGGCTACCCTAGATTTTGAAAACAAACAAATAAAATTTTCAGAACCATACGACACTACCGACGACAAAGAAAAAGATTTTAAACATTTTGATAACTTCTTCAAAGGGGTGAAAGGAAAACATTCTGAATTGTCTTAGTTTTTGAATTTATAAGCTACCTTTTCTGAAATTCCAATTATAACTTCTGTTGCTTTGATCATAGATTCTACTGGTACATACTCATATCTTCCATGAAAATTATGCCCTCCAGCAAAAATATTTGGACATGGAAGTCCCATAAAAGAAAGTTGTGATCCATCTGTTCCGCCTCTAATAGGTTTAATAAGTGGGGTAATTCCTATATCTTGCATCACTTCCTCAGCTATATCCACAATATGCATAACAGGAATTACTTTTTCTTTCATGTTATAATATTGATCCTTAATATCTAATTCAATGGCATTATTATCTAACTCACTATTCATCTTAGCAACCAAATCAATCATAAATTGTTTTCTGTTATTAAACAAGTCTGTATCATGATCTCTTATTATATATTGTAAGATAGACTGTTCTACGTTGCCTTTAAATTGGTGTAAATGAAAAAAGCCTTCATAACCCTCAGTAGACTCAGGAACTTCTTTAGATGGAAGTCTAAGTATAAAATCACCCGCTATGCTCATCGAATTTATCATTTTACCTTTAGCATAGCCCGGATGAACAATTTTTCCATTAATTGTGATTTTTGCGCTTGCCGCATTAAAGTTCTCATATTCTAACTCCCCTATTTGACTGCCATCCATGGTATATGCCCAATCTGCTCCAAACTTTTTGACATCAAATTTATGAGCTCCTTTTCCAACCTCTTCATCGGGTGTAAAACAAATTCTAATTTTACCGTGTTTTATTTCTGGATGATTAATTAAATATTCCATAGCAGAAACAATCTCTGTAATCCCAGCTTTATCATCTGCACCAAGTAGGGTAGTGCCATCGGTTGTAATGATAGTTTGTCCTTTATATTGTAGTAAATCATCAAAATAAGAAGGACTTAACACTATGTTTTCATTTTTATTTAAAACTATATCCTTACCATCGTATTCATGATGAATTTTTGGTTTTATATTTGCACCTGTGTAATCTGGAGAAGTGTCTATATGAGAAACAAAACCAATAGTAGGAACAACATAGTCTAGATTACTCGGCAAAGTAGCCATAACATAGCAGTTTTTGTCTAAAGTTACATCACTCATACCAATATCTATTAATTCTTTAACTAAAAGATTTGCTAAGTTCCATTGATTATCTGAACTTGGGAAGTCAGGGTTATTTGGGTCTGATTCTGTATCGATAGTTACGTAACTTATAAATCTTTTAATTATATGATCTTTATTCATAGCCTTTTAAAATATAGTTTTTTCTAATAAATTGATTCCCTTACAAATTCTTTTCCTTCTTAAGGAATCTCCATAAACCTCTATTGTAGAGTGAATATAATTCTTTTCATCTAATTTTATGAATAGATTTAGCACACTATACTTAAACTTATTTTTGAATCCTTTCGCTTCTGAATAAAAAGTAGGTTTATCTCTAAAAAGTATCTGGTTAGAGCTTATTTCAGTTAATTGCTGTTTTTTTAAATTGGAATTGAATTTTTTAATAAAATTAGAGTCAAATACTAATTCACTAGCTATATGTGTAATATCCAATAACATGGTTTCTTTTAATTGTTTTGTTGTATCTGCTGTGTATATAGAAGATTGATTTTTATCATAATACAAATTAGTTTTCCAACTATAAGGATAATAAACAGAAAAAAGTTTTTTCACATCATCAATTCTTTCCAGGTTTCGAAAAACCTCAAATTCACAATCAAACTCATTAATAAATTGAGTTTTTTTTGAACAAGAGCTAAGTACAATTATGATTATAAAAAAAAACTTACATTTCATTTTACGGGAGAATTAACTTTCCAATTTTATTATTACCAGATAACCAAGCAATATTACTATTAACAAACTGAATGGTGTAATATGCTTCTTTACTAACCTCATTCCAACTAAACCCTCCATCGTTAGAGTAGGAGACTCCTGTTTTTCCAACAGCAAAAACTTCTTTACCATTGGTGTTGGGTACATATTGCACACAACTTTTATAGTTGGGGCTCTCTCCGTCTGCTACCAAAGTCCATGATTTTCCTCCATCTGATGTAATTGCTTTATTTTTGAAATTGTCATTGGGTTGTGAATAATCTCCTCCAATTACAATTCCGTTATTTTCGTCAGCAAAATCAACAGAGTAAATACCTTGTGTATTAGTGCCTTGAATAATAGGAGTTTCATAAACATTCCAAGTCACTCCTAAATCAATAGATTTAAAAATTCTAGATTTTACTCCACCACTTACAATCCAAACAGTATTTCCTAAAACTTTAATGTTAGTATTGCTTGCAGCAAAGGCAGCTTCTCCTTCAACTACTTTTGGAATTTGTTGGCAAGAAACTTTTTTCCATGAATCACCACCATCATTTGTTAATAGTATTGATAAACAATTTCCATCTGTTGGGTCTCCAATAGCAATCCCATTTATTTCATCAAAAAATTTCATTGAATCGTAAAAAACATTTGGATGGTTTTCTTTATATACAATAAATGAATCAGAAAAATTATATTGATAAAGCAAAGCAGGGTTAGAGATAGATAGTGCATACAAAACATTTGTTTTATCATTTAACGCAATGCTTCTAAAATTAGGGTAAATAGAATCTTGAAATTTAAATTGTTTAGTTTTCCAAGATTTTCCACCATTATTTGTAAAACCAATATCTCCTCTAGATCCAGCATAATACATGGTTAAAGAATCTACAGCTACGATTGAACGAATACTGTTGCTTTCAATTTTAAATTCTTCAATTGAGACAGTATCTATTTCTCTTGGTAGATACTCTTTAGTACAAGAAGTAAAAAAAACAAATAAAAAAACTCCTGCTAATAATGATTTCATTTTGGTATTTTTATAAAACGAAAATACATAAATCATTTGTTGAATAATGAAGAAAGCGTTAGTAATTTCAGGAGGAGGAAGTAAAGGTGCATTTGCAGGAGGTGTTGCAGAATATTTATTAAAAGAGAAGAAAAACACTTATGATATTTTTTTAGGTACATCTACTGGTAGTTTAATGGTTTCACATTTAGCTTTAGGTAAAATTGATGCACTAAAAAAAATATATACAGAGGTAAATCAGCGTAGTATTTTTAATGTAAATCCATTTAGAATTACCAATAAAAATGGAGTTACTATTGTGAATATTCGTCATTCTGCCACCCTATTAAATTTCATCAGAGGAAGTAAAACATTTGGTGAGAGCAAGAATTTAAGAAAACTAATTTCAAAAAAAATTACCAAAGAAATTTATGATGCTATTTTAAAAGAAAAAAAAGAAGTTATAGTTACCATCTCTAACTTTACAGCTAATAGAATTGAATACAAGTCGATTAAAGAAAATACTTATGAAAATTTTTGTGATTGGATTTGGGGGTCCTGCAATTACATACCGTTTATGAGTTTATTAGAAAAAAACGGTCATCAATACGGCGACGGTGGATTTGGTTGTTTAATTCCTATTAGAGAGGCAATTGAAAGAGGCGCTAAAGAAGTTGATGCTATAATTTTAGAAACAGAGATAAACCAAATAAATAGAATGCCCTCCAAAAATCCTTTTTCATTATTGTTTACCGTCCAAGAATTTATGATGGAACATGTTGAAAAACATAATATTACAATTGGAAAACTGGCTGCTAAACAAAATAATATTAAGTTAAACTTATATTACACACCTACAGTTTTAACAACTAACTCTTTGGTGTTTGAATCTAATAAAATGACTAAATGGTGGAATTCTGGATTTGAATATGCTCAAAAAAGAGATCATGATAATAATAGTGAGTTTAGACCGGATATGAAGACCTACTAGTTTATTTTAAATTTGTTATTTATTTTTTCTTTTTTAGCTCAATAAACATATTATTTCCTGAAGGATAATTTTCTTTTGAATTACTAATTTGCTTCAGTTCTGAAAATTCATTTATTCTAGTATTCATAGATCTACCTCCAGTAGCTATTAATAAAATCGTTCTATCTAATAAGGGATCACTTCTTTCACCTAGCACGCCTAAATTCTCATAATCTTCTGCTAACTCCACTGTTGGAGTAATTCCATTAGGATCATTAAAGCTATCTTTATTTAGTATTTCTAATACAAGTGGTTGCAGTGCCCATGTATGATCATTAGCAAGATTATTGCCAGTTCTTGTATAATTATCAGAATCATACAATGTTACAGAACCATGCACTTTACCAATGGTTGTTTTGCCTACCGAACTAACATCAATGTAGGAGGATAAACTATTCATAACTAACTCTGAAGCTGAAGCTGAACTTCCTGTAGTAATAAAGTAAACACGATTTAAATTAAGAGAATTGATAGGCTCTTGGAGAATAATATTTTGGTTTTGATCTCTTTTTATTATTTCATTAGTAAAATTATTTTCAAAAATGTTAGCATCCAGTAATTCTTGAATTTTTGAATTCCATTGTTCCTTTGAAAATAACTGACCATTAAATTGACCTGTCACCATTGCACCAAGATAGGTTGCAGTGTTTACACTTCCTCCACCATTATATCTTAAGTCAATTATTAAATCAGTTATATTTTCTGATTTAAAAGTAGAAAATACAGCATTTAAATCACTATCAAAACTACTAGAGAATTGGTTGTATAGTAGATAACCAATTTTATTATTTCCCTCTTGAAATATTTTTACAATAGCAACAGGGTTTTCTTGCAGTTGAATTTTTGTTAAACTGATAGTAGTTGAATTAGACAGGGGATTACCTCCATTAAAATCTGCAAAATTAATTGTATAGCTGTTACTATCATCAAATAAAAGATCTCTGTAATTAGATTCTGTTAATTGTACACCATCTACTTCGGTAAATAACATTCCTCTTTGAATGTTCTGCGTAGCTGCATCTGAACCAGGAACAACGTATCGAACATAACCAAAAACCTTAGAATTATCATTAGCATATCTAACCAATCCAAATTCCATTCCACTACTTAAGTTTATTCCTTGAAATGAATTTTCTAGGGCTACATAATCATCAACTATCACCGAAAACCGATCAACTACTCCAGGTTGATATCGAAGACTTTCAAAAACATCTCTTGGAGATGTGAAACTAGAATATTCGGAATATAATTGACCAATATTGGTAAACCTAGTATCTGACAAATCAGAAACATTTGGTTGCCATAGATAGTAATTATTCATAGCCCTCCAAATAAATAAGTGAATATCATCATTTCCTGTAGCTAAGTAATTGTCACTTTTTTCACATGAAGTAAAAAAAATAGTGCTAACGATTAAAATTATTTTTAATGTAGATTTTATGTTTTTCATTATCGTCCTTAATTTGGTATATCTTATTCTATAAAAATATTATTTCTATAATTTTTTTGAGAATTTATTGAGTTTTAAAATTTTTAATTTACTTAAAGCTATTATGAGATAAATCAGTGATTTTATCTAGATGAATTATGGGTGTTAATTACTTTCCAAACAAAAATATTTATCTTCAATTTCAAGATTTAATTCATCCTAATTTTTATTACAGCTTTAAAATGAAAGACAAATAAATTAAATTAAAATTAGGGCTTTTAAAATATTTCTTTCATAACTTGTTTTAAGTAACCATTAAACGCAATTTAAGTATAAATAGTGTTTTTTTATCAATTGATGTAACAAAATATGATGCATCTCGTCATAAATGTGTGAAAGATCAATAATAAATTAATAAAAAAAAACTAACCTTAGGCAATGAATCAATCAGACTTTTTAAAAGTTGTTTTACCGTTTAAAGATAAGGTATTTAGGCTATCTAAAAGATTGTTGACTTCTACCGAAGAGGCTGAGGATGCCACTCAAGAATTGTTATTCAAGTTATGGAAAAATAGAGATAAAATAGCAAGCTATAGAAATACCGAAGCCTTTGCCATGACCATGACTAAGAATTACTGTTATGATCGACTAAAATCTAAACAGGCAAATAACTTAACATTAATTCATAGTAACTATAAAGAAAAAGAGACAAGTTTAGAAAATAAATTAGAATATATAGACAGTGTAAATAGGGTTCATTTACTAATTGACAACCTCCCAGATCAACAAAAAATGATAATTCAATTAAGAGATATTGAACAATATGATTTTAAAGAAATTTGTGAAATGGTTAATATGAAACCAACAGCCGTTAGAGTTTCATTGTCAAGAGCAAGAAAAACAATTAGAGAACAACTTACTAAACAACATAATTATGGAGTTAGCCAACATTGAAAGATTATTAGTAAAGTATGAAAATGCTGAAACAACTTT
>Ga0115572_10004153_pt1 | contig 11341 bp, 19 predicted proteins | sample COGITO_mtgs_1206_FD_88681 | JGI IMG/M metagenome (GOLD analysis project Ga0115572, IMG submission 88681) | Pelagic marine microbial communities from North Sea - COGITO_mtgs_120607 | ecosystem: Environmental > Aquatic > Marine > Epipelagic | place: Germany:Helgoland, sampling site Kabeltonne... | reverse complement strand
TGTTTGATGTGTATTTAGAGTACAATGCACTAGTGTCTGATGACATGCCTAATAAGTTTCCTATATCAAGGTTAAGTAGAAGACACAAACAATGGTTAGCATTAAAGCTTGCAGGTAACTACGCTATCTTGGACCGTTCTGATGTTGTTGAAGAAGAGCATTATGCTTTTGCAATAAACACAGTAGAACTTCTATCAAATGACCTTAGTAACTTTGAGTATGAGCTTGTAAAAGAACCTTATGAGCAATTAGCAGATCTGTGTAAGTTCTCTGCTATTGACGGAGAACACGCTATTAGTCTTCATGAACTTAGAAAACTGTCTTATGTTACTGGTACAGGTTCATCTAAAAGTAAAGTTGAAGAAATATGTAACTTGGCCAATAGCTACGATCCAGAAGGTACTTACTCTTACGAAGATGGTGGTATTTACTACCGTCAAATAGTTAAAACTGACATTGTTGGTGTTTCTTATAAAATATTCGAAACAAATTATGAAGGTAAAGAACTTAAAGACTTTATGGCCCGAAACTCTAAAGACGACTATGAGTTCTTTGAAACTGACTTTGAAGATTTAGAAAACCTACTTCATGCTAATGCTGTTTACTCCTCTTTTAAATATAAAGATGGTGTAAGAGTAAAAGAAAACTTAGTAGGCGGTACTAAATTTATTGTTCTTGATGTTGATAAGTCTGTTCTTACAGATAAAGAAGCACATACACTATTAGGGGAATACAACCACTATATTGCCAGAACTAGTGATAAAAACAATGAATTTAAGTTTAGGGTTCTTATGGAACTTGACTCAGCCGTAGATATTGATGAACGTGAATGGAAACCTTTTATTCAAGTAATTGCTGAAGATTTAGGTTTAATAGTAGATTCGCTTCCTAAAAGTCAAATATTCTTATCTTTTGCAAACCGTGACATTCTTAAACAGTTAGATGGTAAAACGCTTAACACTAAGATGTACATAGAAAAAGCTAAAGACAGAATTAAGAATGCTCCTAAAGCACCTAATACATTATCAGCTAAAGAAAAAACAACTAAACTTGAAGATCCCAGAACTACGTTTGCCTTTGCGTTCGAATGTGAGCCTGGTGAAAGGTCTAACAAGATTTATAGAGCTTTGGCATATGCAATAGATTTAGGTGCCTCAGAGCAATACGTAGAAAATTTAGCATTGGAAATAAATAGCTACCTTAGCGACCCTATGGAAGAAGCTAGACTACGTAGAACTTTAATCGTACCTGCCTTAAGGAGAATGTAAATGGGGTGTTTCAGTTTTAAATGTATAAGAACAGATAAACCTGCTTTATCAACGTCTTTTGATGGTAGTCCGTGTCACATGTTCCTATTAAAAGACGGAAAAGTTATAGAAGAAATGTTCGGTAACTACGATTCTTATGGGAGAGTTTTTGATGGTGATGGTGAAAGTTTTAAGTGGACACTTCCTTGGTCTTCTGTTTGTGACCTGATGTTTAGTAAGGATAAATCAAATGGTATTGCACTAATTCTTACTGATGAACCTATAACAGGTGACATCCCTACTAAACGCAGTAAAGATGACCCAGACCAAGGATGGGGTTCTTCTTTAGAACTGCTAGGGTCTACTGAAGAAAATGCCTTCAAACAAGTGAAAAACCCTTTTCATAAAGTTGTACGTTTAGAGGACGGTAGTCGTGTGGATCTACAAAAATAAAGAAGTGACTTCACATGAAGACCTTTTACCTGAATGTACAGATTTTGTTTACATGATCACATACAAGTCAGGTAAAAAGTACATCGGCAAAAAGACTTGTCGTTCTATGAGAAGACTGAAACCTACGAAAGAACAGCTTAAAATTCGAAAGAACTTTAAAAGGGTAGAGATGAAAAATCTACCTTTTGTTTCTTACGTAGGGTCTTCAAAAGAAACCGAAGGTCAGGTAGTTGATACCAAAGAAATACTTTACCAATGTTCGACTAAAAAAGCTGCAACTTATATTGAAGCAGGTCTTTTATTCGATCAAAACGCTATATTTTCAGATGAGTATTTGAATCTAAATATCAGCGGTAAGTTTTTCGACTCAGACCTTAATGGGTTATTAGATAGTGAATAAGGATTAAATGTACATGGTAAGAAGCAGTATTATAAAAGTAAACCACACTGTGTATACGAGTACGTATAACATAAGAAAAGGTATAAAAAAATTACTAGCTACTAATGATTTAATGTCATTCGATACAGAAGTAAGATCTGTTTACGATAAAGAAACCAGGAAAGAAGCTAAAGATTACCTCAAAGATGTTAATACTTCTGATTCGTTGTATAAGCAAGCTATGCTTGTAAAAGAGTCTAGCGGTCTTAGTTTCCCTTCTATAGTAAATACTACCCATTTTATATTCGGCACCAGCAGAGAAGAGTCACATATATTTGTATGTAACAACCCATCTATTGAAATGTTTATATGGGAAGAAATAGCTAAATATGAAGGTACTTTGTTAGTACATAATTCTCTATTTGATTTGAAAATAATGTACCAACGAGTAAAAAAATTACCTAAAAACTTTATTGATACTTCTCTTCTTGTTAAATCCATGATTAACCATGTAGATATATGGAAAGCCAAAGTAAGCTTAAAAGAGCTTATGGGTTCTTACTATGATCCTAAATGGGTACTAATGGAAGACTACGAGCCAGAAGACTTAAAGAATAAAGATTTCATAAGCTACTGCGCTATTGATGGTGCTGCTACCATGTACCTATATGAACTTATATTAGAAGAGTTAGAAAATGCCAAAACTGAATGAAGATCAAAAGTTTGAACTTTTACAAGTATCGTCAGGAAACTTCTTTACTGTACAAATTCCTGATGATTGGGAAACAATGAGTACTAAAAATCAAGATGAGTGGATGCACGATCACACATGGGAACTGTTAGAGAATGTGCCAGTAAATGATGTATGGGACAACGTAACAGCCTGCTACGAAGCAACACTCAGTTTTATAGACAACCTTTAAGGAAACAAAATGCTTACTGAAATTCAATTAAATAAAATGTTTGAAATGCAAGATGCCATGAACAGCAAAGTTAACCATAATTGGAAAACAGCTAATAATGATTGGCTACTTGCAGCAACAATGGAAGCTGTAGAAGCTATAGAACATCATGGGTGGAAATGGTGGAAACACCAAGAACGTAATGTAGACCAACTTCAAATGGAGTTAGTAGACATTTGGCATTTTGGCATGTCGCACCTAATAGTAAGCAGCAAACAAGAAAACCTTGGTTTGCGTGTTCTAGACTCATTAAAGGCACCTAGAACCTACGTAGGAACTCCTCTAGTACAATTACTAAAGTCTTCTGTAGCAGACTACTGTGAAGGTGTATTTTTTCCTATCAAATTCTTCCAGATGGTTGAGTTGTCAGGAATGTCCTATGAAGACTTTTATAAAAAGTACGTAGGCAAAAACCTATTAAACTTTTTCCGTCAGGACCATGGCTACAAAGATGGTTCGTACATAAAAGTATGGAACGGTGAAGAAGACAACATAGTTCTTATGAGATTGTTAGACACTTGTGACATTGAAAGTCCAACAATTGATAAAGAACTATATGAAAAACTAGAACAGGCTTACGCTAAAGTAACCGGTTAGTACTAAGGAACGCAACATGGGTAATAATATAGATACTACTTATTTTGACGATAACACAAAATTAATAATATCGAGTAAAGACGCTGTTGCGTTTTCTAAATTTAAAAAAGATGAAGACTGGTTTAAAAAAGAATTAAGAAAAGAAACGACTAAGTACAAAAGTGAATTAAGAAGAATAGAGTTTATTAAAACTTTATACGTAGAAGTAAGTTTTAAAGACCATACAAAATATCCTTTTAACCATACAAAGTTTTTCGTAAAAACTTACGAAGACCAACAAGATGCTGTTAAACAGATAGCTGATAACTTAACTAAAGAAATGACAGAAAGACGCTTAAGAGAAGAATCTAGGCTACCCAGGCCTGAAGTGTTTTTAAAACCTAAAGCGTGTATAGACAAAACTTGTTCAGGACACAACCCTTACCTATCGGAAGAAGAAGATGATTTTAATGTTAGTAACTTCTTAAAAACTTTTGTCAGTTGTGTTGTAACAGGTCTAATAGTTTATTTTTCAGTAGTACCTTAAGTATTAAATAGAAACGGTACTAATAACTACGGTTCCTTATACTATAGATATGTTGATCAATACCGAGAAACAATAGACTTAAAATGTCTAATAGCAGAATGTACTTGTTATACAAAAAAGTGTAAAAGTGCTTAGAAGGTTTTACAATCTATAAAATAAAAACAGCAGCTATGAACCCGTAGCTCTGAGAACCGTTAAAAGGTTCCCTTTATATTTAATTCTCTCTAGACACCTTAAAAAGTAAAGAACCCTTTGTTTTAAAGGGTTGTAGAGATTCAGGGTGCTTCATATTTAAGAAATTGTGTGACATTTTATGTCATATTTAAGAAATTGTGGTACACTTTACCTCAAATATAAGAAATTATTAAGAGGGTTAAAATGGCTCAAAAAATCCCTTCTGGGTACTTGGCAGTTATCCATAAGTGCTTTAACCCAGATAAAGAAATGATAAAGTACATCAGAGGAGATTACGCCTTGAACATAGATACAAAACACGAGCTAGTAAGAGAAGTAGGCTCTGATGGTTTCGTACTTTACGATTACCTCTATGATAAAAGAAATTCAGGCACATTCGCCCCTACAGATAATAAAGCTATAGGAGAATCGTTAGGTTGGAGTTCTTCTAAAGTATCTAGAGTAAAAACATTATTAACAAAACACGATCTTCTATTTATAACTAAAGAAACTACTAGGGAAGGTACTACTGTGTACAAAACCATTCTTAATAGGAAGGTTGTGAAGTACATAAAGGAACATAATAAAATACCAGATGACGTAGATTTTGAATTAAAAAGCATTCCAAAAAGGTAATAAGATGAAAAAGTATAGAGTAGCTTGTAACAATACTGAACACTTCAGTATTTTAGTTAAAGCCGAGTCTGAAGAACAGGCGTTAAGTAAAGCGTTTTCAGAGATCGATGAAAATGGTGTTCCTGAAGATGCAGTAATTTTTGATAGAGACTTCAACACTGAAACAGCAGAAGAGTTGAAAAACATATAAATACAGGATTTAAAATGTCTTATTATAAAAAGAAACACCTACAAAAAATGGTACCTTGGACACCTAATATTGACATGACTTTGGTTAGTGTGTCGGCTGCAGACAAGAAACTTGGATGTCCTAAAGAAGGTGACATGATTGCCTCTAATGCTGTTGATTCAGAAGACCGTTGGTTGGTAGAAGCTAACTTCTTTAAAAATAACTACGAGTACTTTGGAGAATAAACTGCCATGAGTATTGATGAGTTTATTAATGAACAAAAAGACTACTTATTAGGCGGTCTTTCAATACTGCCTGATAATGTTCCAGATGGTGCATGGTTACAGTTAAGAGTTGATACTGTTGAATACTTGTGTGAACCAGAAAATTTAATAATGGTATCTGAGTACACAAATGGTAGAGATTTTAATTTTGATTCTCACGACATTGTAATGAGAATGATGGAAATGAAACTTATTTAGCAGGTGCTTAAATGAAATGGATTAAAGTAGAAGATGGTAAACCTCTTGATGGCGTTGATGTACATGTAGTAATAAGTTCAGGTGTTAGAGGTATAGCAAAGTTTTGGAGTACTACAGGCCATTGGCTTACTTCTGATAAAAACTTAAAACCTTTCGATAAAATAATTAAATGGAAATACGAAAACGCTAAGTAGTATTTCTTTTATGATGCTATAGATATATAAGGAACCAATATGGTTGAAGAAAACCAGTTAAGACCTTTTCAACAGCTGCCTTTTCCAGCACCTGCTGACTATGACCCTGGTCCAGAATTCTTTTATAGTAACTTTGTACATCCTCTGTCTATAGATGCCATAAAGTTAATGTGTACTGGATTGCACGTAGATTACGATGCTGTTGAAGAGCTTAGATCTACTATTGATGAAGTTCTAAGCAACGTAGATGCGGTACTGCTAAGAAATCCTGTTATACAAGACTACCAAAAAATAAGAGCTAAAAAAGCTCAAAAAATTCACTATAAAAAAAGTACTGAGGCCGTTAGAGACCCTTCTTACTACCTAAAACCTTATGAAAATACTGTTGAACACAGAACATGGGTAGTTAATACGTACTTGAAATCTTTAGGTCTTGAAAAAGACATGAAAGATAAATGGGTAGTTAAAGACCTGAAAGAATACAACATATTTAAAGAAGATAGGCATCTAAGAAGTATAATTGATAAATCTTTAAAACCTGATTCAAAAGTAGCTTTAGACGGTATGAAAGCCTTAGCAGAAGCTAAAGCAGAATTATGGAACAGACCTAGATACGATAAAGCCAACTCTAAAGCTTCAGTAGATCCTTTCAACCCTGGATCAGCCAAACAAAAACAAGAGTTGTTTGATATGTTAGGTATTGAACCTTTTGCTGTATCTGAAAAAACAGATGATGGCAGCTGGGGAAGAGACTACATAGAGATGCTTCAAAAACAGGTAGAAGGTACAAATCCTGTATTAGAAGAAATTTTAGAATGTATGATAGATCATTCTTATAGTGGAATTATAAGAAGTAATTTCCTTAAAGCTTTTGATACTTATACTATTGACGGTGTGCTTCACGGAAATCTTAAAGTATTTGGTGCTAAGAGCTTTAGACCTACGTCTAACAGTCCTAATCTACTAAATATGCCTAGTACTAAGTCTAAGTACGCCAAACCGCTTAAAAAGTGTTTTACAGCTCCTGAAGGTAAGCTAGTTTATGCAATAGATTTGTCTGCTTTAGAAGATAGAGTTATATCTAATCTTTCAGGTGACGTTAACAAATCAAACATATTTTTAGAAGGTTTAGATGGTCATTCACTAAATGCTTGTGGCTACTTCCCTGATCAGGTTGAAGAAATAGTAGGTAAATTTGATTCAACTCTTAAAACTGTAAAAGCTTTTATGGATGAACTTTATAAGGAAAATAAAATAGTTGAATCTATTAGGCAGAAGTCAAAAGCTCCAACGTTTAAACTTGCTTATGGTGGCTACCCTGATGACCATAAAGGTGGTGTTATAACTCAAGATATATTTGATAACTACCACAATGTTCTGTACCCAGATATTACTAGGTATCGTGAAGAATACGTTCTTCCCACTACTAGAGAAAATGGATACCTGCATTTAGGTCTGGGTTGTAGAATATATTCTGATGACCCTGACGGAGATATTAGAACTCTTCATAACGCTACTGTACAGTTCTGGAGTATCTTAACTCTTATAGCTATAAATGAAATAAACTATAGAGTTGAAGAGGCCGGTTTAGAAGACTCTATTCAAGTATGCTCAACAATCTACGACAGCATTTATATCTACGTGGACAAATGTCCTGAGACTATTAAATGGTTGAACGAAGTAGCTGTTGAAGCTATATGTGTACCTTACTTAGAAGAACAAGTAGTTCCTAATGAAGCTGAGGGAGAAATAGGACTGAACTGGTGTGATTTACACAAGGTTCCCAACGGAGCATCTTCTGAAGATATTGCTGAAATTCTTAATAAAATAAAAGAAGAAAGTCTATGAACAAAGAAGAAGCTATAAGAAATGCTGAAGAACTCTGCAAAGAACTTGGCGGTTACTGGGAACCTTCAGTATGGCAAAATTACAATTGGCACTATAAAGCTTGTATAGAAGTTGATAAAGGAAGTATAGAAATATTTCCAAGAAGCAAAAATAACGAATACTGGTTTAATATTCATACACCTGAACAAATACATTTTTACTCAAAAGATTTAAGGGAAGGTGTGAAAAAAGCCTTACACGCTATAAACGAAAAGAAAGAAATGGCTTCTTATGTTTGTAACGGCCTTACAGAAAAACTAACAATCTACCAAGAGGAAGATTTATGCAAAACAACCCACTAGATTATATATCTACGCCCGCCCCAGATGACTGTAAAGTTAAAATAAGTCCCAGCTCATTTGGATTTTTTGTAGAGAAGCCTTGGCTTTGGTATAGACAAAATATTTTAGGTCTGGACAAATTTACTTATAGTACTTCTAGCGTACTAGGCACTATTGTTCATTACGTTGCTGAACAAGTAATGCTCGACCAAGAAGTAGACGAAAATGCTATTGAAGAGTACATCGAAAAACACGAAGAAAACGAAGAGTATTCTAAAGATGTAGTAAGATCTCAGTGGTACGCTATGGCTCTTGAACTTGTTAATACTTATGTGTTGCCAAATCAGCCTACGCTTTTAAATGCCGAATTGCCTGTATGTGCAGAAGTAGCTAAAGGAATATACGCTGCTGGTACTTTAGACCTTCTTGAGGGAACAAAAGAAGACGCAATGCTTACTGATTACAAGACGTATAACAGTAAAACAAAACCTAAATCTATACCTTTTTCTTATAGGTACCAGCTTATGGTTTACGCTTGGGTGCTAAGAAAATTAGGTTATAATGTTACAAGAATACGCCTAGTTTATATCAATAGGAATATTGATGGTGGTGTAAGTGAAAAAACAGGTAAACCTCTTAAATCGTACCCACCTGAAGTAACTGTATTAACAGAATCAATTTCTGATGAAGACTTTGACTTTATAGAAAACCAACTTCTATTGTGTGCAGAAACTTTAGAAGCTACTGAAAAACACCCTGAATTAGAGCATGTGCTATGGCATGACAGACGGCTTAAGGAGGCTTAAATGTCTATAAAATTAGTTGTAAATGGTATCGCTGGAGCTGGTAAAACTACCCTTTTATCAAGCTTAGGAGAAGAAACTTTTGTAGTTTCCCGTGATGCTAAAGACTTTGGATTTCCGCTACCGCATATGTTGGTAGATACCTACTATGATATGAACACTTTGTTGTACGGAAATGAAAAAGAAGAAATTGATGGCATTATGCAAAAAATTGAAAAGTATAATGACCATTTTGGTAAGTACCCAGAAAACGTAGTTATTGACTCTGTTTCTCAAATAACCATGGATGTTATAGACGTAGCTTCTCAAACACCTAATGTTTATGGTAGCCAGGGTGCTGAGATTACAAGAGAACTGGCCATATTTACAAAATTCATACACGAAGTTTTAGAGCTTAATGGTATGAATGTAATACTTATGAACCATGTTACAGAAGAAAAAGTAGACGGTAAAACTACTGGTGTGTATCTTCCGTTTGGCCAAGGCCAGTTTAAAAACAAAGGTGGTTTCTACGCAACGACTAACGAAGCTATAACAATAGTTCCTGAAGGTTCTAATCGTGCTGTATATATACGCGGTACTGATAAACAAGCCAGAACTACTGATAGCTCATTACCAGATAAAATGTGGTTACAAAACATTGTAGACCCATCTAAAAGTAAAAAACTAAAAGAAGGTGAGTCATATTTTTCTTTGAAAGATCATATGGACCACCTGCTAAGTAAACAAACAGACGTTAAAAAATGGTCACTATAATTTTAGTGACTAGATAAACAAATTCAATAAACAGGTGGACACACCTTAATCCTAAGAGGAACAAAACATGTCATTTTTTAAAGCAAGTAAGAAAAAAGAAGACGTAAAATCAGGCGGTAACTCTGGCTATATTAACGCTTCAGGCTGCTACCCAGTAAACATAATTGCACCATTTGCCAACACTTCAGAAAACAATTCTACAACAGTAGATTTTTATCTTGATCATGAAGGTCAAAAGCAAGTACTTTACGGAAATCTTCGTATTACTAACCGTGGCGGTGCTACTAATGAAATCGGTTTTAAAACATTTAACCAATTAGCAATTATTGCTGACGTGGAAGATGTAGCAGATCCGGTTGATGCTGAATTACCAATTGGTAAAGATGGTAAAGACAAAGATGTTGGTGTATTAGAAGACCTGGTAGACGTTGATGTGATTTTACGTGTACAGATGGAGTACTCAACGTACAACAAAAACATCCAAGAAAGTAAAGTAATTAAAGGTTTCTACCGAGCTGAAGATAATGCTTCTGCTGAAGAAATTGTTAATGAAACTGAAGCTGGTGTACAGTTTGAAAAAGACTCTAAGTACTTCAACAACATCACTTATAAAGATGGATTAGATGAAGCAACTGTAAAAGAATGGATTGATGCTGGTCGTCCTAAAGGAACTGCAAAAGAATCTGGTTCAGCTGCACCTGCCAAAAAACCTTCTTTTGGAAATAAAAAAGCCTTTGGTAAAAAATAAGCAGTATTCTTTATAAGATAGAACAAGGCTTATTTGCCTAATACCTTTTTCGGTGGAGGGTTCGATAATCACCGTGCAACTTTTAAAAGGAGACAATATGCCTGATCATCTTGATAGAATGAAAAAAGAACATAATGATCTTACTGACAATATTAAAGCTTTAAATGCTTTTATTCACAGCAACGATGTGTTCAAAACGTTATCGGATATTGAACAAGTAGCTATGGTAAAACAACTAGCGTTTATGGAGTCCTACGCTACAGTCTTATCAGGAAGAATTTGGTCTTCAGTTAACAAATAAAGGAAATCTTATGTCTGATGAAAAAGATTTAGAACTAGAAATAAAAAATAAAGGCTTAACGGCTCCTAGAGTAACACCTGAACTTATAGACTCTATAATAGTGTCTAAAGAGTTTCACGTTTTTAGTGGTTCCTGTTTAACAGTATGTTGTCTGACGCTTTTAAATGGTTTTACTGTTACTGGTGAAAGTGCTTGTGCTAGTCCTAAAAACTTCAATGAAGAAATAGGGCAGAACATAGCCTTTAAAAACGCTCGTGAAAAGATATGGGCTTTAGAAGGTTACTTGTTAAAAGACAGACTTTATAACGGACAAAGTACAAGTCCTACGTAAATTTTAAGGAAACAGCTATGGAATTTATAATTATAGGTATTGTTTCGGCATTAAACTTAATAGTTATTGTACATAAGTTTAAAAAAGGAAGAGTAGAAGACGGTATATTTGATTCAATACTTTTTGGATTGATGGCTTACATGTTTTCTGGGTCTTATGGAGGTATGGTAGTAGCTATGATAGCTTCACTTATCATATCAATATACCTACTGGCCAGCCCTCCTATGTTTTTTAGGAATTTTCTTAATAGAAAAGACGTAAAAGACGCTATAAAGGACTTAAAAAGCAGTCCTAACAGAAAATCATCAGTAGATGATATAAAGTTTGATTAGTAACATACTAAAAGCTATTGGTATAGTGGTTGTCATTATAGTGATAACTCTAATGTGCTTTATGTTCATGTACGTAAGTTACC
>Ga0115572_10004140_pt1 | contig 11366 bp, 10 predicted proteins | sample COGITO_mtgs_1206_FD_88681 | JGI IMG/M metagenome (GOLD analysis project Ga0115572, IMG submission 88681) | Pelagic marine microbial communities from North Sea - COGITO_mtgs_120607 | ecosystem: Environmental > Aquatic > Marine > Epipelagic | place: Germany:Helgoland, sampling site Kabeltonne... | reverse complement strand
TGTTCATTGGCACCACGTTTAAGCTGCTTATGAATAAATAAGAAGGTTTCTTGTAGCTGATGAATTAAGTCTTCATCTTCAAGCCTTTCATTAACGGCCTTGGCTAAGTTTTCTGCCGTCGCTTGCTCTTGGATAATTTCAGGAACAACTTCACGTCCAGCTAACAAATTCGGCAAAGAAATAAAATCTTGCTTCAACAGTCGACGCATAATCATGGCGGTTATAGGTGAAACGATATAACTAACCACCATAGGCTTTTTAAGTAACATCCCTTCAAGAGTTGCAGTCCCAGAGGCCAACAAAATTACATCAGCTGCTTGCATGCAGGTTTTTGAATGACCATCGACAATATCGATTTTAACCGCAGGTTTCATCTCATCAAAGCACTGTTCTATTTGCTTTTTACGCGTGTGATTAGCGGCAGGTAAAATAAAACGAACATTGGGGTTTTGTGAATAAATTAATTCAGCGGCCTGTATAAATACAGGGCAAAGTTTCTCAACTTCACTGCCTCGACTTCCTGGCATTAAACAGACAACTTTTTCATTTTTTTCTACATGAAAAGTTTGTCGAGCTTCTTCGGCATTATTTTCGAAAGAAATGCTATCAGCCAAATTATGGCCAACAAAAGCCACAGGCACATCATGCTGTTGATAAAACTTGGCCTCAAAAGGAAATAAGGTCAGCATCAAATCAACTGATTTTTTGATTTTGTGGATACGTTTAGAACGCCAAGCCCAAACAGACGGACTGACATAATGAACCGTTTTAATACCCGACTGCTTCAGTTTATATTCAAGCTGGGTATTAAATTCTGGCGCGTCGATACCAATGAAAACATCAGGGGGGTTTTTCTGCCAATGTTGCACCAGCTTCTTTCGTACTTTTAATAGTTCGAACAATCGGCCTAATATTTCTACTAAGCCCATTACTGCAAGGCGCTCCATAGGAACAAAAGACGTAAAGCCTTCTTCTTCCATTAATGGGCCACCAATACCTTCAAAAGTCGCATCAGGGTATTGCTTTTTTAAGGCTTTCATCAAGCCAATGCCAAGCATATCCCCTGAAGTTTCACCGACAACTATCGCAATACGCATTATCGAATAATACCGCGCGTCGCTTGCTCAATAGAGTTTAATAAAATTTGTACCGCGTCATCTTCTTGCGCAAGAGCTCTAATTTCAACTAGGGCTTCTTCTAATGTCAAAGTCTGACGATAAAGCGCTTTATAAGCTTTGCGTAATAATTGAATCGACGATTTTTCGAAACCTCGACGCTTTAGGCCTTCGATATTAATACCGTGAGGCTCTACCGGATAACCATTGCAGATTACATATGCTGGAATATCTTTTAAAACAACTGAGCCAGCACCTGTCATTGAATGACTACCAATTTTACAGAATTGATGTACTTGAGTTGCCCCGCCTAAAATAACATAGTCACCAATATGAACATGGCCTGCAACGTTTGTATCATTAGCCATGATACAGTTATCACCCACCATGACATCGTGTGCAATATGAGTGTTAACCATAAATAGGTTATTACTGCCGACTTTAGTTATACCCTGATCTTGCGTTGTACCGCGATGAAACGTACAAGATTCACGGATAATATTATTATCACCAATAATCAGCTGAGTTGGTTCGTCAGCATACTTTTTATCTTGGCACTCTTCGCCAATCGAAGAAAATTGAAAAATTTTATTATTCTTACCAATTTTTGTTGGGCCTTTAACAATAACATGCGGCCCAATCACTGTTCCTTCACCGATTTCTACACCTGGTCCAACCATGGACCAAGGACCAATCTCTACACCCTCTGCAATAACTGCACTAGGATCGATTACGGCTCTAGGGTCAATCATTTTTATATATCCTTCTCAGCACAAGTGATCTCGGCACAACACACAACATCACCATCTACGCGGGCTCGACAAGAAAACTTCCAAATCCCACGTTTATTATTAACATATTCAGCTTCTAAATTAAGCTGGTCTCCAGGCACTACTGGCTTCTTGAAACGTACATGATCAGCCCCAGCAAAATAATAACTGGTCTTAGCTGTACGTTTGTCTCCTAGCATATGCAATCCTAGAAGTCCGGCTACTTGAGCCATCGACTCAACAATCAAAACGCCCGGCATAATAGGATGATGCGGGAAATGGCCATTAAAAAATTCTTCATTGATAGTGACATTTTTGATTGCCTGAATGCTTCCCGCACTAGGCCCTTCAATATCAATAGAGTCCACACGATCAACCAACAAAAAGGGATAACGATGTGGGAGTAGCTCTTTAATACCTTGGATATCCAAAGCTGGCATTAGGATCACCTATGGGTTTTGTTCTAATTTTTTTAATCGTCTAGCCATATCATCTAGCTGACGGAATCGAGCAGCACTCTTTCGCCACTCCGAAGCAGGCATAATCGCCGTACCTGATGAATACACACCCGCTTCTTTTATCGATTTAGAAACAAGGGTCATGCCCGTAATATGAACACCGTCAGCAATATCAATATGACCAACAATGCCTACACCGCCGGCAATAGTACAATTTTTACCCAGAGTCGTACTACCTGCAATACCCGTAGTTCCGGCAATCGCACAACCATCACCGATAACAACGTTATGAGCAATCATAATTTGATCATCCAATTTTACATTATTACCGATTTGAGTATCTTCTAACGCCCCGCGATCGATAGTGGTATTTGCACCAATTTCAACATTATTACCGATGCGAACGCCACCTAACTGCGCTATTTTTTCCCAGCTACCGGCAGCAGGAGCAAAGCCAAAGCCATCCGCTCCAATAACGCAACCAGAATGCAAAATACAATCATCACCAATAACAACATCGTGATACATCACAACATTAGCATGTAATAATGAATTATTACCGATTATTGAATGTGCATTAATAACGCAACCAGCGCCTATACGAGTATCGGCACCTACCTGAACATGCTCACCAATCACCACATTAGCAGCAATTGAAACACCTTCTGCTAGTTCAGCAGTCTCTGCAATTACGGCCGAAGGATGAATACCTATAGCTTGATCAGGAAGGTTATTAAATAATTGAGAAAGCTTGGCAAACCCCATATAAGGGTTACTCATAACCAATGCAGGCACAGAACATTCATCCTTCATATCAGGATGGATAATCACTGCAGCAGCTTGCGTATTAGCAAGCTGCTTTCGATAAGTTGGATTTGCTAAAAAAGAAACTTGCGTAGAAGTCGCACTTTCCAGTGAGCCAATACCTGAAATCATATGCGAAGCAACAAGCTGACTATCACTTACGACTAACTCTGCCCCAATTTTTTCAGCTATATCAGCCAAAGAAATCGCAATATTCGTCATACTATTATTTTGCCTTTATTTTGCAGCGTTTAAGCGTTCAAGAAGTAGTTTTGTAATATCTGTGCCTGGGGAATTATAAATAACCATGTCAGGTCGTACGACTAGATCAAACTTCTTTTCATCAATAATAGCTTTTAGTGCCGCTTGCATTTTAGGTTCCATTGCCTGCGCTAAAGCTTGTAGTTGTTGCTGTTCAGCTTTTTGCATATTTTGGCGGTGAAACTTATAAGTCGTCGCCTTCTCTTCAAAGCTATTTTTTAATTTACGACGCTCATCTTCACTCATAATCTCGCCATCTTGAGCGATTTTATCTTGAATAGCTTTTAACTCTAACTCTAGCGAAGTGATGGTATCAATTTCACTTTTCTTCTCTGCACGAAATTTATCTACAGCAACCTTAGCTTCATCCGATGCCAATACTGCTCTTTGCATATCAACAACCGCAATATTCATTTCAGCTTGTGCAAATGAAGCAACCATTGTTAATAAAACCACATTTAAAAAACGCATAATATTATCTTCCTAATTGTTATTACTATTTATTTTAAAATTTAAAAAACTTGCCCGAGAGAGAATTCAAACCCTTCAGTATCGTCATCTTCTTCATCATTAAGAGGGATAGAATACGTAAAGGTTAACGGACCAATCGCCGTTACCCAAGTTACTCCAACACCCGTACTCATACGAATTTCTGCTAAATCGATCCCCTCATCACAAAAAGGGTGATCGAAATTATCAAGCTCACTATCTTGCGGTTGATAACATTGATTCGAAAATACATTACCCGCATCAAGAAACAAAACACTACGTACTGAGCTTTGATCTTCTATAAAAGGTAATGGAAATATTAATTCTGTACTACCTTCCATTAAGATATTACCGCCCATCGCTTGCGCTGATTCCACATAACCAGGTGCAACTACAACTGAGCCACCAACTGTTTCATACAAAGGCGCATAACCAGAATCATTTACAGCACTAACAATATCACCATCTGCATCATAATAATAAATAGTTGAAGGTGCACCGCTATCCACAACTGGGCGACCTAGATTATCAGTTTCAAAGATTGGATCGTCATTGCTATCAGTCTGAACAACATCAACTAGGTTATATACTGGTAAGCCTCTAGGCCCCAGAGAGCTTGAACTGTAACCACGAACAGAACCTACACCACCTGCACGGAAGTTTTTATAAAAAGGTAGTAGGCTTAAATCCCCATAACCATCCCCATAACCGAGCTCGGTTCTAAATCTAAGCGACCAAGCTTGTTTCAATTCTAAATAATAATCAGCTTTGTAGCCTATTTTAAAGTAGGTTAAATCACTTCCTGGAATGGCTAGATCAAATGATAAGCTTTGTTGAGCACCCGCTGTTGGAAATAACCCACGGTTAAGATTGGTCCATTTCCAACTAGCACCTAATGAGTATTCTCTGTAATGGTCACCATTTTCGTCAATAAAATTCGATATTTCAGCAGGCACTAAAGTTCCTTCAAAGATATCAGTATCAGAAATACCAAGGGTAAAAGATAAACGTTCACGATTACTAATTGGATAGCCAAAAGAAACATTGCCGCCTAAACTATTGGTTTGGTAATCACTAGTAAACGATTGACCAGAGAAATCAGTTTTTCTTTGGTACAAATTGAAACCGCGGCTAACACCATCAACGGTATAATACGGGTCTGTAAACGAGAAGTTATAAGATTGGACCGTATCATTTTTCTGCAAAGATAATGACATACGGTTACCGGTACCTAAAAAGTTATTTTGACTAATACTAGTACCTATAATAAAGCCACTATCCCCAGCGTAACCTACATTAAAGTTCAAACTGCCACTAAGCTGTTCTTCAACACTGTAATTCACATCAATTAAATCATCAGTTCCACCGACAGCAGGTGTTTCAACATTAACTCCTTTAAAATAGCCCAGCTGATTCAAGCGTTTCTTACCTGTTTCAATTTTTTCAGTAGAAGCCCAACCGCCTTCCATTTGCACCATCTCACGACGTAGCACTTCATCTAAAGTTGTTTCATTTCCTGCAAAGTTAATGCGACGTACATAAGTTCTTTTGCCTGGTTCAACGAAAAAAGTAACATCGACTTCCTTAGTTTCGTCATCAATTTTAGGGATACCATCTACCTTTGCGAAGGTATAGCCATCATTTCCTAAACGCTTAATCATAAGGTCACTGGTAAAGGTTACCTTTTGACGGGAGAAGTCTTCATTCTTTCGTAGCATATAAAAACGTTCGAGATCTTCTTCAGAAATAACAAGATTACCCGCAAGTTTAATATCTCTAATGGTATAGACATCACCTTCAGTAACATTGATGGTGATATACACACCTTTCTTATTAGGGGATACAGATACTTGAGTTGACTCAATATTAAAACGAATATAACCGCGGTTAAGGTAATAAGAACGGAGGGTTTCTAAATCGCCAGATAATTTTTCACGGGCATACTTATCATCACTAGCATACCAAGACCAAAAATTACTGGTTTGAAGCTGGAAGGTTGATAAGAGCTCATCGTCAGAGAAAGCACTATTACCAATAATGTTTACATGCTGAATAGAAGCAACCGTACCTTCATCAACATTAATCACTAAACCTACACGATTTCGAGGTAGCGCTGTAACTTCTGTCTCGATACTGGCGTCATAACGTCCCTGAGCAACATACTGACGTTCCAGCTCTAAAGATATTCTTTCTAAGGTAGAGCGTTTAAATACTAAGCCTTCAGCGAGTCCAGACTGCTTTAATCCATCTTTTAAAGCTTCACTGGCAATTGCTTGGTTACCTTTAATTTCTAATTGCGTAATAGTGGGCAGCTCAACGACGTTAACAATCAAAACTGAACCATCACGCTTTAACGTAATATCATTAAATAATGCCGTTTTAAATAGTCGTTTCGAGGCCGAGGTCAATCGCTGACTATCAACTTCATCTCCTACGTTAATTGAAAAGGCTTCAAAGACACTACCCGCAGATACCCGCTGTAAACCTTCCACACGAATGTCACTAACGGTAAATGTTTCAGCAGCACTAACGCTGCTAAAGAATGCTAAGAAAAATAATAAATAAAAAGCTCGCATATGCGATTCAATTCCAAAATAAGGCCGATTACCTAAAAGATGCGCAAAGCGCAAAACTATAAGCGGCTGATGTCATTATAAAAAGCGATAACCATAAGACCCAATAGCAGCGTCATACCTATCTTAATTGCAAAAATCTGAGTGCTTTCAGATAATGCTTTTCCTCGAACTGCTTCGATGGCATAAAAAAGTATATGACCACCATCTAAAACCGGTATCGGTAATAAATTCAAAACCCCTAGTGACACGCTTAGTAGAGCTAAAAAACTAATAAATGCTTGAATGCCGTTACTCACCGAAGAGTCCGCTACTTTAGCAATCGTAATCGGTCCACTCAAGTTTTTGACAGAAACATCGCCTAAAATCATTTTCCACAATGAATCTAGAGTAAAAACGATAAGCTGTTGAGTCTTAGCAACACCTTGAACCAACGCATCAATAGGCCCGAGACTAACTTCCGTCATCCATTCTTTTGGCATTTCAGGAATAGCATCTGGATGTAAACCAACACCAACAAAACCAATGGTTGTACTGTCTTCTATTTCTTTTTCAGCCGGAATCACTTCGAATTCAAGTGACTCTCCATTGCGTTCAATAAATAAAATCATCGGTTTCAATGGCGTAGCTCTTACAAGTTCAACCCACTGATTCCAGTTAGTTACTGACTCAGCATTAGCCGACAAAATAATATCACCTTTCATCAAGCCCGCTTGAGCTGCTGCGCCACCGGCAACAACTTCACCCACAATCGGCTCTAATACTAAACGTCTAGGCTCAATTCCCAAAGCTTTCATTGGGTCAGGTGCTTCTTGCTGAGTCAACCATTGCTGAACAGGAATAGTAACATCACGAGACTGGTTATTTGAATCAACAACCGTTAATTCTATATCGACCGTTTCACCAATATAAGAAATCAGCTCCCAGGATACTTCTTGAAAACTATTAACTTCTTTACCTGAAATTCGATGAATGCGGTCACCTGATTGCAAACCTTGCTCATAAGCAGGGCTATCATCAAGAACCTCACCTATAACAGGCACTACACCCGAAATGCCCATCATAAACAAGGCACAATACGCTACAACCGCAAAAATAAAGTTAGCTATAGGCCCTGCACTTGCGATCGCAATGCGTTGCCAAACATTTTTCTGATTAAATGCTTGGTGTAATTCTTCTGATTTGACTGGACCTTCGCGTTCATCCAGCATTTTCACATAACCACCTAATGGAATAGGTGCTATAGAGTATTCAGTTCCTAGCTTATCCGTGTACGACCAAAGTGGTTTACCAAACCCAACTGAAAAACGTAAAACCTTGACACCACAGCGACGCGCTACCCAAAAGTGACCAAACTCGTGAATTACCACTAAAATGCTAATGGCTAAAATAAAGGATAATAATGTGCTCATACCTGACCTACTGGTTGATTATTATTTTTAAACTCAGCCAATACGCTATTTGCTTGCTCTCTTGCCCATTGATCGGCAGCCAGAACATCATCTAGGCATTGCACAATTTTTTCAGGGCAAAGACCCATAACTGTTTCAATTAATTCTGAGATAGCTAAAAAGCTAATTTGTTCCGCTAAAAAAGCTGCAACCGCAATTTCATTTGCCGCATTTAATACTGCAGGACAAATACCTCCACGCTCAAACGCGTCCTTCGCAAGATTTAGACACGGGAAAGTCTCATAGTCGGGCTCGGTGAAATCTAAACGGGCAATATCAAATAGGTCAAGATGCTTAACCCCTGCATCAATTCGCTCAGGCCATGCCATGCCATAGGCAATAGGCGTACGCATATCTGGCTGGCCTAATTCAGCAATAACAGAACCATCGTTATACTGAACCATCGAATGAATAACACTCTGAGGATGAACGACAACCTGAATCTGATCAGCGCGGCAATTAAATAAGAAGCAAGCTTCAATTAATTCCAGCCCTTTGTTCATAAGAGTTGCAGAGTCTACAGAGATTTTTGCGCCCATAGACCAATTTGGATGAGCTACAGCCTGCGCAGGTGTAACTTCTGCCAGCTCAGTCTTGGTTTTATTGCGGAAAGGACCACCAGAAGCGGTCAAAAGAATTTTTTCAATGCCGTGCTTTGAAAACTCGCCACTGTACTTCGCCGGCATACTTTGAAAAATCGCATTATGCTCACTATCAATTGGTAACAACTCAGCACCATTATCTCGAATAGCCTGCATAAATAATGGTCCAGCCATTACCAGCGCTTCTTTATTCGCCAACAGCACTCGCTTACCTGATTTAGCAGCGGCTAACGTAGGTACTAGGCCTGCAGCACCCACAATAGAAGCCATTACCATATCGACATCATCAGCTGAGGCGACTTGCGCTAATGCTTCTCTACCCACAAGTATTGTGCAATCGGTATAAGTTATAGATTGGGAATCGAACAGCGCCTTAGCTTCTGTCGCTGCTTGTTGATTAGGAACAACAATATATTTAGCGGAAAACTCAGTCGCAGCAGCAACGAGTTCTTTAATACGAGAAAAACCCGTTAACGCGTAAACACGATAACGAGTTGGATGACGGCGAATAACATCTAGGGTACTACTACCGATAGAGCCTGTTGCCCCAAGTACGGTAATCCACTGACTCATATTTATTCGCTCACTTTCATCACTAAAATGATTTGCAATAGGCAACTTATGCTGCCAACTGCCAACCTAAAAACACCATTAAGAAAGCAAAAACAGGCACCGCTGCTGCCATACTATCAATGCGATCTAAAACGCCACCATGACCAGGCAATAACTGGGAACTATCTTTAATACCACGATGGCGTTTCATCATACTTTCAACTAAATCTCCCATCACAGAAATAATAGCTGTAACAAAGGTGATACTCGCTAATAGCCAGAAATCATTCATCGTCATAGGACGCAACCATTGATTTACCATCAATGAGAAAATAATTGCAATCAGACCAGTGGTCGCTAAACCACCCCAGAAGCCAGCCCATGATTTACCAGGGCTTACCTTTGGTGCAAGTTTTGATTTGCCCCAAGCTTTACCTGCGAAATAGGCACCTGTATCAGCACCCCAAATAAGCAACATGACATAGACAATAATCAATGAGCTATGCTCCTGACCTTTAAGTGTCATAAAGCCAACCCACATTGGAATTAATACTAAGAAACCCAACGCTGCTCGTACAGGTTTAGCCTGCCAAAGAGCGACCTTACCTGGATACTGTATAACCAATAGACATGCAACAAACCACCAAACTGCACCTGCTGTCAAAATAACAAATGCTAAGTCAGTGCATTGCCCCATAAAATAAGCTGTTGCAAACGTAGCGGATGCAACAAGAGCGGCATAACCAATTCGTACAACAGGTGAACTATAACCTGATAAATTAGCCCATTCCCAAGCTGCAACAGTGACAATAAAACCAATAAAATAAGCAAACTGCTCTATCGGTAAAAAGAAAATGCCGCCAATCATCAATGGCGCTAGAATTAATGCTGTGATCACACGCTGCTTAAACAAACTCACTACCCTTCTGCTGTTAACTGATCATCAGTCCGACCAAAACGCCTAACTCGGTTAGCGAAGGCGGCCAATGCTTTTTTATATTCTTGTTGTTTGAAATCAGGCCAAAGTGCATCTGAAAAATAAAATTCAGAATATGCTGTTTGCCAAAGCATAAAATTACTAATGCGTTCTTCGCCACCAGTACGAATCATTAGGTCAGGCGCAGGGAATTCATTAAGCCAAGTATATTTATGAAACAGTTGCTCATTAATATCTTCTGCTTTCAGATTACCAGCCTCAACCTCAAGCGCAATGCGCTTTGCCGCATTAGCAATATCCCACTGACCACCGTAATTCGCAGCAATAACGAGCGTCATACGATCATTATCAGCGGTTAATTCTTCCGCTTCAGCAATTAGATCTTGAATCTTTTGCTGAAACGCCGTCTTATCACCCATGACAACAAGACGAATATTATTTCTATGAAGCTTTTTTACTTCTCGCTCAAGGGCGGCAATAAAAAGCTTCATTAGAGCGTTTACTTCAACCTCAGGGCGACGCCAGTTTTCACTGCTAAAGGCGAATAACGTAAGTACTTCAATACCTTGTTCTGCAGAAGTTTCAACAACGGCTCTTACCGCATCAACACCTGCTTTATGTCCCGCTACACCCGGCAAAAAACGTTTTTTCGCCCAGCGGTTGTTCCCATCCATGATGACCGCTACGTGGCGAGGAACCCCACCAACCACAGCGTCTTTATCAGAAATACTTGTCGACATTGTTTTGTCCTAAAGCTTCAATGCAGGTTAAACCTGCATCAAATCTTTTTCTTTGCCGGCTAATACCGTTTCAACTTCTGCGACGTACAGATCTGTGATTTTTTGAATCTGATCTTGCCCACGGCGCTCATCATCTTCAGAAATTTCTTTATCTTTCAGAAGATCCTTAATCATGCCATTAGCATCACGACGTATATTACGAATCGATACACGGCCTTTTTCAGCTTCAGCTCGAGCTTGCTTAATATACTGTTTACGCGTTTCTTCAGTTAGAGCAGGCATCGGCACGCGAATTTTATCGCCCGTCGTCGATGGATTAAGTCCTAAATCAGACTTCATGATCGCTTTTTCAATCGCTGGCACCAAAGGTTTTTCCCAAGGAACAATAGCCAAGCAACGACCATCTTCAACATTAATATTGGCAAGCTGTGCCAATGGCGTTGGAGAGCCGTAATAATCAACCATCACACCTTCTAAAATAGACGGGTGTGCACGGCCTGTACGAATTTTTTTAAACGCATCAACCATAGCGCCAATGCTTTTCACCATACGCTCTTGCGCATCGTTTTTAATATCATCAATCATTATTAGCTTTCCTCGTTGACAATTAGGGT
>Ga0115572_10004137_pt1 | contig 11372 bp, 10 predicted proteins | sample COGITO_mtgs_1206_FD_88681 | JGI IMG/M metagenome (GOLD analysis project Ga0115572, IMG submission 88681) | Pelagic marine microbial communities from North Sea - COGITO_mtgs_120607 | ecosystem: Environmental > Aquatic > Marine > Epipelagic | place: Germany:Helgoland, sampling site Kabeltonne... | reverse complement strand
AGTAGGTACGAGGATGTACCAAAAGAACTCAAGGTGAGGTATATCCACTTCGTCTAAGTGATGAGTAGATAATACATGGTATATTTAATAATGCAATCGTTAATATTAAAAAGTTTCAAAAAAGACAAAAAAATACCGAGACAAATGTCTCGGTAGATTAATGGATGTGGTTTTATAGTGTTAGATATAAAGTTCTAAAAAAATGAAGATAGAATTTTGTCTCTGACGCTATCTTCAAATTCGTCTATGTTAAGATCTAATAAAGGGTTTATATTAAATAATCCTAGAAGCGCCTTAATTTTCTTCTCGTCGTTTGTCTTTAATATTAGTCGATTGAAGGACTTCCCGTCTTTATTGTCCATTGCTAAAGTGTATTCTGAAAAATTCTTATGTGCCTGATTAAGCATGCTTAATTCTTTTTCTTCCTCATATAAGAACTTCATTGCAGTGTCGGTGTCGCCTTCCTCAAAAGGTCGGTCATCATTAGCTCCGGAAGAAATAAGCAAATTTAAGATATTCCATTTATGACGAAGCATAGCGACTTGAGTAATGGACAAGCCCTCTACATTACAGGAAGGAAAGTCAACGCCATTATTAATTATTATCTCGACAATACTTGGGTTATTGTGATGAATAATAGTGTTTATAAGTAATTCGTTATTATCGCGAGGCAGATCTGTACTTAATAGCCATTTAAAAATATCCTCGCTGTCACTAGAGGAAGCAAATTGGATAATAGGTGTTTTTTTATTAGGGCAGGTCAGAAAGTCACACTCTTTATTGTATAGGTCTTTTACTATATCTAAACTTCCTCCTAGCACGGCAAGGTAAGGCAGAGAGAATCCCGCAGTATCTTTCTCTAAAAGATCTGCCTGCTCAACAAGCTTAAAGTACCATGATTCGATACCCTTACTTACTGAGACTAAAAATAAACTTTCACCAACACCATCTACTTTTAAAGTACGATGGTCTCTCATGATTGGCCAGAGCAAATCGTCGACTATTTTTTCATCAACCCCATCATTTATTCCTGCTTCTCTTAGATTTAAGATAAAACGCAAGTCTGTTGTTGTTTTGCCTTGTGCCGATGTTTCTTTCATTAGCGTCAAGAAGTTTTCAGCTTTCGAGTCGTATATTTTTTTGATATCAAGATCTTTTGTCATAATATTCCTTAATTATGGCGAGACACTTAGTGCTCTCGCCAGTGCTAAACTCGTACTTAGGCTACTTTCTTTTTGCTTTGATTTTCTAGCTCAGAGATTTCGCTTCTGATACTTTCAATCTTAGTATCAATGTTTTTTAGCGCAATCTTTTCGATTGGTGTGATTGTTCCTTTGTTTAGTTTCTTAATGAAAGGAAGTCGCTCTTTCTTTGCAATAGATAAATCGAATGACTTCATTTCTAATGCTGATGAGTTAAGTAACATTCCGCCAAGCTGTAGCTCCATGGTTTCAATTTTATTATGAAGTTTGGCTACGGATGCAATTTTTTTGTCACCAAGAAGTTTTTTGATTAAGGACTTATTATTAAGATCGCTCATTTCAATTGATGTTGACTTCAAAGAATTACGAAGGCGATTGCTGTAGCGCACAATTTTTGCGTGCAACTCAAGAAGCTCGCTTTGTGAATTAGCACCAAGCTTGTTGGCATATGTATTACGACCTTTTAGTGCTTCTTTTGAGCGTAACGCCTGATCCATTGTCTGGTACTTTGCATCCATAAACTCGAAGTTTAAGCATGCTTGATGTGCGACTCTTTGAATTGCATTATATTCCGACTCAAACCAAAATGTTGACCAGTCTAAATAAGGGTAGTCCTTATTATAAGCCTTATGGTTCGCAGTAAAGACCTTGATTCGCTCTTTAAATTCGGCTTTTAAAGGAAGCTTGTTGTTGTCTTTGTCGCGGTAAGTTTCTTTAAGTTTAGCCCACGGTTTTTCTTTATCTTCGTCGGTAATACTGTACGTCGCATTTAATTCAAGTCCTGCCTGATCTGCATAGATAGCCAGTAACTCAAGGTATTCTTTATAAAGGCCAATAGATGACTGAAGAGATTTAATGTAGCTATTAAAAGGCTGTTTACCTCGACCAGACTCTCGGATTTCTGTGCCCGAATTATTATACTCGTCCATTAATTGTTTCGCTTTCGCAAAATGCTTGCCCATGCGACGAAGTTTTAGTGCAGAAGGCGCTAAAGGAGGTCGTCCAGCCGTTTGTTTTTTTGCTACATTCATAATATAACCTTTATAGATTTTTGTGTTGTTGTCTTAGTTTAATATAGCAAAGATTAATCCACTTGTCAATAATAAGTGCTATATTAATTATTATAATTTAATCCTCTCTTGTTAACTGTTATAATAAATAGATTAGTTATTTATATAAGGTGAATTTTATGGCGTTAGGTTATCGTATGGTTAGTTTCGACTTTGATGAGTTAAAAATAAAGACGAAGCAGTTTGGTCATGAGGTAGATGTTGAAAATAGAGATGTAGTGGATTTCCCACAAGGCTTGTATTTGGGTTCAGATCAGGACTTTTTGGATTATTATCGTGATCACCCTGAGCCTGATGAAAAGCGTCAGGATGTCCGTCTAGTATATGAATATGATAAATCAGATCTAACAATGGGTGATGGTAGTCCAGATCAGGAGCTAGTAGTAAGCAAGGCAAAGTTGGTTGAAGCTGTTTTTGATGATCCTGAGATGCAAGGAAAGTGGGGGTTTTTACTAAATGAAGATCCTAATAAATCCTATAAAGGTCGAGAACTGGGTGCTGAGGTCGACTTGGGTGGTCAGCTAGGCTATGTTATTCGCGCTCAGGATACGAAGATGTCACACATTCTTCATGGGGATTATTGTTATCTCCACTCGGGGTTTGGAACTTATCGAGCAGGGTGTGAAAAAATCCTCGAAAATATCGAGGATGGCTATGAGATGAGAAATGTCCACGAAAAGATATTAAAAAAGGGTATTGAGCATGCGGTTACAATGGCAGTCACGAGTGGTATAGAGCAGCAAGTTATTCTTTACCCTGTAAAACAAGGTCAAGTGTGTGAAGCATCAAACCCCGGTGAATGTTTATATAACGGGGCACCAAATAAGAAAGGGAGGGTTTTGTTTACAGTCTCTCCTGATGGTGTTCCTTCAGTTCCAGAGCCTATAAGACGAAAAGTTGAAATAAACAATGAATTAAGTAGATGAGCAAAATAGGTTGAATAATGTAAGAAAAAAGCATAAATTACGCCACGCGTTAAGGCGCTGACTTAAAAAGCTAGCGTCATGTAGTATTTACGGGGAATTTATTAGTGGAAAAATGCATATTATTGCTGTTATTTACGGCATCTGTTAGTGTTGCAGCGTCACATCAGGATCAGAGTGTCGAAAATGCACAGGTAACAGTTCTTGAAAGCCAGACAATAGCTGTAGGAATGGATAGTGATAAGAAAGTGCCACAACCTAATGCACTGGCCTTGATAGGATTGAGCTTATTGTCGTTATCACTTTATGCTCGCAGAAAAAGAGCCAGCAGAATAAAATATTAATTACGCGAGATATAGTAGGTGTGGATTATTAATATGGATGTAAAAATAAAATAAGGTGTATTATATGATGGAATCGTTAGGGAAGTTATTTAGCAATATGACGAAAGAGTCTGAAGCGTACTTCAGCTTCATTGGGGTAAATGAAGACACTAAGATAGAGGTAAATACGGACTCAAGCACTATGAAAATAATTGACAGCAAAAAAGAAGATAAGTTTGCTATTGTCATTATTGGTGTAGTTGACGAAGAAGGCGTATTCTACTGGGGGGATACAACAGATATTTTGTCTGAGTATGCCCGAAGCGAGTCTAGTGGTATTCGGAAGATGATTGAACACTTAGAGCTTTTTGAAACACAGCACTATGCCATTGATATTACTGATCCTGCAAATGAAATGGCGTTAGATGCATTTGAGAGAGATGGTAGCTATATTATTGATGATGAAGATGTAATGTTATCTCGATTTTCTGTAGAGCAAGTTATGGCATTAATACATGGCCATACAGATTTAAAGTGCATGTGCAACGTCACAGACGGTCTATCCATTCACTTCGGGATTAGGAGCAGGGTCTCTTAAGTACCCCTGCTCGATAAACATAAAGATAAGCCCGACTAGTCGGGCTTATCTTCCATAACTTCAGAAAACTTAAAACTCTTTCCGTAAAATATATAATCCAGAAGAATAGCTTTATTAGAAGTGAAAGTACTGATGGCTTTATCCAACGCTAAGTCATACGGTTCAGGAAACTTATCTGGCTTTTGCAGTAGTCCACAACCAAAATGAATTGTTAAATATTGCCTTGCAAACAAAGATATTAGGTAATCACATCTAGATTCATAATCCTCATAGCGACTACTGCCTATCTCTCTAATAAAAAACGCCGTAAGGCAATGTTTTAGATAACAGTCAAAAGCCAATTCGTCTTCTCTTTCTTCACGATTAAAAAAACCGGATTTGTTTTGTTTTTTTCTGGCATTAAATATTGTTTCAAAAGGTATCTCTGCAAAATGTTCGGGACAGTAATACTCTTCTTCTATCTTGATTGATGTTGGGGTGTCGCAAATAACACAGGTTGTCGTAGGTGCTAATGCCTTACCCTCAAAGAGACATTTCGTGCATTGGGCGTAGCCATCAACCCTTACTTTCCCTCTTATTTTGCGTGTCCATTCGTGTGATGAGCATTGCGCCATTTTCAGGTATTGATCAAAGCACTTCTTTTCCGCCTCTTGGATGGTTGACCCTTCACCCCTAATGAATGTGCTGATACCACTCAGTTTAGGAAAGGCTTCGAAAAAAGCGGTCGTATAGCTATCTTTCGATTTTCTTTGTAAGACAATACCATCAGAGCCTCCTTGTAAGTAACAATCTTCTGGCCAGTTCATTAGAGCCATAATATCGTCTTCACCCATACTCATGCTTACGACCGAGCCTGTTAGTTTAGGGAGTGCTGAAGGATGCTCTAACTCGCAGTGCTTACATACACCTCTGCCATCGCTAAAGATAACGCCATAGGTATCCTTTCGGTACTCAAAGACGTGCGAGCAGTTGAGTTGATGATGATGTTGGTTAATGATCTCAACAACGCCGTTCGCGAGATCCTTCACATCAACCACATCTCTGGTAATGGCACTCTTTTTATCTGTGCGAGTAGGATTTAGATAAAACATGCACAGTCGATAGTACCCGAGATTTGGATTATGTGAGACGGTCATGTAGCAATCTGAGCGGGCGACCGATTCGCCAGCGTGTGACAGGTTGTCGAGCTGAGATTGACTGAGGCAGTTACTAATATCTTGTAATGTGAACATAAATTCTCCAAGTAAAAGGGCTGTTTAGCTGCAAGCCGTTCCACGAATGCGGAACGGCTTGCAATCTTTATTAAGAGGTAGCTCCTATTTCATCAGCAAGTTCCTGATCCCACTCGAAATTAGTGCTAGATTTTCCTGTTGAATAAAGGGTAAATGTAGCTCTATTCCACTTGCTTGCTCCATCTTCCGTAGTTATTTTATGCAGAATCTCAAATGCCTCAAATGTTTCAAAACTAATATCGAAATCATGATCGACAATAGAGCTTATGTCTTCTTTGTACACACATTTAAAACCACCATAATTTGGTGCAAGTTTACAATTAATAGTGGCGATAGCCCATTCTGATCCTATGGCATCAATTATGTTGTTTGCTATCTTGAGATAAATTTCATCTATATTCATTTTCGTTTCTTTATTTAAATATTTAGAAAAAAATAATTCCAAGGAAATACTTACTTCTAAGTTTATGAACATGCCTCTACGCTCTCAGCCGATCCACGAATGCGGATCGGCTTGGCTTAGCTGCCCTTTTTTACAATATTACTGATTATAAGTTCTTTTCAGCAAACTCCGCCAATCGCCCGCGAACGATATTTTCTAAAGTAATATTTGCTGCGCCATCAAAGTGCTTGAATGTTTCAGTCGTTACAACCGCGCCATTGTTTGTTTTTGTCAGGTACTTAACATCGCACTGACCCGTGTTTCCAAGCGCAAAAATTCGAGATCCTTCGCCTACTCGGGTTAAGATTGTCTTTATCTGTGCTGACGTAAGGTTTTGAATTTCATCAAGAATTATTAGAGTATTCTGATAGCTACGTCCTCTGACAAAGTTGATTGATTTGAATTGAATATTAGCCTTTTCTATGATGTATTCGATACTACTAGTGGCATTTTCATCACCATTATGTAACGCCTCAAGGGTATCTGTAATAGCCTGTAGCCATGGCATTGATTTTTGGCTCTCATCACCCGGCAAGAAGCCTATTTCTTCAGCGATAGGTGGCATACTGCGCGTCACGATAATTTTATCAAACTTATTGTACTCCAAGACAAGCTGGAGTGCCGAGACAACAGCTGCAAAAGTTTTACCCGAGCCAGCGCCTCCAGTAATGGTTACTAACTCGTTCCGTTCGTCCATCAAAGCGTTATAGGCAGCGGCCTGTAGGTGACATTTTGGCTTTGTGCCCCAAGCGGTTTGGTTCATGAATTTGCTGTAGTCAAATAACTCAATTGTAACCAGCGTCTCTCCGACTTCTTTAATACAGGCCGCCATTTCACGATCTGGATCAAGAATATAAGCGTTAGGAAATACCTTATCTTCAAACAGAGGATGCTCAATTAGCTCATCTTTTGCCACGGTAAGTACCGAATACGTTGGGTTGGTAATGATATCACCCACAGGCTCAAAGGCACTCCAGAAATCGAGTTCATCTTCCCATATAATGTAACCTGTATTCATTAAGTCTGCATCGGTGAGTACCTGATCGGTCTTATAGTCTTCAACATGCTCGACCCCCGCACTTTTAGCTTTGAGTTTCATATTAATGTCTTTGGTAACTAAGACAATTTGACGACCCTCGGTCTTTTCACTCTCAACCTTTTGTAAATACAATGCGGCGTTAATGATGATGTTGTCATTTTTGGCGTCATTTAAAGGAAGATCTTTTGAGTCAAGGTTGTCATTGAATACGGAGATTCGTCCTTTTTTTTGTCCTGTATTAGACTCTAACTGAACGCCATTATGGACATCTTCTGCGCTGCAACTGCCTAATACCTCTTCCAAACATCGGATGGCCATTCGAGCATCATGACTTACATCTGCTTTGCGATCTTTTAAACTATCCAACTCTTCTAAGAGTGTCATAGGGATAATAATATCGTGTTCGTCAAAGTTAAGGAATGCCTGCGGATCGTGCACGAGGATGTTGGTATCGAGCAAAAATGCTTTTTTCATAGAATAATACACCTTATCAATAAATGGACTGGCAAAAACAACCAGCTGGCCTTATTATACACAGTAATATTAAGAAGCTAAACAAAAACAAGCGGATTATGGGCTATGCTATTAAAAAAGATGAAGTCAAAAATAAAACTGGGCATGAAAATGTACTCTTGGGAGGATGTTATCGCAGGAGAGTATGTAGTGGTATTGACTGTTAGTGATGATACGTATCAGCAATTCACTCGATACTGTGAGCACTCCAAGGCCGCTGTGGGTAAATTAAAAGAAAGTGTTGTGATTGGTACTCAAGAATTCGCAATCGGATTCGGAGGCTCATTAGAGGAGTCACTATTGGATTTAGAGTCTCGAATAGGCAGGCATGAAATAACGCCTGCTCTTATCGAACAATATGATGACAATTTATTGCAGCTTACTAAACAGCCATAGTGCTTTCTTTTTTTTGCTTAACGTCGTTAAGCATATTGGCCATTTGTGTTTTCCCAAAGCCTAGCTTTAAGCCTTCTTCGATTAGTGCTGATAGTTCATGCTGAATTTTCTCTTGGTTCTCTTTAAAGAGGTTTTTTTCACGATCTTTTAGATCTGCTTTTTTGAGTTCTTTTACTGACTTGGCATTGCTTGATAATGTATCGACAAGGCTATCTTCAATTGTTCGTCGAACGCCATTAAAATTAGCAAGAACCTCGGTGATATCTGTGCCGTAAAGTTGCTCTGCACTGAACTTCATGCCTTCAAAAGAAAATCCCGCAATATCCTCCTCATCATCAATAAAGATCTGAATATCTTGGGTACTTAACTCGTTGGCAAAATCCTGAGCTGTAATATTGTTTTTAGCCATAATATTAGCAATAGTTTTCCTCAGTCTGTTGGCCTTGTTCTCGGGCTTTTTGCGGTCAAATTCATCTTCATCTATCTCAAAGTGCTTAATATCCTCGGCACGTCGAGATAAAGCTATTTTTGACATCTCGATCGTGAAGTTTACCGCTAGTTCACTTGTTTTTATTTGGTATGGCTTTAGCTTTCCGATTATATACATACCGCTTAATCTTTTTATTCTTGAAAGCACTACGTAAGCTTGCCCGTTCGCAAACGTCCCTTTTGATAGGTCGATTACACCTTTTTCTAAGGTCATGCCTTGTGATTTATGTGTGGTAATAGCATAACCAAGCTTAATTGGCATTTGAGTGTATTTTGCGGAAACATTTTTCTCAAGATCGCCAGACTCTTGCTTGCCACTCTCAACACTCTCTTTACTCTCTTTCTTGTTATCAATGCCTTCTACACTTTCGTTTGTGAATAACTCCCATGTGTGTGGTGTGATTGTCACTTTATATCCTCTGTCTAGCTTGACCGTAACTGAATCGCCAGTCAATCCAATAACTTCGCCCATATCACCATTCATGTACTGCTTCTCTTTACTATCATTTGCGGTAATGATAATACGCAACCCTTTTTTGAGGCTCAACTCCTCGGGAGAAGGGCGTTGATTAAATCGACCCTCTATTTCTGCGGTGTAGGTTTTAGAAGCTCCCTTTACTTTGCTTGACATTACTTCATTCCACTTGTCACACTGTTCGTTTGTTGTGAATAACCTCAAAACATTATCGTCAGGGCTTTTGGCGGCATGTGTGTTAATAAAGTCTAATGACTTTTTGACTTCGTGGCCCATTCGTATATTTCTCAATACTCGACTTAGTCCGTCGTCATCTGCGTGTCGAACGGGTTCTGTAAGGACGAAGGGAACTGGATTTAGCTCACGCCAGCTGTGCGCATTAAATGCAAAAAAAGAATGGTAGATTGACATTAAGTGTTGTCGGTATTCAGGGTCACGAGGTGGGATGGACTCTATTTGACCAAAGTCGCCAACAAGAATGACCTGTTTACCACCAAAAGGCTTATCAATCCCTGAGGCAATGCGAAGCTTGTTGTCAATAATTTCCAACTGGTCGACCCTAAGCATTGAAACCTCATCAATAAGTATAACCTTTGCCTTTCTTAGTTTCATTATCTCTTCATCACGAACAGCAGATGCACCACCTATATCCTCAATATTTATTGGAAGTCCAAAGAAGCTATGAGCCGTCTCGCCTCCGATATTAAGGGCGGATATGCCTGTTGGGGATGTTAATACAACCCCTTCAATACACTTCTCTATAACCTCAATAAGGTAGCTTTTTCCAACACCACCGCCACCCGTTATAAAAATATTCCAACCACGGATTACGGCCTCTAGCGCAAGTCTTTGCTCTAAATTAAGCGTTCGAATAAGTGCCTTAATTGCTTTTTTTGTTAATTGTTCTAACATTAATAAATACTCTAATACTTTATGTTGAATTGATTATAACAAAAATAACGGTAATTTGCAACAAGAGGGTAGTTATAATACATTGTTTATTTCTTTTTTTTCTGCTATTTTTAATATATGTAAGTCGTTTTAAGGCGTGAGTGGAGGATTTAAGTAAATTCTTCATTATCTCCTTAAGTTATTTACTTAAACCCTAAAACTTAAGTGGTATATACTATGAAAACGTTAAATAGCTTTAAAAAGAGCTTTTATTTGTTGACCGCTGCTGCCTCGCTAAGCTTTTCAGTTAGCGCAGCCAACGATCCTCAGCAAGTAAAGCGATATAAGTTGCCCGAACGTAGTCAGATGATTACGATTCAGTCAGCGCAAACGCCGTACCGTATTCGCTATATGCAAAATTGTGATAGCACGCCTGCTAGTTGTATGCAGCCGTCAAACTCACTTTTTACGCAGTGGCAAGATATTGGTGCGCCTTATAACTTTAGGCCTTGGGGGCCTGTCGCCAAAGTTCAAACCTCCGATTTTAGTCAGACTCGCGAGTTCGATCAAGATCAGGAGCAGTATGAGCAGAAGCGAAAACAACACAAAGAGACGGGCAGTTACTCAAATGAAGGAAGCCCTGTTCGTCATGACCGTACGGTTCAAAACCAAGAATCACGCTTTGTTACGGTGGATTATACCGACTGGGAAAGTGGTGGTGTAAACCACAGTTGTGATGACTGGTCTCCTGAGCCATCGGTTGTTCCTCATGGTCAAGAGTTTGAGCAGAATAGAGGTTGCTTGGCTCCTGAGATACGCGATCGCGTATATGAGTCGCAGGGTGAAGAAATTACTCGTGAAGTAGAGCGTCGAGATATTGTTGCGACAGAAACTCAAAGCGCAGTAGGCTCTGACGACTATGTAACAGAAACCCGAGCAGACACTCCAACCGAATGGGTTGATGTGGGCAGTAAGAGTTGTGAAACTTGGACGCCGTTAACAAGCACGGTCTGGGAGGATGAAGAGTTCACTCAGGATCGCGATTGTACAATAGGACAAGAGCGTCAAGTTGCTTATTATGACTATTGGGCATCAGGTAAAGAGCGTACGCATAATCGCACTGAAACAGAATCTCAAGACCGCAGTTTTTCTGAGTCTCAAGATGTTCAGGGTGAAAAGGCGTTGTGGGAGCCTGCAACAAACAGTCAGAGTGATTGGGTGAATAAGGGTGTAGCGAGCTACAGCGTTTGGTCTCCAAGTATTGCCTCTCAAGAGAATGATTTTACTCAGTCTAGAACTGAATATCAGCCTCAAACAAGAGAGAATTATACTCGTGAGCGCAACCGCCGTGATGGTACTTATCGAAATGTCGATAGTGCAACTGAGAACCGCACGCTTGAAACGCCAAAATCAAGAGAAATTAAAGTAACACCTTCAAGTTGGTCAGACACATCTCGTGAAGCACATGTTAACTGGACGCCATCAGCGTCAAGTCAAACAGAGAACTTTACTCAGAGTCGTGGTTATGTCCAGAATCAGCGCAAAATATGGAGTTATAGTGCTGAAGGAATTACTCTTTACAACCGAAACGAAGATCGCCAAATCAATGATACTGAAAGTCGTACAGTAAGTGTGACGAAAAGTAACTGGTCAAACACAACTCAGTCAGGTACAAGTGGTTGGTCTCCAGTCGCGGCAAACCAGACGAGCAACTTTGTTCAGAGTCAGGGCTACACACAGAACCAGACGCGTACCATCACGTATAAAGTTGGCGCTAGT